>Ga0209536_100008248_pt1 | contig 15645 bp, 27 predicted proteins | sample DeeMarSeWOR28_12_FD_187461 | JGI IMG/M metagenome (GOLD analysis project Ga0209536, IMG submission 187461) | Marine sediment microbial communities from White Oak River estuary, North Carolina - WOR-2-8_12 (SPAdes) (version 2) | ecosystem: Environmental > Aquatic > Marine > Intertidal zone >...
AACTTGGTACTGAACTTGGTCCCAAACTTGGTGCCAAACTTGGTACAGAACCTCTTCTCTGACCTCTTTCATGACTCCTCCTCCCTAATTTGGTCCCAAATTTGGTCCCCAATCTGGTCCAGAACTTGGTCCTCGACTTGGTTCCAAACTTGCCACCAAACTTGGTCCCAAATTTGGTTCCGAACTTGGTCATAAACTTGGTTCCGAACTTGGTTCTGAACTTGGTACCCGGCTTGGGCCCAAACTTGGTACCGAACTTGGTCCTGAACTTGGTCCCGAACTTGGGTCCAAACTTGGTGCCAAACTTGGTCCTCAGCAACTTGGCCCTCAGCTTGGTTCCAAACTTGGTACTGGATTTGGTTCCGAACTTGGCCGGGTGTGCCACTCAGTTGTTCCATAAATCTTGAGGCTTTACCTCTCCAACATTTTGGCCACTTCTTCCAACATGTGACGCAGCCATACCTAGGTTCTCTTGCAGCTTCAGAGAGAGGGGAGTACTTGTAGGTATATTCCATCTCTTATTTCCCCTTTTTCCTTTTTCCGGGCGGCCAAATAGGACAATGTTCTTCCCAGGCATATGGAGTTAAATTCTTTAGGGGCAGGTTGCGAAGGGAATATTTCTTCCTGCCGCGCAGAGGATGATTACGTTAGTTACTTTATCTCAGAAGATCAAACTCTCCTCCCAGCTATATCTGCTACCCTTGGGTAATCCTTTGGATGAAATCTTTTTTAATCGCCCGGGCGAAGAGATTGAATCTCCTTTTATCCCCCATTAATACTCCCTCTCTAATTACTAGAGGTAATACTAATCCTAGGACCTACTCTAGGACCTGTTTTAGGACCTGTTCTAGGACCTGTTCTAGGACCTGTTCTAGGACCTGTTCTAGGACCTACTCTAGGACCTACTCTAGGACCTACTCTAGGACCAGGCCCCCACTCTACATATAATGTACTATTTTCAGTTGCTTATAGGAGGAGATGGATTATGTGGGGAAGGACATAGCTTGTCCTAGTGAGCATTAGTATTACTCTTAGTATTGGTACTAGTATTACTCTAGGAACAACCCCCCGGCGGTAAAGAACACATAATGATTCCTATAGGGTCAGCTTTCTTCTCTTTCTATTGGGCCCAGAAGGATTTGAACCTTTAGCTCCCTGATTAAGAGTCAGGTGCTCTTCCAATTGAGTTATGAGCCCTATATTATTAGCTTTTATTTCTCTCCGGCGGTCTAGGAAGGATTTGAACCTTCAACCTCAGAGTTAACAGCTCCAAGCTCTTCCACTGAGCTACTGGACCTACATTACTGGCTCTTACTTCTTTTCTCTTCTTGTGAGAAGAGTTCTGGGCCGGCTCGGGAAGAAAGACTCTTAGTATAGAGCCTTTTCACCCTCCTAGCTCCTAGATGTAGAAACCGTTGGGCCCCGGGACGGCTTCTTTCCTTGGCTTCTCTTCTGCTAGGGGAACTTCTTCTGTTAGCAATTCGAGGCTCTGTTGAAAGAGAATATAGTAATCCCTGTTTCCAATACCCGTATGCCGGGGAGAGAGATTGGGATCATCCATCACCACATGATATTTCCTGAAGCCGGCTCTGATCTCTGCAGCGACGATCTCACCGCAGTGCCCTTCAACTTCAGTAGCCCTACAAGTCCTGATTCTTACTCTGTCCCCAACCTTCATGATTTTTCTCCTCTTTCTATAGTTAAACGACCTCTAGTCGTTGATTTAAAAACATCCACCTCCGCGACAGTCGTGCCAATGTCTGCCGCTTTATCCCCTGCGCGGGATCGGACGATTTGTGGCTTAGGGAACGCAGCCCGAAGCCTGTTTTCCGTCCCTTCTGAGAGGGTGGCAAAGCCTATGGCTTTGGTCCCTGGGGAGGAACTATACTTCCCTGGGAGTATAGAGCTTCTCCTTACTCCCATCTGACCGCCAGGTGGCGAGCCTGACCTATCTTTTCTTGACCCAAAGTAAAAATCTTCTTCTTCTGGGAATAAAACCTTCTTCCCAATTGTTATAGAAGTATCTAGACTACTGAAGATACATCTAACTATGTGAAATTACTCAGAGGGGCAAAAGCCTGCCCCAAGCAGGCGTTAAGTTTCTTCCCCTTCTTTTTTTAGCGTGGCGGCCTTAATTGTTTAAGGATACCTCTATCTTCTCTCCTCCTAGATTTAAGATCTGTAACTAAACTCCTTTAAAAAAAGAGCTAGTATTACATCTCTCTATATGTGTAGTCGGTCGGCCTTCGGCCTCCCTCTACCTCTCCGGTCGGCCTTCGGCCTCCCTCCTGCTGATGATAGGGTGAGCCCCGGGCTTCCGTTCTTCTCTCCCTTCTACTTCCAGATGTCCTCTTTGTTCTCTGAGGACATCTCTTCCTCTTCTTCTTTCTGGCTCTTCTTCTTTTCTACGAAGTCGAGGGAAAGACAGAGGATTTTTCCGAGCCCTTCTTCTAGTAGGTCGAAGAGGCTTCCTACTGCTGGTTCGAGCGTCCTCTGAACTTTGTCGAGCGCTTCATTTGCTCTTTGAACGTCTCTTGAGGTCATTGCTCTCTCCTTGTTGTCCCGTAGAAGACTCTTTGAGACTCTCCCCTTATGCAGGAGCAGACTGGACTACCGTTGGGAGAGTTGATTGAACGGACGAGGGTTCTTACGCTTTCACACCCGTGGTAGACCGCTTCCTGGGTCAGCTCACATGGGTTGGTCCTTTCCTTCTGATAGAAGTGATATCCAACGCAGAAGAGGATTATGAGCGTAACGATATTGAGGATCTTCCTCATGGTGACTGGCGTGTGGGCATCCTCGCCCATGTCTTTGCATAGCGGAGGATGGCTTTTTCTGGGGCCAGGAAGCCGCTCTCCTCTTTCAGATAGCGGAAGAAGACATCCTGAGCAATGAAGGCTCCTACCTTGTAGGAGTCCAGATTGAGGCCGCTGAGAAGGAGCTCTGCGAGGGCGAGGTTCATGGCAATCCTGTTCTTCACCCTTTGTTTGGCTCTCGCCTTCCTGTATTGGATGACTTTCTTCATTAGATTCATTTGTTTACCCCTTCTGGGTATCTCCACCCTTGAGATTCTTTGAGAGCTTATCTCCTAGGATGAGTCCAACTTTGATTAGCTGAAGGGAAATTGCGAGGGAGATTCCTAGGACGAGGATTTGGAGGTCTCGGAGTTCCCAGGTCCACTCCCAGTAGCCTGTGAGCCAGCTTCCTCCAAGCATTGTTGCCTCTCCTTCTTGGCGGCATAGTAGGCCTCTGCCGCAGAGGCAATGGCAGCGACGGCTCCTGCAATTACCGTAAAAGTCCCTGCAATCACTATTACTTTTCCCTAGTCGACTTCTTGAGTGGTTATGTTGTGAGTCGGGTCAAGACGAGAGCGACGCCCCCAATCACACTCCAAGTGATGTCCACCCCGATCCAGACGATTGTGCAGACGAGGAGAATTGGAAGTAGGAGAGAGGTCAGCTGCTTGGCTCCTGAGACCCTCTGCTCCAGACTTCTCTTTTCTTTCTTCTTCTTTTCGACCTCAGTCGTTTGGTTCTCTTCCATCGAATTAACCTCTTTTACTGATGATGACCTGATTGAAAATTCTTTTGAGTTGAGAGGAATTTAGCGAGCGAGCGAAGCGAGCGAGCGGGTTTTCTAGAGACCTTCTCCAAGCCCGCAGGTCGCCACTATGACAATGCCCCAAAAGAGAACTGTCAATGTTGTGTACCTTGCTGCTTCGCGCCATTCTTTTGTGCTAGGAATCCATTTACTCATTGGGTGGGTCTATCACCTCTATGGTTAAAGCTGTCGCCTCACGGATGTTGGCTAAGGTCTCCTCCTGGGGTCTCCTGCTTGCTTCGGATTTTTAGTTGGAGGAGGGGGAGCCTGGGGTCAGGGAGTGAAAGGAGGAAGCCTCCCTGCCCCAGGTCTCCCTATGAGAACCAGCTGCTTGCGGGGTGCCGCCGGCGTCGCCGCGCGCCAGAGGTCGAGACCCGCCGCACCGCCCACGGCTAGTTAGCACCGCCCACAGCTAGTTATTGGGTTATTCTTCTAGACCTCAAACTCCTCCTTTACCAGTTCCCTCGATATCAGGGATCGCTTTGTAGAAGCCGGTACTCCTGAGCTGCCTTTCAGCCTCTCCTCGGAGGGCCTTCTCCGCCTCTTCGTGACTCCGGAAGTAGCCGGATTCACGAGAGTATGGACCACAGCAGTTGCACTTGTAGCCTAGGTAATAGCCTGCGGCAGACATACAGACCATCAGGGGAAGCTCGGCCCCACAATCCATGCAGATTGTTCCCTCAACTCCGTTTAGTTCGCCCTCTAGTGCCATGCTGTTCCTCCTTTAAAGCGCTGTAATTCCAAAGGAATACTCGGGATTGTACCATGACTGGATGCCCCTGGGGGTGGGGACGTACTTCTTTGACTTCCACCACGATGGGACGCTCATCTCATAGGACCTTTCCTGATCGATGACGAACTCTCCCACTCGGCAACCGGTGTCCAGCATATCCCCATCAGCGGGGGCGATAATGTCTTCCTCCGTCTTCAGGTCCTTGATCTTGAGGAGACCGAAAGGCTTTGAAAGGGTCTCCGGCGCAATGTTGTGCAGCCTGGCGACTGCGTGAGTGATGTGGTTGAGGAGGGTTGCGTACCTCCTGTAATCCAGGCCCTCTCCCAGATTCCTCCTAAACTTGGCCCATTTCTTCCCTTGATCAGTCCCCTTCTTGAGGTTATGCTTGGTGATGCCCTTGTTTCTCTGGATTGCGCAGAAGGATTGAAGCCTTGCCCACTTGGCCAGCTTTGTGAGCATCTGGAGGTTTCCCTCTGCTTCGAATTCACTCACTCTCTGAAGGGCGACCTGAAGCCTGCGCTCTCGGGACTCTGCCAGTCCTTTGAGATGGTCCCAGTTTGGTTGCTCCTTGTCGAGCGAGGTCCACTTGGCCTCGTCTTCCTCCACTCGGTGAAGGTGCTCTCTCTCCTCGAGGGTGAAATTCTGAGAGAAGTCGAGGAGTTCTGCTCCTCCTAGGTCGTCCCGGGAGAAGAACCTTGAGATCGTTCTGATTTCTCCCAGCGTGCGGACGTGGGCGTAGCATTGCCCTGTGTGCGTCTGGGAGAACTTCTCGATGAGGTGGTTGACTGCGCAGCTCAGTTCTTTGAGGGTTCCTGCCTTGCAGATGAACCGATGCTCTTCTGCTACGTTGTCCTCTTCCTCGCTTATCTCCGTGGCGTTGCCTCCGCATTTCGGACAGACAACCCACACCCTCGCGCCTCCAATTCGAGTGGCGGCGGGGAACTGGAGTGTGCAGTCGGTACAGAGGAACTCTCTCACGAAGTCGGCATCGGGAGACACTCCCAACGGGTCGATAACGTTATGGACGAGGGCAGCCTGCTCCTTGATCAGCTCCTGAAGGTACTGAGTCATTGTTTTCTCCTTTCTGGTGTCTCGAAGGGTTCTAGATTGGGTCATCACTCTTAGGAGCGAAGCGACCTGTGTGACCCAAGATAGTACCCGGAGAGACAGATGAGGGGTTTACAGGCTACCTTCCTCGATTGCCTCACAAAAGGGGCAGAGGGCTTTACCCTCATCGTCCATCTCAACTCCACAGGAAGAACAACAAGTAATTTTCTGGGGCGAGCAGTTCCAATCTTGAAGATGAGCATCCAGAAGAGAGCAAAGAGTTTCTGCTTCTGCTCGGCTAAGAGAAAGAACAGCAGCATCCCCAAAAGAACAAGTAAGGAAAGAACCATTCCCCTCAACCCTAATTGGACGATCATGAGACATAGTAATCCCCTTTCAAGAGAGAAGAGGAATAGAGGGCAAGAACCATTCCTACCCTCTAACCCCTTCTAATTAAAGCGATTGATCACTCTGACGGCCAGCCGAAATCAGGAACGTACTCCCTGGAACCAGTAATCTCCAGGAGCCGTTCCTCAAGGGCATCAACCGAGTCCGTAGTGAACTCATGCCCGATCACTCTGACAGAGTAGTCCACATTCCGGAACTGAAAGTAGAACCACTTTCCATCATCAGACAGGTAAACAGTCATGATTCCTCCTCTTTTCCTTTCATTAAAGCAAACTCTAGCTAAGAAACGTAAGGAGCGGAGGCGCGATCCTTGGAACAAGGAGCGTGCCGCAGCGATCCAAACGTAAAGAGCGGAGGCCAAACCCTGCCAACGAGCGGAGCGAGTGCAGGGGGCCGGCCGCAGCGACCCAAGGGGGTGAGCGTAGCGCCGGAGCGACGGAGGAGCGGAGGCGCGGAGCGCTCAGTGGGCGAGGCGATTACAGGTGTAGACACCGAACGACCGAAGGGAGAGAGTTGAGCAAACGAGGCCGGAGGCCGAGTGCAGCGAGAGAGGGTCATTACAACATTCATGCCGCAGCGGAGCGGAGGCATGTGATGTTGGACCTTTACCATAAGCGAGCGAAGCGAGCGGGTTAAACCTCTGAGCGAGCGAAGCGAGCGAAGACCTTCTAACGAGCGAAGCGAGCGCGAATTTTTGATAGCAGTCACCTTTCTCTCCTTTTCTTGCGTCGAGTTTCGCTTCTACTTGAGAAGGGTGATTTGGTTCTTTGAGAGATGAAGTTCCTGTTCAGCAAGAAGGCGCTGACGGTTCGGGCAAGCGAGGCAGCTATCGTCCCACCCGCGGCGCCGGCACTCGTTGCACCTTACCTCAAGCCACTCCGTCGGTTCCGAGGGGTATTCCTCCCAAGAGGAAAGAACCTCGGTATACCTGATGGCTACTTCGTTCCGAGCTTTTACCATCTGGCACCCCCTGGCTTCGGATAGCCGCCTGGCAAGCCTCTTGTTCTTTCCCTCGGTAAGAGGGAAGGAGAAGCAGCCCATGCCCACGGCATCGAGTTCGTCGAAGCTCATGTTCACTTCTTCTCCCCAGTCGTCCGTTTGTTCCTGGAGGAAGGTGCTCCACTTCTCTTCCTCTTCCATGGCGAAGAGGACGTAGAAGAACATGGAATCAAGGACATGGACGAAGATAGCGCTTGGCGTTACGATCATGATTCTCTCTCCTTTACTCTGGAATGATGGTTGCCGGCTCTCCGATGGCGATGGCTGCTGCCTGCAAGTACCTCGCGAGGAGGTGTCTATGACAGAAGTTGGCGGGCGGGCAGTAGCAGCAAAGGATAACCATTTTCCCTTCCGCCCCGATGAGGATCAGATTCTCCCACTCGTCCTTGTTCTCTCGAAAGCTCTTCCTCATCATGCCGTGATACCTTCGTGTACTCCTCGATCGAGAGAGTTCCTCGCTTGTATCCCATTACCATATCCCAAGTAGGAGCGAAGGCCTTGACTCCTGACTTGACGGTAATGTCTACGATGTGACCCCTGGGTTTTACAATGGCGAGCTGGGCTGTCGTGATCTTCATGGCTCGATCTCCTCTTCCTCCCATTCCTCTCGGCGCTCGTGAATGAGGATTCTGCTGTACTCCGAGCTTAGCCTAGCTAGTTCTGCTCTGATCTCCTCCGGGGTGGAGCTTGGAAGATACTTGCGTCCTTCCTCGGCATAGAAGGCCAAGAGCTGATCTACCTTTTCGATAGCGGCGTTGACAGCCTTCGGGCCGTCTTGCCAGGTTACTTTCCTTGTCTCTGCTAGGATTTCGATCATCATCATGGTTTCCTCCTAGAATGGGAGCTCTTCCTCTGGCTCAAGGAAGAAGTCTTCGACACTCCCTGCCGGGTCTTCTCTGAGTTCTTCTTTCTTTTCGGCGCGGCGGAGCTGAGCTCTCACCTTGCATTCTTGCCAGAAAGATCTGATGGAGTTGGCGATCTCCTTGTCCTTGTCTATCGCCTTCGTCGTAGTCATACCTAGCTCCTTTCTGGAATGTCTTGCAGGCGGATTCCGAATTTCCAGCCCTTGCTGCAGAGGTGACGCATGATGAAATTCCCGACAATGGCAGGGTCGAAACCGTTATCGGAAAGGATCAGAGCGGCGAGTTCTAGTCCGGTCTCTGCCTGGAGGTAGCGCGTCGCCTCCTCGAGAGAGATGAATGGGTAATCGATCATGAAAGCCTTGTCCATGGTGTGTGCTCCTTTCTTCCTTTCTATTGCAGGTGGCATACCAACTAGTGCCACCTTGTTTCGGATACTTACAAGAGGATCTCCAAACGTATCTTGCAGAGCTGAAAAGTTGGATTGCAGATCTGCAAGCTTGATTCAGTAAGGAGATCGCATGGTTAGCATTGCCCTTTCGGATCTGAAAGGGGCTGGAAGATCCATCCGTAATTGCCGAGAAAGGCAAGAGTGGTGATGGAAACCCCAATAGGAGCCGAAGGCGACGAGGGGTATGAATATCATAGCCGCCGTCAATGCCGAACAAGCCGACTACGAAGACAGGTAGCCGTATTCTCCCTGAAGGCGAGAGGAGAGCGGAGGCGGGATCTTTGCGAAGCGAAAGATCATGCCGCAGCGGACAGGTAGGCGAGAGTGAGGCGGAGTGGAGGCCCATCCCTTGCCAACGAGCAAAGCGAGGGCAAGGGGTGTGCCGCAACGGACGGTAGGGCGAGAGGGCGGAGGCGCGACTCTTGGAACAAGAGGCGTGCCGCAGCCGAAGGCGAGCGTAGCGCCGGAGCGAAGCGGAGGCGCGGAGCGCTCAGTGGGTGAGGCGAAAGCGTAGCGACCGGAGGGACGAAGGACCGGAGGGAGCGGAGCGGTCAGTGGGTGCTTCATACGGCCATCACTCCAATGATTGTTTTCACTGCCTCTTCGAAGGTCCCCCAGTAGGAAGCCCACTTCAGATTCTCCTTGGCCATATCGATCATCTTGACCCGGATGGCAGCCTTCGCCGCCTCTTTACATGCCTTCCTGGCCTGAGGGGCATTGTACATGACCAGCAGAGGTTCCCATGGACGGTTGCTAGATGTAGCCATTGTTTTCTCCTCTCTACAGTCCAAAGATCTCTCTCAGATGGAAGGTAGCCTGACCAGTCACACAATCGATTAGGCGCTTCTCTTCATAAGAAAGATACTCAGCGATCTCATTCGCCTTCTTAAACTCATTCAGAGCCATCTCGGCGAATCGAGTAGCTCCTTGGTTATCCAAGGAATACAGCTCGGTAGCCTCAGCAGCCAGCTTAATTCCCTCGGAAACCTTTTCGGCGGCGCGATTGACGGTATCCTTGATCATTTTCTCCTCCTTCTAGTTGGTAGCCTTCCCGGCCCTCAGGGGCTCCCAGGGACGATTGCTGGAAGTTGCCATGACTATTCTCCTTTCCTTGAGTAGAGGAGCTTCTCTTCCCTTGCAGTCAATTTCCCCCGGCGGAATCTGGAATAGAGAACAGCTTCTCTTCCATGCTGGATTGTCTCCTTCAACCACTGCCTCTCTTTCTCTTTTTCTACCGCGGCGACAAAGAGTCTGACAGTCTCATCCACCTTCTCTCTCCTTTCTCTAAGCAATGCTAAGAGCAATAAACCAGCAGATGACGATATCTGCAACGAACAGAGTTCCATAGATAAGGTGCTTGAGTTGAATCATAATTCTCTCCCTTTCTCTACCACATGCTCATCAGTGCAGGACTAGTGGTAATTACCTGCAGACCCTCCCTATACAAGCGGAGGGTTTCGCTCTAGAAGGGGAATTCGTCTTCCCTGGCCATCCGAAGCTTCCCGCTGAGGAAAGCCTCGTTGGTCTCCTCTTCGACCCACTCACGGATGGCGTCGAGAGCCAGTCTCTGGGCCTTCCGGTGGAGCAGTTCCTCCTCCAGGCTCAGGCCACGGGCGACGAGAATGGCTGCGAAGGTTACGTTGGTCATAGGAAGCCTCCACTCCACGGCTCATCCTGCTAGACGATATGCCTAGCTCCGGATGTCCCGGCCTTGTGACCCGGGATGGGGTGTTAGAGGTGAGCAGTTTAACGCCATGCTCAGGGCGTACTTCTAGTCGTTCAGGACGGACTCGACGAAGTCCCGTGCCTCGCTGGGGCCGTGGAATTTGTAATATTCCCAAACTCCATCGATCTCGAATTCTGCAATTCCGCAATCCCGACGAGAATCCCAGTACGCTCTGGCCCAGATGCCAGAGTGGTCCGACTTCTTCCAAACGGGATCGCCGTAATAGTTGAGTTGATAGGCCATATTTTCTCCTTCTCTTTCATTCCTTTCATGGGGCATAATTGCCCAGGCCTCCCTCTGGGTATCGAACCCAGCTACCCCAAACAGTATGGGGTCTCACCAGAGCGAGAGGCTTATCTATGAGATATCTCTGCTGTAGGGTTAGATGCACACCCTAACGGGTTGACGCAGTGCATCCAAGGATTGTGCTATTCCCTACTATAGAGCCACGCATCCCCTACTAGCCTGAGACTACGTCCATCTGGGCGACGTAGGACGTTTGGTACTACGGTCTCTTAGGCTAGCTAGCAACGTGGATTAGGGCCAAGCAACATGAACATGAACTTACCTAGCTGGCTGCGAAGTAAGCCCTCTCAGTCTATGACGCCTCGACACTGTTGAGGAGACTGACCAATTCTGTCTGGCAGCCAGAAAAGGTCAGTGCCTACTTCTTTCTAGCCATCTCTCATGCTTGGCCATTCATGAGAGCGCTAGGTTTACGACCTCCCTTCTCCTTTCGTCGGGAGGAAGACTCACGCAAGTGATCGATAACCCTTGACCCATCCCGTGAGTTGGACGGATCGAGCTCCGACTATAAAGAACCCGGGGGCTCAAAACGGCCCTTAAGGTTCGCCATAGTCGGCGAAATCGATCATACCCTCCCTCTCTACATACACCTCTACATACACCTCTCTCTCTCTCTCTGAAATGAAGATCCTAATTTTTTACAAAATTAACTTTCGAAACCCTAATGGCGAAAATTATCCTTGACACTCTCCCCCAGGAGACTTACCTTTTCAAAGAATTAGGAGGTTATTGAAAATGAGTTCATTGATGAAGCTATTTGGAGTTGAGGATGACTTTTTCTGGCCCCCTGACCTCTTCTACTACAAAATTTCTAGAGACGGCGGGACCAGTGAGGGCTTCTACCCTTCCTATCTAGAGAAGGATGAAGGAAGCAACTCTTATAGAGCAACCTTCGACCTGCCTGGAGTAAAGAGAAAAGATTTAAAGATTGAAGTCCTCCAAGGCCCTGCTAATAGGAGAGAGATCATAGTAGAGGGAAAGAGAGGGAGTAGTACCTCTAAGAAAAAGGTAACCCTCCCAAAGGGGGTGGATGAAGATTCCATTAAAGCCAAATTAGAGGATGGAGTATTAGAATTAACTCTCCCTCTTAAAGAGGAGGAGAAGGGGAGTAAGAAGAAGTTAATCAAAGTAGAATGATGCTATCATCTCTTAGATGAGAGACCTCCTCCCTCCTCTAACGTCCTCTAAAAGTCCCCTCAGCCACCTCTCTCTCCCCTCAAAGGGACGGAAGACCCTCTCCCCGCACCGGACCCTATATAAAAAGGAAGTCTTTTTAAAAGGAGATATAGATGCCTGAGGAGGACCAGTTCCTAGCGGATTTGGAAATTCTCTCCCTCGCAGCGGAGGAGGACCCTAAGCTAGAGGGGGGCTGTACCTTCCCCCTTGAGGAGTTAGAGGAGTTAAGGCTCTTCCTCTCTCAATTCTTAGACCCTGAGGTTCTCACGGCCATTAATAATGTCTACCGAGTACTGGAGAGTGGTCTTCGGGAGACTGAGAAGTACTCTTGGTTTGTTAGGAATGGGGTTGGTGGGGGAGATTGTAAATTTGCCCTTCAGGCTCTCAAGAAATTTAAGGAGAAGAAATTAGACCTCCTGGAGGAGAATCTCCTTCGTGCCCTCTCACAGGTTAGGAAACTCAAGGAGTAATAATGCATCAAAAGACTGTTGGTGATCCATTGGCCATCTGGAGAAGTTCCGTCCCTCTCTCCACTAAGGGTGGCGTTGAGAAGAAGGAGATGACTGCCTACAGTAATCCTCTCCTCCCTCCTAAGATGACCTTCTGGGAGAGATTGAGGTTTCTCCTCACAGGAAGAACTTCCGCTCAAAGGAACGTTGAGAAGGTTCTAGAGAAGCAGAACCTTAGGGTTGTTGACCTTCTCAAGGAGCCGGGGGGAGCTGAGGCTACAAAGCCTCTACTTCCCATTCTCCCCTACCACACCTTTGCCGGCTGTGACATTAGGGTCTTCGTGATTGAGAGGGATACTAGAAATCCTGCTAGCAGGGAGGAATTGGCTGAGATTATCGCCTCTTGGATGGAGGGGAAAGATTCCTCCCTAAGAGTTTCCTCCCTGGGGGAGGTGCAAGGGATCTCTGTCGAGGCAGTTCCTCCTCCTACCAACAAGGTACTCCGTTCTGTCATTGGGAGGGGGAGTCTCCTCACAGTTCAGTTCGAGAAAAACCTTCTCCTGTACCTTGACCCCGGCTACTCTGTCGATCTGGTTCTCACTACCGTGGACGGTGGAGATAGGATGATGATGGTCCTTCCAGATTTCAAAATAACTGGCTGGAGGTGGGCCATCTCCATTGATGATTTGGTCTCTGAGACTATCTATGATTATGAGTCTATGGAACCACTTCAGTGGGAGTGTCTTCCTCCCCGGACTGCGGCTCTCAAAGAAGTGGCAGATAGCCCCGCCCGCTCTTAAAGGCCTTGCTTTTCCACTTTGCTAGGGGCTAAACTCTCCTTATGGGTATTGGTGATAGCTTTGAGGCTCTTAAGCGAATCGTCGGTGGTTTCTATAATGAGAGTCCGACTCCGGTAAGCGATGGGGCACCAGTCTCTATGAGGCTGGGAGATACTGGTCAGCTTTACGTTATTGGAGATGGCTGTACGATTAGGTTTCGCCCTCAGGCTGGGACTGGTCAGGCTCTCACAATCTCTGGGGTTAGTAATAGGTCTACTGCTCTAACCATTGGGAAGAGACATTGGATTTGGAGTACCCAGGATGTCTGGGTTGTGAGAGGTGGCAGCTCTGTGAACGCTACTACTAGCGATTTCCCCCTTCCTGCTAGAGCTGTTGCTGAGTATACCCCTTCAGCTGCCTCAAATCAGTATGTTGCTGTTATACAGATGGACCAGGTTGGGACAGTCTACATAGCTCAGTCTGAAGACTAGCTTCGTTAAATTGACACTACGACTGCCAGTGGGCTAAGATTTTATTGAAGTAAGGGCTTTACCCGCTTTTGGAAGTGGTGGCGGGGCTATTAGTTATGATGGGGTTTTGGCTCAATTGGGAGATTTACGCCTAAAGGCTTCGTCTGCTGAGGTTACTATCGATAAGATTAAAATCTTTGAGAGGTCGGCATGCGATGATAGTTGATGGAAAGTTGAACATTGGCTTCATTAAGGATGACGATCCTATCCCCAATGGATGCAGAGCAGCTGTGGCAGCCGAGTTGGCGGGGAGAGCTGATTTAGAAGCCAGTCATCCACTTAAGGGTAAAATTCCTTGTGTGCTTGCTAGGTGGCCAAATTGCACCATTAATGAAACTAGCAAGCTTGTCCCAATCGATCCTGATACCAGAGATCCGATAGAGTTTGAGGCGGCGCTCCTCGGATAGGGGCTCAGGCGGGAGAGTAGGGAGATGGGCTGGTGCAGCACTCTGCCAATTACCGCCGCTGGGAGTGTTAGCGGCGGTGAAGGGGGTACGGCTAATGACCCAACTTATAGTAAGACGCTATTTGTTGGGAAGGCGGATAACTCTACTGAGAGTGGAACCCTTCTAGAGCCATATCATACAATAAGTTCCGCTTTATCTGCGGCCTCTGGCCTTACTCCAAGCTCCTCAAATGAGATTGGGATATTCATCTTTGGTGGAGAGTATGGGGAGTCCGGGCTCTCTGCTCTTTCATATGTGTATCTGATTGGGATAGGTCCTGATCCCGTAATCCTAAAGCATGCTAATAACATCTTTACTATTGGGGTTGATGAAACCTCTATAGCCAATGTAACCTTTGAGGCCTCAAGTACAAACTCGATCATTACTATAGATGGAACCTCTATGACGGGTCATGCAAGGCTTCGTAACTGTAGGTTTGTTGGGGCTGGAGATGATGGAAACGTAATCTTATGTCAGGATGGAGGACTGGCTAAGTTTAACGATTGTCGTGTGGAAGCTGACAATGTTGGTGACCGGATTATTCAAACGGACTCTAACTCTGGTAATGACATTCAGTTCTATGACAGCGAGATTCTTGGGGATATTCTCCATCAGGGCGGAGACCTTGATTTTAATAAGGTCACGGCTAATATTGGTGTCTCCTGCACTGGTAGCAGTAATCTAGATATCTCTGATTCTTTCGTTCGGAATTCTGTGGATCACGTTCTTGAATTGGGGACGACCGGGAACGTCTATCTTCATAACTCTACTTTACTCAGCCCGGGATATGTTGTTTCCACTAACTACCATTGTATTGATGCTACCGCAAATCCGACAGCTTGTGAGATTATTGGTTGCACGCTTAGAGATGATGGGACTGCTTCAGACTACAGCCTTTACTCAACTGTGTCGTTTACCTTTGCTGGCCATGGGAATAATCTGGAGGAGGGGTATAACAGTAACGTAACCGATAACGGAATCGCCACTAAGGGTACTCCCGTTAATGCCGACACCGTTATCATTCAGGACTCAGCTGATAGCTGGAAGAGTAAGAAGGCAGCCCTTAACTCCCTCCCTGGTTCCGGCGGAGGAAATTGGTCATCGGTAACAATTGATGCCAACAAGGATATGCTGGGGTATGACCTTACCAACCTTGGCATTGTAGAGGTTGATGAGCAACTTACGATTCCGAGGGATCAGGCAGGAGTAACTGCTGGAGATGTTAGATATAACTCAACTGATGTAGCGCTCGAGTACTACGATGGCTCGGGTTGGCATGATGCTGGGAGTCCGTTATTGGTTACGGCGAGTGACTCCTCTGTGGCAGAGGGTAATAATTCTCTGACTGGGCTGAGGGACAAGTATCTTGTTAAGACATTGGAGGTTGTGACCACTAGTCCGAATTGGACTTTGACGGTTTACTCTAGTGATGATTACTCTAGCGATCCGATTGTCATTTTAGAGAATAGGAACCGTAATGTACTCTTTCAGTGGGATCATCCCTATGAGGATAAAGATGCAACTGCAGAGTTTCATTACAACTTTTCCGATAATGCTGGTACAGCAACTCACTCAATTGAAGTATTTGGAACAAGCCTAAGGTAGTATGGAGAAGGTTGGCGTAATAGCTCATTTATCCTATAAGGATACATATAGTCGTAAGCATATCACTACGCTTAGGGACTATTATGGAGATGTTTGTAGAGCTTTTGGTATCAGCGATATGGTTTTGGTTAACCAAGGTAGCGCCAAGCTCATATATAGTAACGTGGTGGATTCTTTTGATGAGGCGATGAGTAGATTTACGAACTATAAGCCAATATACCTTATGCCGAGCGGGCTAGTAAGGCTGGGAAGTTTCAAGCATCCAGATGCCGAAGCGGTATATATTATTGGACCTGACCACTACTGTAGCTATAAGATTCCCGATGGCGCCGTCACGGTGACTATAGGGAGGGATAATCTCTGGGGGCATCAAGCTTTGGCAATAACGCTTTGGGATAGAGCTGTGAAGGAAAAAACATGGCTGTCACTGTAACCGATCAGCTCACACTTCTAGAAACCGCCGATGCTACTGGTAATTTTACGGTGAAGGTTCCTTTTAGCTACGGTAAGGGTTCGGGCCTTAGCGCTGA
>Ga0209536_100008249_pt1 | contig 15645 bp, 14 predicted proteins | sample DeeMarSeWOR28_12_FD_187461 | JGI IMG/M metagenome (GOLD analysis project Ga0209536, IMG submission 187461) | Marine sediment microbial communities from White Oak River estuary, North Carolina - WOR-2-8_12 (SPAdes) (version 2) | ecosystem: Environmental > Aquatic > Marine > Intertidal zone >...
TTGCATGGCAGCCCTCACGTTTTGCTCAACGAGAAGAATCGGCAATCCGTTCTGATTAAGTTCTTTGATAACCTTAAAAATGGTGGAAACCACCAGCGGTGCGAGTCCCAGGGAGGGTTCATCAAGCAAGAGCATTTTGGGTCTGCCCATCAGACCCCGCCCAATGGCCAGCATCTGTTGTTCTCCGCCTGACAGTGTACCGGCTTTTTGACGCGTTCTCTTGTTTAGTATGGGAAACAGTTTATAGACAGAGTCCAGATCTTTTCGGTATTCGGTTCTGCCCAGCTTAAAATAATGGGAGTATGCGCCTAAACGAAGATTGTCCTCAACCGAGAGTTCCTTGATGATCAATCGACCCTCCGGTATCTGTATGATGCCCGCTTTCGTTAATTTTGCTGCACTGAGCCGGGTCACATCTTTAAGATTAAAGGTTTTATTACCCTGCCAGATGGGAATAATACCGGATAGCACCCTCATCATGGTCGTTTTCCCGGCACCGTTGGCACCCACCACGCAAACGATTTCGTCGGCATTCACTTTTATGGAAACCGCTTTTAGGACTTGAAATTTTCCGTAACCGGATGTGACACTATTCAGTTCTAACAAGATCCTCTTCCTTGCCCAGGTATACTTCGATTACGCTTTCATCGCTGACGATGATTTCAGGGGGACCATCAGCGATTTTGGTTCCGAAATTAAGCACCATAATTTCATCTGAAATACTCATGATGAATTTCATATTGTGTTCAACAATAATCTGGGTAATTCCGCTTTCTTTATTTTTAAAGATAATCTCCTCTAAGTTGTCCATCTCCCGATCGTTCAGCCCTGCACCGGGTTCATCTAACAGCAACAGTTTGGGCTTGGCTGCCAGCGCCCGGGCGATTTCCAACAGTTTTTGTTCACCTAAAGAAAGCGATTCGACTTCTGTGTCTTTTTTGTTCGCCAATCCTACAAAGTCCAGCATCTCCAGAGCATACGCTTTAATGGTATGCTCCTCCCGCCGGGTCGACTTAAAACCGAATATGGCGCGGGTATAAATCGGTGCGGCCCATCCATGACATCCCACTGAAACATTTTCGAGCGCTGACAGATTGTTAAAAAGCCTCACGTTTTGGAACGTCCTGGCAATTCCGTGCAAGGTGATGTCGTGGGGCGGAAATTGGCTCAAAGACAAATCTTCAAAAATGAATTCTCCTGAATAGTCTCTGTCAAAGCCGGATATAAGATTGAACAGGGTTGTTTTACCCGCACCGTTGGGTCCGATAATGGCAAAAATCATTCCGTCTTCGACTTCAAAGTCGACGTTCAGCAAGGCTTGAAGGCCGCCAAAATTTTTCGAGATCGATTGTCCCTTTAAAATGTGTGGATGAGTGTTTGCCATATCTTATTGCGATAATTGTCTTTGGCTTAAAATTGATAACATTTTTTTTTGTCATTATTTTAAGTAAATATCTATCTTAACTTCAACAACCGGTTTAATCCACCGACCAAACCTTTGGGCAGAAAAATAAGGATGAGCATAAATACAAGGCCTTCAAGAACCAGTTCAAGTCTCTCCATATGTTCAAGAAATTCCGGTAGCGCAAATAGGATTAAAGCGCCGATCAGCCCGCCGTATATACTGCCGGCGCCACCCAGGAAAAGCATCAGCAACAGTTTCACCGAAAGCATGATGTTGAAACTGTTGGGAGAGATAACGGTCCCATAATGTGCATATAGACTGCCGGCGATGGCTGCCAGAGCGGCACTGAATACAAATACCTGAATTTTTGTTTTGGCAACATTGATTCCCATGCACCCGGCGGCTTCCTCGTCGGTATGGACGGCCTTCATGCTTCTACCCAGTGCAGTTTCACCAATTCGAAGGCAAATAATGGCCGCCAGGAACACAATGCTCCAGACAAGATAGTAATAACTGCGGTCAGAATCGAAGGTATAGCCCAACACGGAAAAATGGGGGATTCCGGATATGCCCGAAGACCCCCCGAGGTAATGCGTCCTGATCAGCGCTTCTACGATAAATGCAAATCCCATCGTGGCAATGGCCAAATAATATCCGCGAAGCCTCAAAGTCGGAATTCCAACAACAAATGCGATTAAACAGGTAATGCATATTCCACCAATGATGCCGAATATCGGAGACCATCCAAACCAGGTGGTTGTGATGGCTGTTGCGTATGCACCGATCGCAAACAGGGCGTTATGTCCCAGGGAAATCTGGCCGCAATAACCCAGAAGAAGATCGTATCCAACAACAATCAGACCATAAATGCCCACATATATGAAAACCGTGATCCAATAGGATTCAGGAAATACCAGCGGAAAAAGAAAAATCGCCGCCACAAATAAGGGTAATATGAGAAAGTGGGATTTCAACAGGGTTTTCTTTCACAAAATATCAGTATTTCAGCTACTTGCGCGCAAAGACCTTCTTTTCGCTGCCGGCGTACTGCTTCCTTAAATCCCGTTTCAACACTTTGCCCGAGGGATTACGTGGAAGGGCGTCGCTGAAAATCACCCTTCGCGGCTTTTTGTAACTGGCAAGATGTTCTTTGCAGTACATGAGGACTTCCTGTTCGGTGATCTCCTGGCCTTCCCGTGGAACAACAACGGCACATACGCCTTCACCAAATTTTGCATCTGGAATTCCGATGACAGCGGCTTCCATAATTTTGGGGTGTTTGTAAAGGGTGGATTCCACTTCCACCGAAGAGATGTTTTCACCACCGCTAATGATGATGTCCTTCTTACGGTCCACTACATATAGATATCCATCGTCGTCCATCCGGCCCAGGTCGCCTGTATAGAGCCAACCCGCTTTGAGCGTGGCGTTGGTGGTATCCGGGTCATTCAAATATTCACGCATGACCTGATCGCCTTTTACCGCTATTTCGCCCACCTCCCCCGGTCGACATTCTTTTCCGGTTTCAGCCATCACCCGAATATCCGTGTTCACGAAGGGCCGCCCGACCGAGGGCGCTTTTTCAATGGCCATTTCATGTTTGGCCACCGAAACAGCAGGTCCGGTGGCCTCCGTCAGCCCGTAAGCATTATAGATGCGGCCCTGGGGAAGGTATTCGGCCATCTCTTCTATGGTGGCTCTGGGTACCGGTTCCGAACCGGTGATACAGGTGCGCCATGAGCTGAGATCATATTTTTTAAAATCCGGTACGGAAAAAACCTGTCGATACATGCCCGGCGTAATATACAGGTAAGTGCATCTTTCTTTTTGCACGATTTTAAGAAAAAGCTCCGGATCCCAGGAAGGTTGCGGAAAACAGGTCGTGCTGGCCCCTGAAATGGCGTGGGCCAGATGATAGCCCACGGCCCCGATGTGATAGAACGGTGTGACCACCAGACAATTGTCACCATACTGTATGTCCATGTCCGCAGCCCAGACCAAACCGGCTGTTATAAGGTTTTGGTGGGTGAGCACCACCGCCTTGGGAAAAGCAGCGGTTCCCGAAGTAAACAAAACCACTGCGGCGTCTTGATCGTTTCCCGCAAAAGGAGGAATATCTTCACTTGCTTTATCCATTAAGTCTGAATAAAAAGACATGCCCGGCAAGGCGTCTTTGCCAAGACAGATGTAATGATCGATCCCAAGACGATCTTTAATCGGCTCGACCCGCTCGATGAACTCCTCTCCCAGGATCAATACATTAACATCCGCCACATCCTGAGCATATAGGATCTCATCTGCTACCAGGCGGAAGTTAAAGGTCACGGCAACCGATCCCAGCATAAAATTGGCCCAGAGCACCTCGGGATATTCAAAACAGTTGTAAAGAAGAATTCCGACCCGGTCTCCTCGCCTCACGCCCAGTGCCGAAAGCGCATTTGCCAGACGGCACCCTCTTTTTTTTAGTTGAGAGAAACTCATGCGCTGATCTCCATAGATAAACGCATCCACGTTGGCGTTGCGCCGCGCTTCTCTTAGCAAAACTTCCCTTAGATGCATGATCGGTGCTTCCTTATGAATGAATTAAAAGATGGTGCCCGTGCGAGCCCTTTTTTGACAAATTCATTATGGGATCTGAAAAAAAAATCAACTTCTGCTGAGACAATCTAAACATCTTTAGTAATCACAGATTCAATAAAATTAATTTCATATTTAATTCAATATGAAACCTCCGTCAAGCATAATTATGTAAATGCAGAAAAAATATAAAACATACCGGTTAAAGTTTAATATATTTGAATTTATTATATATATTTAAAGTTAAATTAAATAATTGGATCCTTTATTTTCAATTAGCCCCTGGAACGCATGCCGATATTCTTTTTTTCCTTGACTTAATTTCGGATATCTATCATAAAAATAATTCAAAAATTAATTAATTTATGCATTAAAATTACCGGTGACATCAAGCGTTTTGTACACAATCTGATCGTTGCAGGGAGGTTCATTGATGGGTATTTTGCCTTTCTCGAATGCGGAATACAGTCAAAGACTTGATAAGATAAAAAATCAAATGGTGCAGGAAGGTCTGGATGCCCTTATACTCACCCGCGCTCAAAATATTTACTGGGTGGCCGGATATCGGGCCGCGGCAATGAACTGGACCCTGCCCCTTTTGCCCCTGATCATCACCCAGAAAGGTGAAATGCGGTTTATGACCCGGGTGATCGAATGTTCGGCCGCTGAAACCCAGCTGGCGCCTAATCCCCGATTTTATAAGGACCATGAAGATCACTATGCGATACTGGCAGAACTGGTTGAAGACTGCGGGGTTGCCACGGGTGCCATCGGCGTTGAAGAAGCATTTATGACGGTTTTTCAGTTCAAACAGATGAAAAGCGCCTTGCCCAGAGCGGATTTAAAAAATGCAAGCTGGCTTGTTGAGAATATCCGCATCGCACTGTCTGAACAGGAAGTGGCCTACTATCGCAAGGCGGCTGAGATGACCAATATCGGATTTAAAAAAGGCCTGGAATTGATCCGGGCCGGTCTTTATCCCTACGAAATCATCGCAGAGATTCAACATGCCATGTATCAGGCGGGCCAGTCCGATGTTGAAGTGCCCAAGATGTGGATATGGTCAGGGCCAAAAGGTGGTTACATGCACGATACCGCCGTCAATCGCCGTTTGAATGCAAACGATATCGCCACGGTGGAAGTGTGGGGCACCGAATGTCAATACCTGGCAGGCGCTCAGGCAACTGTTTTTCTTGGTGAAAAACCAAATTCTGAAGTCCTCGATGCACATAAACTGGTGCGTGATATGTACCTGGCTGCCAAGGCGGCACTCAAACCGGGTGCGATTTCAGGAGACACGTATCAAGCGGCCAGCAATGTTTACCGCGCAGCAAAGGGGCAGGATTACTGGCGCAGAGTCGGGGCCAACCTGGGCCTTTCTTTCGGTCCGGTGGATATGGGCATGACCGGTCAGTACGTCATCGAACCCTGGACTCCTTTTATCCTGCAAATTGTTGAAGTCGAACCGGCCCTGGTCACCTGCTGCAGCACATTATTGGTAACCGACACCGGATGTGAGGAACTGACGGCGCCCCACCTCGAAATGCGGTGTATCCCCTAACTTACAAACACGACCGCAGACAACCATCTTATCAAAGGAGGATAAAATATGGCAGCAAGTGATAAAAAAACTTGGCAAAAGGGACTTGACAGAATCCCGCAGGCGGTGGGTGATTTTCCGGTGGAGCCCTCAAACCTGGCTCTGTTGGTGATTGATATGCAGTATTATGTGGCCCACCCGGATTACGGCGTACTAAAAAATTACATCGACTCAGATCCGGAAGCTGCCCAGTACTACTCGGATCGGTTGAAAATTGTTATTCCTAACTGCGCGAAGCTGCTAGATTTTTTCAGGAAAAACAAGATACGGATCTTTTATGGCTGCTTTGGCGCATCTCTGCTGGATGGAAGCGACCTGCATCCTCTCAGACAGGCACGCCTCAAAGAAGTCCCGGCCTTTACCACCGAGGACTTTGAGTTCAAGGTCCTTGAAGAACTCGCGCCTCAGCGGGGCGAACTGGTCATACCCAAAGCAACCCGCAGTGCATTTATGGGTACTTCCCTCAATCACCGCATGCGAATGGCCGGCATCGACACGGTGGTGGTCGTCGGAACCGCTACCGATGTCTGCGTGGGAAGCACCGCCCGCAGCGCCTGGGATCTGGGGTATAAGGTCATCATGGTCGATGATGCCAGCGCCACATTTACGGAAGAAGATCAGATCTACACCATGAGAAACTGGGCGGCTTTCTTCGGCAAAGTGCTGGATACGGATGAGTTGATATCCACTTTGCAGGAAAAACTGTAAAAATTTGAAACCATAAGATTCAAGTCAAAGGAGGACAACGATGATATTTTTGCACGTAACGGTAAAAGTGCAACGCGGCAAAATGCAGGAGTGGTGCAAGATCTTTGAAGAGCATTTGCTTCCGGCAATGAAAAAGCACGGTCAGCGGCTGGTGGGCGCCTGGAAAACAAGTGTCGGCGCCTATGATGAAGTAACGGATCTCTATGCGTTTAACGACTTTAACGAATTTCAAGAAATTCGGGAAAAACTGTTCACCGATCCCGAAATCCAAAAATGGTTGCCGATTATTTACGAAATTACCGGCCCCGAGGAATCCAAAATATTGACCCCATTGGGATATGGAGAGCTTACCGGGGATTGATGCAAATAGTGATTTCTGGGGATTTATTTCTCTTTAGACTGGATGAGCTCGATTAATACGCCATAGGTGCTTTTGGGGTGAATAAAGGCGACCAACTCCTGATGGGCGTTGCGGTAAGGTTTCTCATTAATAAGCTGCAGCCCTTTGGTTTTGAGACGGTCTAATTCGGCTTGGATATCATCGACTTCAAATGAGATATGATGGATACCCTGCCCTCTTTTGTTGATAAATTTGGCAATCTGCCCTTCAGGGGTGGTGGACTGGAGGAGTTCCAAGTCGGTTTCGCCAAGAGAAATAAAAGAAAATAGCAGCTCTCCGAATTGCTCTTGAGCGGATACGGAAAAATCGAACGTTTCATCGAAAAAAGCCCTGGCTTCCGCTAAATTGTCAACAGCCAGACCAATGTGACTTATTTTCTTAATCATTACCGAACTCCTGGTGTTTCGGGTGTGCGGGCTCTTTAAAGATCCTTCTGCAGAGATACGCGATACGGACAGGGGCCGCACCATTGGCTGGATCTCAGAAGTGTTGGTGCCATCTCGTTAAAAATAAAGTACTGAATTATACATATCCCTTAAAGATGTCAAGACAAACTCGGAGGTGAGTAATGGAATTTTTTAAAAACCTTACAGTTCTGTCCCTGGAACAGGCAACAGTCCTGCCATATTTAACCTATCGATTGGCCCATGACGGCATTAACGTGATTCGGCTGGAACACCCCGTATATGGAGACCCGAACAGACTGGTTGGCTGGAATCTGCTAAATGAAGAGCGCATGAACACCTATTACCTCTGTATCAACTCCGGCAAAAAGGCCATGACGCTCAATCTGGCGGATCCCGCCGGCCAAAAAATATTCCGGGACTTAATCCAGGAATTAAAGGTAGACATTTTTGCCACCAACCAGCTGCCCCGCAACTACCAAAAACTGGGAATCGATTATGAGACCATAAAAGCGATCAAGCCGGACATCATCTGGCTGGGCATCACGGGTTTCGGACCGCAGAGCAATGAGCCGGCCTATGATCCGATCTTGCAGGCCAGATCGGGCCTGATGGACCTGACCGGTGAAAAGGAAGGTCAACCCTATGTAACCGGTATTCCGCTTCCCGACATGGGCACCAGTGAACATTGTTACGGGCTGGTAATGAAAGCGCTTTACAAGCGCGAGGTCACCGGAGAGGGCTCCTGCATGAATATGTCCATGTATGAATCTTCCCTGTCCTGGATTACCATTCCGATTACCTTTACCAGTTTGGGGCGTACGATCACCCGCCGGGGGAATACGCATGAATTTTTCGCCCCCCTATCCGTTTATAGAACAAACGATGGGTATATCTACCTGGCAGTGGGCAATGACCGCCAATGGAAAGCAATGGTGTCCCAGGAGATCTTTCAGTCACTCGATAAACCCGAATATGAGACCAACGCGGGGCGAATCGAAAACGTATCAAAGATGAACACCGCAATTAATGAGATCACAAAAAATCATTCATCAGCAGCGCTGATCGAGATGTTTAATGCCATCACGGTCCCGGTTAGCAAAATAAATTCAATCCCCGAGGTGCTGGCAGATCCGCTGGTGCAGCAACGCCTTTTATCTGCTGAAGACCCGGTAACCGGTACAAAAATCACGATGCCCCCGGCCCCCAATCTAACACCTTACCTTGAGGGATTGAACCGCAAGCTTTCATTTCCGCCACGATTCGGTGAACACAACAAAGATATCATTGGTGGGATTCTGGGATATTCGGATGACGAATTGGAGCAGTTGAAGGAGCGCAAAATCATTTAGTAAGGAAAGGCGCTCCTTATCTTTTCATCAAGGCTGCATTTTTTTGGCGGCATCCTCAACCGCTTCAACAATTTTGGCATAACCGGTGCAGCGGCAGATATTACCGGATAGTGCCTGGCGGATCTCTTTTTCTGTGGGATTGGGATTTTTATCTAAAAATCCCTTGGTGGTCATCACCATGCCGGCAGTGCAAAATCCACACTGCACCGCCCCTTTGTCCAAGAATGACTCCTGAACGGGATGCAGTTCACCATCGGCGCTTTCCAGTCCCTCTATTGTCGTAATTTCCTTTCCTTCAGCATCCACCGCCAGCGTCAAACACGAGCTGACCGGCAACCCGTCCAACAACACCGTGCAGGAGCCGCACACGCCCATATCGCAAGCTGTTTTTGTTCCGGTCAAATCCAGTTTGCTGCGCAATACATCGGCTAAAAATTCATTGGGCCGTACCGCTATCCGGTATTTGTCACCATTGATAGACAACTCCACATATCGCTGATCCATATCTGCTCCCTTCTTTCCGTATCGAGTCCCGCAACCAACTTTCAAAACACTATTTTGATTCAGGTGTCAGGTTTCGGGTGTCAGCAAATAGATGACAGCGCACAGGACTCAGATTGAGTATTTCTGCTTTCAGTTTTTTAAATCTGTCTGCGACTCATCTGAGCTCGTTGCAGGTTGTCGCCCGGTCCCTGTCCTTAAAAACCTGACACCTGAAACCATGGACATTGGGTTGTTAATAAAATTCAAATACTCTAAAATACATCACATGACTTACGTAATATTAATACACGACTGAAGACTAGCTTGAACTTGAAGCTCTTGAATAGGCCTCCGCAAACACCCGCTGCAAAAACACGGCTGCTATCTGCTTTTTGTAATCCACAGTAAAATGATACTCTTCAACCGGATCAATCGTTGCCTTGATAATGTCACCGATCTTTTGACGAATATCCGGATGATCTTCTTTGCCTGCCAAGAATTCTTCAGCCTCTTCAAGTCGCAAACAGCAGTTGCCCACTCCACTGAGACCAATCCGGGCTGAGCGAATCGTTTTTTTGTCTTCTGCCAAATCAATCAGAACCGCCACACCCGGCATGGCTTTGTCCATGGCTTTGCGAACCTCAAAGCGGGTATAAAAGCCTTTGGCTGTCTCAGGTGGTAGCGGCACAATGATTTCCTTAAGGACCTCGCTGGGCTCCAGTACGGTTTCAAAATAATCTTTGAAGAAGGCGGCCAGTTCAATTTCCCGCTCACCCTGGCTGCCCATCACCACCACCCGCGCCCCGAGGGCCAGCAAAGCCGGCGCCGCATCGGAAGTTGGGTCCGCATGTGCCAGGGTGCCGCCGATAGTGGCCATGTTGCGAATGCGATTTGTGGCCACATAGCTCAGGGCTTCTGCAAGCAGCGGCAGTTTTTCCTCCACCAGAAGCGTGTCCTTAACCTCATTATGGGTGGCCAGGGTGCCGATACGCACCGCCCCGTTGTCTTGTTCAATATATTTTAGCCCCGGAATTTTCTTAATGTTGACCAGTGCCTGGGGAAAATAGAGATTCTGTTTCATCAAAAGCAAAATGCCGCACCCCCCCGCCAGCACGCGAACCTCTTCACCGGATGCCAATGTCTGAACCACTTCTTCAAGGCTTTTGGCCTCAAAATATTCAAAGGACTGCATTTATACCTCCTTGGCCGCTGCCGTGTCCGCTTCGGTTTTCTCGATTTCCATCTTAAGTTTCTGACTGAACGCTTTCATCATTTGTTTGGCTTTGCCCTTGATCACACTGCGGCCCAGGGTTGCCAATTTGCCCATCAACGTCACCTCACTCTTATAGCGTATCTCTGTCCGGGTTGCGGATACGTCAACCAACTCCATCGTATTGATCTGCTTTAGCCGGCTGGCAATCTTGCTGTCTTTGCCTTCAAAAACAGACATCAGACGAACCGGCTCCTCCGCTTCTATAATCTTGACGTCCAGATTAAAAGTGGCCGACAGGAATCCCACCCGGGTTTTAACCCGCACCGAATAGGTATCATCGGATTCAGCAACAACCTCTTCCACCCCGGGAACGCAGCGGCTCATCTTCTCCGGATCCCATATATAGGCCCATACAGCGGGCCGCGAGGCTTCGATTAAAAAGTGGTCCTCAAAAATCATTTAGATCATCCTCTTTGCGTTCGAATTGCATGATATCAACCGGTCAAACAGAGGGGATTCTTGAATCCACGCGATCCTATCCGGTTTTTTTATTTTTCTTTTTAATGATCGCTTGATAAACCTTCTCCGGCGTCATCGGCAAAGAATAGAGGCGCACCCCCACCGCATCATAAATGGCATTGGCGATGGCGGGCGCAAGTGCGATGGAAGCACATTCACCAATTCCTTTGGCACCAAAAGGTCCTTCCGGATCATCGGTTTCCACCAACTTAATCTGAAGCGGCGGTGCGTCAAGGCTTGTCGGCAAATGGTAATCGGCAAAGGTCGGATTGATGACCCGGCCCTCCTCTATCTCGCTCTCTTCAAACAGGGCGTAACCTAATCCCATAACAACGCCACCTTCAATCTGGCCTTCGAGCCCGACGGGATTAATGGTCTTGCCGATATCGTGGGCTACCGAGGCATTGATCACCGCTACCTGCCCGGTTTCGGTATCCACTTCAATTTCAACCGCCTGACCAGCAAAGGTATACGCCGCCGATACATTTCCGTGCGAGTCCTTAGGGCTCAACAGGGTTGTCGGCGGGTCATAAAATCCTTTGCCAACAATGAGATCACCGCCGCTCTGGAAGTGTTTTCGCCGAACCACCTTTTCAAAGGGCATGCCTTTGCTCGGTGCGTCCTTTGGAAAAACGACGCCGTCATAAATATCAAGATCCTCGGGGGATATTTCGAAAACTTCACCGGCGGCCTCCAGCAGCTGATTGCGGGCATCACGGGCGGCAAATAACGCGGCTTTACCCCCGATAAAGGTCGTGCGGCTGGCGTGACAGCCAACATCCCAGGGCGTAACATCGGTATCGTTATTGACAAGGGATATGCGGTCATAAGGTACGCCCAGGACATCCGCCACGATTTGGCAAAGAGAGGTATCGGAGCCCTGCCCGATCTCGGAAGCTCCCGTTAAGAGAAAGACATTGCCGAAATCATCAATTTTAACAATGGCCCCGCAGCCATCGGATCGATAGATGCGAGATCCGCCGCCGACATGCCACATCCCGGCCAGGCCAATGCCCCGCACTTTATTGGGTGCCGGTGAGGTTTGCTTTCCCCTTTTTTCCTTCCATCCGATTCCTTCTGAAGCCGTATCCAAACATTCAATGTATCCGCAACTGGTAATCCCGATTCCCTGCTCGGTGGTTTTGTAAGGCTCATTGGCATTGATTTTGCGAAACTCCACGGCATCCATCCCCAATTCTTCAGCCAGCATGTCCATCTGGGACTCAAGCGCAAAGTGAGCCTGGGGATTGCCGTACCCGCGCATCGATCCGCAGATCGGCATATTGGTATAAACGGGTGTGCAAAGGAAGTCGATATGGGGCACTTCATAAAATGAACCAAACGTTTGGACCATGGTCCAGGAGGAAAGCGGCCCCCAGGAAACATAAGCGCCGGCGTTCATTAAAATATCGACTTTGCGCGCCATCAGTTTACCGTCTTTTTTAACGCCGTGCTTCAAGGTAATCTGAGCCGCCTGTCTTTTGCAGGCAATGCTAAATTCCTCTTCCCGCGTAAATACGATTTTTACAGGTCTAGCTGCTTTTTGAGCCAGCAACACCGTAATGACTTCAAAGGAGTACATGTCGAGTGCTTTACCAAAAGCGCCCCCGATGGTCGGCTGCAGAATACGAATATCACGACCGTTGATGCCCATGGCATCGGCAATATCTCGCTGGAGAATGAACGGTACCTGGGTTGGCGACCAGACGGTAAGTCTGCCGGAGGCATTAAAAGACGCCGCACAAAAATACGTGCCCATGGTGCAATGCTGCATATGCTGAAGATGATAGGTTTCCTCCAGCACGATATCGGATTTGGCAAAGCCTTCTTCAATGTCCCCTTTGCGGTAAGTGCGGCAAATTTCATCAATGCGGTTGGATTTGCGCCCTTCGTGAAGAATCGGGGCCCCTTCGGCCAGCGCCTCTTCGGGCGTAAAAACAGCGGGAAGCTCTTCATAGTCGACTTCAATTAACCCTAAGGCTTCCTCAGCTGCTTCTTCAGATTCTGCGGCTACTGCCGCTATTTCGTCACCGGCCCAGCGCACGATCCCTTTATTTATGGGCATATTATCTTTGATAAACCCGATTCGAATTTCGGGGATGTTGTCTCCGGTCAGGATGACTCTGACACCGGGGACCCGCTTGGCCTTGCTGGTATCAATTGAGCGGATTTTTGCATGGGGATATGGACTGTACAGAATCTTTCCATAGAGCATTCTGGGCAGAACAAGGTCCTGTCCGTAAATAGCACGTCCGGTGACCTTTTCACGGCCGTCTTTTTTACGCAGTCTTTTCCCAATAGAATTCAATGATGTCATCTAACCCGTTCCCTTTCCGCACGCTTGCCGTTATCTTTCATATTTCAAGTTCAGAAAATCTTGTATGCCAATGTACGCATGATTTGTTCAGGAAGGCGGGGACACATTTTCCTGAATATAGTTGACGATTTCCTTTAGTGGGGTTCCGGGTAAAAATACTTTTTTTACACCCATCTCAACCAGTTCTTGAACGTGACGCTTCAAGATAATTCCGCCTACCAGTATCGGGATATCCGCCCGGCCCTTTTCTTTTAGCCCCTGGATTATCTTTGGAGCCAGGACCAAATGATCACCTGCCAAAAAGCTGAGACCCAGCAAATCCACGTCTTCCTGTATGGCAGCGTGGATTACCTGGTCCACGCTTTGGCGGATACCGGTGTAGATCACCTCCAAGCCTGCATCCCGCAAGGTCCGGGCAACTATTTTAGCGCCGCGGTCATGACTGTCGAGCCCAACTTTCGCAATCAGAGCACGCGTCTTATGTTTTTGCATAGCATGTTTCCCGTTTTTCCGATTTTGAGATGGGTTCTATATATAAACGGGCGGGCTGTACTCCCCCCATTTTTCCCGCATGACGTCGCATATTTCGCCAAGGCTGGCGTAGCATTGAACGGCATCGACGATATACGGCATCAGATTTACTTTTTGCTCGATGGCACGATCTAACTCCCGCAAAGCCTGCGTCACCCGTTTCGCATCCCTTTTGGCTTTTACCTGTGCCAGTTTTTCCTGCTGAATTTTCTCAATCCGCTGATCGTATTCAAATATATCCTGTTGCTCAACCTCTTCTTCTTCCGGCATAACGAACTTGTTCAGTCCCACGATGACTTTCTCTCCGCTGTCCACTTTGCGCTGAAATTCAACACTGGATTCCTGAATCTCTCTGAAAACAAAACCATTTTCAATGGCTTTCAGCATTCCTCCCATCTCATCTATTTTGTTTAAATATTCCGTGGTCCGCTTTTCAATTTCATCGGTTAAAGCTTCCACGTAATAGGAACCGGCCAGGGGATCAATGGTGTTACAAAGACCGCTTTCGTGAGCCAGGATCTGTTGGGTCCTTAATGCCATCCGAGCGGAGTCTTCGGTCGGAATGGCATAACCCTCATCCCAGCAGGCCGTATGGATCGCTTGATGGCCGCCCAAAACCCCCATCAGGGCATGCATGGCGATACGAACTATATTATTCTGCGGTTGTTGGGGCGTCAAAGTTGATCCGCACGATCCGCTGTATGTCCTGAACAGGCAGCTCTTGGGATTTTGAGCATTAAAACGTTCTTTGACAATTTTTGCGAACATACGTCTGGCAGCCCGGTATTTGGCCACTTCCTCGAATAAATCCCGGTGGCATGACAGGCTGTAAGACAATCGAGGTGCAAAATCATCCACATCCAGACCGCGTTCCAGCGCATTCTCGATATAAAGGATCGCATCTGCCAGGGTAAAAGCCAGTTCCTGGATGGCGTTTGCACCGGCTTCTCTGAAATGATATCCGGTGATACTGAGGGTATTCCACTTGGGAACATGTTTGTAACAATACTCAATGACATCCATGGTCAGCTTCAGGCTTGGCTCCGGCGGGAAGATATAGGTTCCTCTGGCAATAAATTCTTTTAAAATATCGTTCTGGGTGGTGCCCATCAACTTTTCTTTGGAGACACCCTGCTTTTCCCCGACAGCGATGTACATGGCCAGCAAAACGGTGGCCGGCGAATTGATGGTCATGGAGGTTGAAACCCGGTCTAACGGGATATCATTGAAAATGATCTCCATATCCGCCAGCGTGTCAACGGCAACGCCAACGCGACCCACAGCGCCCTCTGACATGGGGTGGTCGGAATCATATCCAACCTGGGTGGGCAGATCGAAAGCAACGGACAATCCCGGCATTCCCTGTTCCAGCAGATAGCGAAAACGTTTATTGGTATCTTCCGCAGTGCCAAATCCCGCATAATTTCGCATGGTCCAGAGGCGCCCACGATACATCGTGGGATAGACCCCGCGGGTATAGGGATATTCTCCGGGGTAGCCCAGATCGCGATTATAGTCCGCCTCCGGCAGATCCAATGGCGTGTAAAGGCGCTTTACCGGAATTCCGCTTTCGGTGGTAAAGACGGCCTCACGTTCAGCGGTTTTATCCAAAACACGCTTGAGCGCGGTTTGTTCCCACGCCTTCATTTCCTTTTTTATCTGTCCCTGATCCATCGTCATTTACCCGCATAGTCCTTAAATTTTGCACGAGCCGGAAGCTTCCATAGGCAAGGCACTTAAGGAACAAAAGAATTCTCATCTATTTTCATGCAAAATTAAAGACCGATTGTCTCCTCTTCCATGGACAGACAATTTAGGCACGTATCCCGCGCGCTGCGCACATGCATTCGGATAATTTCAACGCTCTTTAACACATCTTTCTTCTTCATCCTTGCAACCAGCTCGTGATGCTCCTCAACCGCCAGCGGCATTCTTGAAGAATCACAATTATCCAAACGAAAGCGCAGATTGACGTGCTCTAAATTTGTCTTCAGCATTTTCACTAGAACTTTATTCTTGGTCATCGCCGCGATCTGAACATGAAATTCAGCATCCACCATGAATTTTTTGGGAGTGTAGCTGTCCGGCATGTAGTGCCGATGATTCCGAAGTTTTTCCTCCAGTATTTCAAAATCT
>Ga0209536_100008250_pt1 | contig 15644 bp, 17 predicted proteins | sample DeeMarSeWOR28_12_FD_187461 | JGI IMG/M metagenome (GOLD analysis project Ga0209536, IMG submission 187461) | Marine sediment microbial communities from White Oak River estuary, North Carolina - WOR-2-8_12 (SPAdes) (version 2) | ecosystem: Environmental > Aquatic > Marine > Intertidal zone >...
CGGCCAGCGAGGAACGCAGGGCCTGGAAGAAATTCTGCTCGTCCATCATGTTGAACTGGACCTTCATCGTCAGCGCACTGCCGAAGATGATGGAGAACAGCACCAGGAAGGAGCCCAGCGCCAGAGTGGAGACACCGGTGATGCCCTGACCGACCGTGCAACCCATGCCGAGCACACCGCCAAAGCCCATCAGCAAACCACCCACGATGTGGTTCGCGGCGTCTTTGCCGTTGACGAACCATTCGATACGGAAACTCTTGCTGATGATGGCGTACAGGAAGGAGCCAACGATGACGCCGGTGAGCGCCATGACACCAAAGTTAATAAACTCCGAGTGGCTCGGGTTCATCAGGTAACGCGCGCTGTCGCCCATGGGGCTAATGAAGGTAAAGGACTGCACCGCGACGCGGGTCGGCGGCAACTCGGAAAACATCGCCTCTTCCATCCAGGACTTGCCCATGGCGCCACCTGTGATGTACCAACCGATGATTACGGCAACGCCCACGACCACACCGCCGAGGATATTGTCGAAGCTGGAGCGGAATTCGCTCGACTTGAACACGAACAAGAGCAAACCAAGAGCAACAGCCTCACCAATAAACAGCTTCAGCAATGCCGGGGCACTCAGCAGGCTGCCGATATCCTGACCCTTGATACCGTACCTGGCGAGATCAATCGTTGTCGCCGAAATCCAGGGAAGCATGTACAGACCGAAGAAATCGGTATGGAGCATGATATAGGCCATGGTCGCAGCAACGATCAAAACGATAACGGATTTAATATTTCCTGCGCCGATACGGATCAGGGTTTTGTTACCGCAGCCGGAGCCCAGCGTCATACCGATACCGAAGAGGAAGCCACCAACAATGTAGCGACCCCAGGCGAAGCCGGTGGTGCGATACGGCGGAAATACCTGGGACGGATCCGCCGGGTAGCTAAAGATGCCGGTGCCTTCCATCAACACCAGTCCACCCATGGCGACGGCCATGGCCAGAATCCAGGCCCGTAAACGACCCTTGTCGCCCATATTGACCCAGTCCGAGACGGCGCCCATGGTGCAGAAATTGGTTTTGTTTACCACGGCGCCCATAACCACGGCCGTGATAAAAACGGTTAAGAGAATTTGTAGGTGAAGGGACATATTATTTTTCCTGGTACATTTTGTTGTCCGCGCACTGTGTCACGCGCGATTGGGTTATCAAGCTTACGGTCGGGGCCGGATTTTACTTGGTTTGCGGTGGTCGCACCACAGTCCGACAAACCTGTGAATTAGTCGGTTTCCGGCGGGATTTCCCGATATTTCGTTGGATCTGCCACACCCGCCTCGCGAAATCCCTGGGCTCGCAAGCGGCAGGAATCGCATCGGCCGCAGGCTTCCCCCCGCGGGCCCGGGTTATAACAGGACACGGTCAGGCCATAATTTATTCCCAACGCCTTGCCGCGCCGAATGATGTCGGCCTTGGTCAGGTCAATGAGCGGGGCATGCACGGCAATGTGGTCTCCCTCTACGCCGGCCCTGGTGGCCAGATTCGCCAGCTGCTGGAACGCCTCGATAAAGGCCGGGCGGCAGTCCGGGTAACCGGAATAATCGACAGCATTGGCACCAATGTATATGTCCCTGGCGCCCAATACCTCGGCCCACCCAAGTGCCACAGAGAGGAAAATGGTATTTCGTGCGGGTACGTAGGTCACCGGAATCCCCTCCGCCTCAACCTCAGGCATTTCGATGGTGGAATCGGTTAATGCGGAACCCCCCATCCAGCCGATATCGAGCTTTACCGTCTCGTGGCGCGCGGCACCAAGGCTGCGGGTCACCTTCGCAGCTGACTCCAGTTCAATGCGATGTCGCTGACCATAGTCGAAAGACAGGCAATAGCAGCGAAAGCCCTGATCGCGCGCGATGGCGAGGGTGGTTGCAGAATCGAGCCCGCCGGAAACCAGCACAACTGCTATTTTTCCATCGTTATCGCGCACGCTCATCACCCCAAATCAGTTTGTGCAACTGAATCTGCAAACGTACCGGTAACCTGTCCTGCAGTATCCATTCGGCAAGATCGCGCGTCTCGAGATCGCCGTGCACTGGTGAAAACAATACCTCGCATTTTTCGTTGAGCCGGTACTTTTCCAGCTGATCGCGACTCCACTGGTAATCGTCACGGTCCAGAATCACGAACTTGACCTGATCGTTACTATCCAGTTTATCGATATTGTCATACAGGTTCTTGTCACATTCGCCCGAGCCTGGTGTCTTGAGATCCATTACCACGCTGACCCGTTCGTCAACGGTTGCGATATCACGACTGCCGCTGGTCTCCAGCGATACGTCGAGGCCGACGTCGCACAGACGTCTGAGCAACAGAATCACGTCCGGCTGCGCCAGCGGCTCACCGCCGGTAACAGTAACGAAACGCGCACCGTATGACCGGACCTGATCGACGACCTGATCAAGTGTCATCCAGCTACCGCCGCTGAAGGCATATTCGGTATCACAGTAGCCGCAGCGCAGTGGACACCCGGTCAAACGAACAAACACCGTCGGATACCCGACCGTGCGCGATTCACCTTGCAGCGAGTGGAAAATCTCGGTGATGCGAATTCGAGGTTCGGTTATGGCCGGGGTGGGTTTGTTCGAGCGGGTGGTCATGGCTGATCAAGGGGGGTAGCGGCCAGCCGGCAGTCAGAACGATGCCGGTGACTAATGTCTAGCGGCCTTCTTTTTTCATTATCGCAAGTCGCGAACTGGCAGAGCGTGCGTTGCGGGTATTGGGATAGCGATCAATCACTTTTTGCAGATACTGACGCGCCTTGGCCCACTCGCCAAGCTCGTAATAAGTGTAACCAATTTTTAACAGGGCATCCGAAATCTTTCGACTGTTCGGATACTGCGCCTCAACCTTCAGAAATTCTTTCAGTGCGAGGTTAAAATTGCGTACGAAGTAATTCGACTCCCCGATCCAGTACTGTGCGTTCGAGGCCAGCGAGCTTTCGGGATAACGCGCGATAAAGGTTCGAAACGCTCTTGACGCACCAGCGTAATCCCCCTGCTTCATAAGCTGAAACGCGGCTTCGTATTCCTGCTGCTCCTGAGCTGATGCTGGCGCAGCAACCGCCGGTGCGGCAGCGCCCCTGGCTGGCGGTGTAACGGAGCTGGTCGCGGCGCCGCCACCGCGTTCGAGTGCGCGCACGCGCCGATCAAGGTCCTGAGTCAGATCCTGAACCCGAGACTGCAGCTGGCGGATTTCGTTTTCCTGCACTTCGGTCTGGTTGCGCAATTCACGAACCTCCGCCTGCAGCGCTTCAAGCTGGTTCAGCAATTCCAGCAGGGTCTCGCTTGATGCCGCCGGCTTGGCTGCTTTCGTCGCCTCCTTGTCCGGGGCCGAGGCACGCCACTGCGCCGCCGGGGCATTGCTTGATACCCCGGCCAGCACCAACACCAGTGCTGGAATCCAGATGCGACTGCCATTAATCATCAATAAACAATCTCGACACGACGATTCATTTTCCATGCGGCTTCATTGTGCGCCTCATCCAGCGGATTTTCCTCGCCATACGAGGTGTCAGTCATTCGGCTACGATCAATGCCAAGCACGGCCAGCATTTGCACCACGGCCTTGGCGCGACGCTCGCCCAGCGCAAGATTGTATTCCCGGGTACCGCGCTCGTCTGCGTGGCCCTCGAGCTTGATGTTCACAGACGGATTTGCGGTCAGGTATGCAGCATGGGCCTCAATTGTCTCGCGGTTGTCGCTGTCGACAGAACTGCTGTCAAACGCAAAGTGAACACGCATAACGCTCGGGCGGCCATCGGCGCCCAACTCTTCACCGGCCAGTGCGCCTTCTTCCGCAGCACCTTGTACCACGGCTTCCTCACCAATGGGCTGAACGGCCTCTTCGGGCTTGGTGGCGCAAGCGTTGAGTGCCAGCGCAAAAACAAACAGTAACAACAACTTCTGATACGGCTTCATAAAAGACTCCTTGGAATTCTTTCCAGACTACGGGTTAAGGGGGGACCAGGCAGGCTCACGAATATCACCTTCCGTCAGCGTAAATAAATGTCGCACTCGACCGTCGGCCGAAACCGATGCCAGCACGCCTCGACCTTTTCGCTCGGTCGCATATAAAACCATCTGGCCGTTCGGCGCAAATGTCGGTGATTCGTCCAGCCGGGTATCGGTCAGCACTTCCATCGATTTGTCTGCCAGACTGATCACGCCCACATTATATTTCCCGTTCCTGCGCGTGATCATTGTAATCTTTTGTCCGTCTGGCGAATAGGACGGGCGCGCATTGTAATTGCCCTCGAAGCTCAGACGTTGCGCTTGCCCTCCGGTTACCGGCTTGCGATATATCTGTGGCCCCCCGGCACGGTCCGAGGTAAACACCAGGTGGCGACCATCCGGCGACCAGGCCGGCTCCGTATCAATCGCCCGGTTGAAGGTCAGACGCTGCAAACTCTTCTTGCTGATATTGATGACATAGATCTCGGGGTTACCGTCCTTTGACAGGGTTACCGCCATCCGACTGCCATCCGGCGACCAGGCCGGCGCACTGTTGATTCCTTTGTACGAGGCGACGCGAATGCGCTTGCCCTGCTTCAGATCCTGCAGATAAATCATCGAGCGCTTTTTCTCAAACGAGACATAGGCGAGCTGTTTACCGTCCGGTGACCACGCGGGCGACATCAACGGCTCGACAGAGGAAAGTATCGTCTGCGGGTTAGCCCCATCAGAATCGGCAACGGACAGTCGATAGAGTCGCTTCTTGTCGGCGGAGCGCTCCTGGCTGACATAGGCGATGCGGGTACTGAACGCACCCTTCTCGCCCGTCAATTTCTCATACACCAGGTCGCTGATCTGGTGGCCGACCGTCCGCAAACGATCAGCCTTGACGGTATAACGATAACCCGCCAACTGACGCTCTCGGAAAACGTCGTACAGGCGAAATTCGACGCGATAGAGATCGGGTTTTACCGGGGTGACGTAACCGATCACCAGTGCCGTGGCCTTGACCAGGCGCCACTCCTTGAATACCACGTCCTTGTCTCTATACGGCTCGGCTGGCATTTGCTCGCGCGCCAGCGGTGAAAAACGACCGCTTCGACGCAAGTCGGCGGTGACAATATCGGATACCTCGGTCGGCACCTTACCCTTGCCCTGCCACTTGAATGGCGAAATCGCGATGGGCGTACCGCCCTCACCTCCCTCGGTGATGGTAATGGTAATGATGGCGTGGGCCGGCCCATTGACGAAGGCCAGAACGGTCAGCAAAAAGACTGGAAGAATCTTTCGAAAGTAAGTCATGTCAGAGTTTTTCAGTATCAATATTGAATTCACGTAAAAGCTCGGCAACATCCGGCTCGGTTGGCATCGGTAATGGCTCAGCCAGGAACACGGCGTCCTCAATACTTTTGTCAAACAACGGATCACCACTGGAGCGCACGACCTTCACACTGAGGATGCGACCGGTTGCCGTAACACGCACACGTACTACTGCGAAGGCATCCCTTGGCGAACCCGGAGGCCGCCGCCACTTGCTGCTGATGCGATTGCCAATGCGGGCCATGAATTCCGCCGCCCTGGACTGGGCCGCCGTCAACCGCGCCGCGCGTTCTCGCTCCGCTTCTTCCGCTGCCAGTTGTTGCTGCATCAATTGCTGCGCCTGCTTGTGGCGCGCCTCTGCCGCTGCTTCGCGCTTGCGCTCCGCCGCCTTCTGCCGAGCGATCTTTGCCCTCTTTTCTGCCGCTTTCTTTTCCGCGGCCTTTTTCTTGCGTAGTGCATCGGCCTTGCGCCGGGCATCCTGCTGACGCAGTGCACTATCGTCCGGCTTCGCCGGTTTCGGTGCCGCCTGTTTCTTTGCCGGTACTTCGGTCACCACGACCGCCTTGATAACGTTTACCGGTACCGGCGCTACGCTCGAGCTCCAGTTGAAATTCAGCGTTAACATTGCCAGTGCGACCAGGTGTACGGTAACAGCCAGTGCCAGCGCTTTAACGCTGTCGACGGGTGGTCGCGGGTGTGCTGCGGCAATCATCTGGACTTGGCGGGCGGCTCCGTAATCAGGCCAACACTGCCGGCACCACTTTGCTGCAGCAACACCATGGCCTGTACCACGGTCCCGTAGGGCACTTGACGATCCCCCCGGATCAGAACCGGTGTCTGCGGTTGCTGTGCCAGAATCGTCGTTACTTTCTTCTGTAGCGCGCTCGCCTCGATCGGCCGATCATCCAGAAAATAGTTACCCGACTTGTCGACCGTTACCACCAGTGTCTCGAGCTTCGACGGGTCAACCGGCTTCGCGGCCGCCTCGGGCAGATCCACCTTCACCCCCTGGCTTAGCAGCGGCGCAGTAATAATAAAAATCACCAGCAGTACCAGCATGACATCAATGTAGGGTACGACATTGATTTCCGACATCGGCTTGCGTCGGCGCTGACGATAACTGACGGTGACTGCGTCGCTCATTGTTTAACCTGCCGTTGTACGATACTTGAAAATTCCTCGACAAAGATTTCGTAGCGGGTGATCAGGCGCTCAACGTTGTTTGAGTAGCGGTTGTAGGCGATCACCGCCGGTATCGCGGCAAACAGGCCCATGGCCGTTGCGATCAGTGCCTCGGCGATACCCGGTGCCACCTGGGCAATGGTTGCCTGGGAAGAGGCGCCGAGAGACCGAAACGAGTTCATGATGCCCCAGACAGTACCGAACAGGCCGACGTAGGGGCTGGTGGAACCCACCGTTGCCAGAAACGAAAGGTGGGTCTCCAGGAAATCTATCTCTTCGGTCAGCGCCACACGCATGGCGCGCCGGACCGCCTCGAGGATGTCGCTCTTGGTCGCACCGCCTTGTTGCTCCTGGCGACGCAGTTCGCGAAAGCCTGCGAGAAAGATACTTTCGATGCCGGTAGCCTCTACGTCCTTGCGGTTTACCTCGGTATAGAGTCTCTCCAGCGCGGTGCCCGACCAGAATTTTTCCTCGAAGCGATCGGTGGATCGCCGGGCGTTGCGTAACTGAAACCACTTGAGGAAGATCATCATCCACGAAATGAACGAGGCCACCAGCAACAGCAGCATTACCAGCTGTACTGGCAGACTTGCATTTGCGATAAGGGCGCCGATCGACATGCTGTCTGGAGAAGTCATAGTTGTCCGTTTGCTATCCTGAATTTTTCCATAATGGCCGCGGGAATCGCCTTTGGTTTAAAGCTCTCCGCATCAACACAGGCGAGCCTGATTTCACCGCTACAAATCAATTCGTTGTTACGTTGAATCTGCTGTTCGAAGTTCACACTGGCCTTGCCATATTTTACCAGCTCCACCGTCACCTGAAGCTGCTCGTTAAACCTGGCCGCCTTGATGAATTCAATACTGGCGCTGCGCACCGCAAATACCACGCCTTCACGAAGCGAAAGCTCATCCTGCTCAAAGCCCAGGTGGCGTAACCACTCCGTACGGGCGCGCTCCATAAAACGCAGGTAGTTTGCGTAATACACCACACCGCCCGCATCCGTATCTTCGTAGTACACCCGAACCGGAATTGAATACACGCTCATGCTGGCTGGCTCATTCTGTACAAAGGCACAAACTCAAACCGCGGTTAAGGTTGTTGAAACAAATCCTGCTGCAGTCTGGCAGCCGACTTTGGCATCGGGATGCCGAAGTACTCCCAGGCCCGGCGCGTGGCGGCACGGCCTCTGGGTGTGCGCATCAAAAAACCCTGCTGGATCAGGTATGGCTCTATCACGTCTTCCAGCGTACCGCGTTCTTCACTGATGGCCGCCGCCAGGCTGTCAATTCCTACCGGACCGCCGTCGAAATTTTCCAGTATGGTGCGCATCATTTTGCGATCAAGCGTGTCCAGACCCTGCGCATCAACTTCTAGCATGTTGAGCGCAGACTCAGCAATGTCGCCGGTCAGTATGCCGTTACCTTTGATCTCGGCGAAATCTCGCGTGCGTCGCAACAGGCGATTGGCGATACGGGGCGTGCCACGCGAACGCCGGGCAATGGCCTGAATACCATCGGGTGTGGCTTCGACTTCAAGTATCCGTGCAGAACGTTCGACAATCTGCGCCAGATCGTCATGCCCGTAAAACTCAAGCCGCAGCACGATGCCAAATCGATCACGCAGCGGTGAGGTCAGCAGGCCGGCACGGGTTGTCGCGCCGATCAATGTAAATGGTGGCAGGTCGAGCTTGATTGAGCGGGCGGCAGGACCTTCTCCAATAACGATATCGAGCTGGTAATCCTCCATCGCCGGGTAAAGGATTTCCTCCACCACCGGGCTCAACCGATGAATCTCATCGATGAACAGTACGTCGTTTGGCTCCAGGTTGGTCAGCAGTGCCGCGAGGTCGCCGGCGCGCTCCAGCACCGGTCCCGAAGTCTGGCGCAGGTTGGCGCCCATCTCGTTGGCAATAATATGGGCGAGCGTGGTTTTGCCTAGCCCGGGTGGGCCGAACAACAGGACATGGTCCAGTGCCTCGGCGCGCTTGCGGGCGGCAGCAATAAATACTTCCAGTTGCTCGTGGACATGCGGCTGCCCAATGTACTCGGCAATCCTGATCGGTCGCAGCGCCCGATCCTGACCGCCCTCCTCTGGCGCAGACACTACGTGTGCGGATACCAGTCTGTCGTTTTCAATTGCCATAATCGGATTCCGTTAGCCCGCAGCACTCTTCAATGCTTGTCGGATAATCTCTTCGGTGTCGAGGTCGTCTGCCTCGACCGCGCGTACCAGCCGGGTGGCTTCGTTGGGTTTATACCCCAGCGCCATCAATGCACTCACTGCTTCACCGGCCGGGTTGAGCGGGGCAGCCGAGCCGGTGCCCTGAACCATATACTGGGCACTGCCTTCTTCCGTATCGACCTTGTCTCGTAATTCCACGATCAGGCGCTCGGCCGTTTTGCGACCAATACCCGGAACCCGGGTAATGCGGGCGACGTCCTCACCGACAATACACTGGATAAACTCCTGGGTCGTGAGGCCCGACAGCACTGCCAGCGCCACGCGCGGCCCGACACCGCTGACTTTCAGCAGGCTGCGAAACAGGCGGCGTTGCGCTTCGTTGGAAAAACCGTAAAGCAAATGGGCATCTTCGCGCACCACCAGATGAGTATGCAATGTCACCATCTCACCCGTCGCCGGCAGGTCGTAGAAGGTTGTCATCGGCGCCTCGAGCTCATACCCGACACCGCTAACATCGATCAGCAATGCCGGTGGCTCTTTCTGTAACAGCTTGCCCGTGAGTCGACCAATCATTCCGGCACCGCCTCAGAAGCACGTTTACCCAACCCCCGCGCCAGCGAATTCAGGCCAAACGCGGTGTGGGCATGGCAAATGGCCGCCGCCAGCGCATCTGCCGCATCGGCCTGCGGTGTGCCGGAAAGCCCCAGCAACGCCGTCACCATGTGTTGCACCTGTTTCTTTTCACTGCGCCCGCTTCCGACCACGGCGCGTTTGATCTGCAGCGCCGTGTATTCACTCACCGGCAAGTCATGCTGCAACGCGGCACACAACGCCGCGCCACGCGCCTGCCCCAGCTTTAAAGCGGAATCAGGATTACGCGCGACGAACACCTTTTCAATCGAGAGTACCTCGGGGTTGTGGGTCCGGATCACTTCGTCCACGCCTTCAAGGATGACCTTGAGGCGTTCGGCCAGCGTGCCCTTGGGTACCCGCACGCAACCACTGGCGACATAACCCAGCTTGCCATTGCGCAAGACCGTGATCACACCAAAACCGGTGAGTCGGGAGCCTGGATCGATACCGAGTATACGCATGCTGTTATGCTCGATCCGTTGTCATGAGTCAGTTTACCCGGCTTCCTGCGCCAGCAACTCGTCCGGGAAGTCGGCGTTGCTGTAAACATTCTGCACATCGTCCAGCTCCTCGAGCATATCCAGCAGCTTGAGCATCTTTTCGCCATCGTCAATATTGAGTGCGATATCGGTCGACGCGCGCTGTGTCAGCTCGGCCACTTCGGGTTCAAATCCCGCGTTGACCATGGCATCGCGTACCGCGGCAAATTCTTCCATCGATGTCTGGACTTCAACGGCGCCGTCGTCATCAGCCACCACATCCTCTGCCCCGGCCTCCAGTGCAGCCTCCATGATCGCATCCTCGTCGCTACCAGCGGGATAACTCAGTACACCGATCTCATTGAACAGGTAGGCGACAGAACCGTCCGTGCCCAGGTTGCCGCCATTCTTGGTAAAGGCGTGGCGTACCTCGGAAACCGTGCGGTTTTTATTGTCGGTGGTGCAGTCCACCAGCACGGCGACGCCACCTGGCCCGTAGCCTTCGTAGCGCGCTTCCTCATAGTTCACGCCTTCGAGCTCGCCGGTGCCGCGTTTGACTGCGCGCTCGATATTGTCCTTGGGCATATTCTGGCCCAGGGCCTTGTCGATGGCCGTGCGAAGCCGGGGATTGGCCGCCGGATCGCCGCCGCCCAGGCGCGCCGCGATCGTGATCTCGCGAATCAGCCTGGTGAAAATCTTGCCGCGTTTGGCATCCTGGGCCCCTTTACGGAAGCGGATATTGGCCCATTTACTGTGACCGGCCATACTTTTTAACTCACTCCTGCTTTACTGGTCGTTACTTGCAAAGCAGGCGCTTCAAAGCGCCTGCGAATGGGGGGCAGTTTACCACCGGACCGGGTTCGCCCCCAATTCCGGTGCGTGCCGTCAAAAGGCGGTTCAGCGCGGTTGGCGATGCGGCCACCATAGATTAAGCAGTGCCAGCAATCCCAGCGTGCCGCCAACCAGCGATACGCCGCGTTGTAACCACAACGCATGCACCTGGCCGGTGGGCGCATCCCAGAAAACCCATGCGGCCCACAGCGACAACACAACCGCCACCGTTTGCCAGGGCCGCGTCTGGCCGAGCGGTACTCGTTGGGCGAGCCAGACAGCGGCCAATGCGCAGAGCCAGCCCAGCGCCAGGCCCGCGAGAACATCGACCGGCCAATGCGCGCCGACCACGGATCGTGATGCGGCCACCACCACTGCTACCACTACCAACAGCCACTGCCAGCGTCGATCGTGGATATGCAGGCCAATGGTCGTGAGCAGGGTGGCGATCGCGGTGGCGTGACCGGAGGGAAACGAGGCCCCGTAGAGTGACGGCCCGATAACATGTATCTGTGATGGCGCCAGTATCGCCAGCGGTCGCGGCTCGGCGAATAAATCCTTCAATCCGTGCACTGCCAGCGTGGCGATCAGGCCGGCGAGCAGCAATGACCAGGCAATATCCGGTCGCCGACCGGCAATCGGCCCGAGCAAGGTAAACGCGAGCAGACCCTCGCCCAACAAGGTGATATTGGCCCAAACTGGATCGCCGGTATAACGGCTCAGGCCATTCAACCAGCCAAACACGGCCTGGTTGGCACTGCCGGCATGCAGCGCCAGCAATAGCACCAGCAAACCGGCTGGCACGCCCCAAACAAGGGCCCGCGGTGGAAATTTGGCGGAATAGGCAGGTGCCCCGGAACGGGCAGGAAACAACATACTTATTATATAGTGTGGGCGAAACGCCATGGCAGGCATTATAGCGACACTGTCCCCCTGATCGCCAAGGATGATTCAGGATTGCCCGCTCGTCCTTGAGCGGCTACTTTTTAGACAGGCATCGAACTGTACTGACGGATCAGTAACCAGAACCCATCAAAACGTGAACCCGGACACCCATAGCCCACTCCCCAACGGTTACACCCTTGGCGAGTATGAGATCGAGGCCGTGCTTGGCAAGGGCGGTTTCGGTATTACGTACCTCGCCAGTGACACGCAACTGGGCACTCGGGTAGCAATCAAGGAGTTCTTTCCCCTATCACTGGCCGCGCGCGGTGATGACTGGGCCATTGAACCGATTACCGATGAAGGCGATCGCGCACGAACGACCTTTCAATGGGGCCGCCAGCAATTCCTGAAAGAGGCGCAGGCCCTCGGCAAGTTCAAACACAACAATATCGTTCGGGTGTTGCGCTTCCTTGAGGCCAACGGCACGGCCTACATGATTATGGAGTATGAGGCCGGCCAGAGTCTGGCGCGCCTGTTAACGATGCGCGGTGGAAAGTTGGACGAGCCCTCGTTAATGCGCATTTTCATCCCGATCCTGAATGGTCTTCAGGCGGTACACGCAGCCGGCCTGCTTCATCGCGATATCAAACCGGACAATATCTACTTGCGCTCAGACGGCAGCCCGATGCTGATCGACTTCGGCTCGGTCAGCCAGACCGCACAACCGGGTGACACCAACCAGCCGATTACGTTGACCCCGGCCTATGCTGCCGTCGAACAGTACCCGGGCCAGGGTGAAGAAGGCCCCGGGACCGATCTCTATGCCATTGGTGCCAGCATGTACCGCTGCATTACCGGCGAGCAACCCGTCGGCGGTTTCCCGCGCTACGACGCCATGCGCCAATACCAGCCAGACCCGCTGACCCCACTCGCTGAACTGAAGCCTGAGGGGTACTCGGAATTCGTTCTGCAATGCGTCGACTGGGCGATGCAGATTTATCGACGAAATCGACCGCAAAATGCGACCGAACTGCAGGACGGCCTGATGGCCAAGCGCAAGGCACCGGGGGCGACGCTCACTCAACCGGCGTCGCCGACAATGGCGCCTGCGTCGGCGACCGACGATAGCAACTTCACGCCCGAGGCACCGACGGCACCGGTGAACCGGTTTCGAGTAGTTATCGCCGGGATGGCAATGCTGGTTGTGGTCGCCGCGGTCGCCATCTGGCTCACCTATCCAAGCGGGAGCAAGCCGACCGTCATCGCACCGGAAACGGTCAGCGAGATGGAATCAGCGCCCACGCCGGCAGTCCGGCGCGTGGTGAGTGCGGCCACGCCATTGCGGTTGGTGCGCCACCTCAAGGATTCCTTCGACCCGCTCGACGCGGTCAGTTTCGTGCCGGGCACCGATCAGGTCGTCGCGGCGGCAAGGGGTGGTGACCTGATTCTCTGGGACATTGCCAGTGGCAGATCCCGGGGGCTGCTGAGCGGGCACCGGCACAACGTCAGTGCAATGGTTTCGCTCGGTGGTGCCCGAGTCGCCGCCGGCGATGGCGGCGGCAATATCCTGGTCTGGGACATGGCCCGAAAAGAGCCGATTCAACGCCTGAATGGCCACCAGGACGCCGTGGTCGCACTGGCCGTTACGCATGACAGGCACTGGCTTGCCAGCAGCAGCCGGGACCAGCAGGTGATCCTGTGGAGTCTCAACGGGGGCCAAAATCGGGTCCTGACCAACAGCCTGGGCCAGGTCTCGGCGCTGGCGATCTCGCCGAATGGCCGCGTGCTGGCTGCCGGCACCCGTCTCGGCGTCATCTACCTGGTCGATATGAACACTGGCCGGATTCGGCAGACGATTCAGTCCGAAAGCGGCGGCGTCGAGGCCCTTGGTTTCTCCCCCAATGGCGCCAAACTGGCCGCAGCCGGCCTCAGCCCGGAAATCGCCCTGTGGCAGACCGCAGACGGCAAACTCAGCCGAAAACTGCAGAATCCCGGCGGCAGAGCCATCTACAGCCTCGCTTTCTCCCCCGGTGGCAGCCTCTTTACCGGTGACGGCGGCGGCCTGATCACCCTCTGGGACGCCGCTCACGGCGAGCTCAAGGATCAATTCCACCACCACCGCGGCGCAATACGTGACCTGGTATTCAGCCCCGACGGCAAGACCCTGGCCTCGGCCAGCAGCGATAAAACCCTTGGGCTATGGGCCGCCCACTGATCCGCCGCGCCGACGGCCGGATTATGGGTTGATTTGGTCGCCTGCTGTCTCCATTAGTAATCTCTAATATATTCGCCATTTTTCAAGGAGTGCCTCATGGCCACACTCGAAGTCACAAAAGACAATTTTTCCGCCACTGTTGACGGCAACAATCTGGTTATCGTGGATTTCTGGGCACCCTGGTGCGGTCCGTGCCAGTCGTTTGGACCGGTCTACGAAGAGATTTCCGAGAAGCACGACGATGTCGTGTTTGCCAAGGTCAATACCGAGGCCGAGCAGGAACTGGCTGCCCATTTCCAGATTCGCTCGATCCCGACCCTGATGGTCCTTAAGGAACAGGTCGTCATTTTCTCCCAACCCGGCGCCCTGCCCGGTTCTGCCCTGGAAGACATCATCGGCAAGGCCAAGGAACTGGACATGGACAAGGTCCGCGAAGAAATCGCCGCCCAGGAAAGCGCTAAAAGCGACGCCTGATCCTCGATCTGGCCCGGGGTCAGCCCGGGCCACCCTTCGTTTTCGCTCGCGCTGACACCATTCAGCACTGAACCCTTCGCTGCACCGCCGGTCATATCTGGCATGCGCATTAATCCCTTTCGTTTTTCCGCCGTCGCAGTACTACTCATCGCCGGCGCGTCGACCGCTGCCCACGCGGGCAGCAAGTCCTGTACGGCCACGAGTGGCGACCAGCGCGTGGCGCTGGTGGAGCTCTATACCTCCGAAGGTTGCAGCAGTTGTCCACCCGCGGACAAATGGTTGAGCGGCCTGCCCGGCAACGGACTTGGCCCGGACAAGGTGATCCCGCTGGCATTTCATGTCGACTACTGGGACTACATCGGCTGGACCGATCGCTTCGCCAAGCCGGAAAATACCCAACGTCAGCGAGACGTTGCGCGAACCAACCGGCTACGCACCATCTATACCCCGCAAGTGGTAGTCAATGGCCGCGACTTTCGTCACTGGTACTGGGGCAATCAATCGAATGACGCGATCGCGACAATCAACGCCGATCGACCCGGTGCCAAAATCGCGCTAACTATCTCAGACCAGACAAACCTGCAGTTCCAGGTACGGGGTAAATTTGCGCTACTGCCTCAACAACATCCACGCAAATCCGCGGCATTCCTTGCGCTCTACCAGAACAAACAAATCAGCACGGTATCGTCCGGGGAAAACGCCGGTAAGCAACTTCGACACGACTACGTGGTTCGCGCGCTGCACGGACCCTATGCCATCAGCAAGGATGGCATGCTGGAAATAAAAGAAATTATTCAGCTAAACCCGTCGTGGAAACGGGCAGACCTTGGTGTGGCGGCATTCATACAGGACGGGGAGAATGGTGAGGTGTTGCAGGCGCTTGCACGATCCCTGTGCAACTAGCGGTTCGCAGGAGATCTAGAAACGTCTCGTCTCGCCCGGCTGCATTACCGTCAGCGTCGTGTTCGTACGACCCAATGCCTTTTTCAACTGCTCGGGTGTGCCGGTAAGCAACTTGTGTGTGCCGTAGTGCATTGGGACTACGTGTTTGGGTTTCAGCAGGTTCTTGATGGCATAGGCGGCGTGCACGGGGTCCATGGTGAAGTTACCGCCGATCGGCAGTAGCGCAAGATCCGGCTTGTAGTACTCGCCAATAAATTTCATATCACCGAACACGCCGGTGTCACCGGCATGGTAGATCTTGTATCCGTTCTCAAGCTGGATGATATAACCGGCAGGCTCACCGCCCGGGTACATCTGCTTTTTGCCGGTTGCCGGATCGGTATGCAAAAGCTCGGAGCTGTGCTCGGCGTGCACCATGGTAACGGTAATCCCGGGCACCGGCTGAATCGGCCCGCTCTTGTTGAACCGGACGATCTGCTCGTACGGCACCAGGCCGAGCGTGCCCAGTGTATGCCCGAGGTCGGCATTGAGTGCGACCTTT
>Ga0209536_100008251_pt1 | contig 15643 bp, 8 predicted proteins | sample DeeMarSeWOR28_12_FD_187461 | JGI IMG/M metagenome (GOLD analysis project Ga0209536, IMG submission 187461) | Marine sediment microbial communities from White Oak River estuary, North Carolina - WOR-2-8_12 (SPAdes) (version 2) | ecosystem: Environmental > Aquatic > Marine > Intertidal zone >...
TTATGGCGAAAAAGCTGGCCCGGTGGGGACAGCCGGCACACAGCGTCGGACGCCGTCCGGTAAAGAAGGGGATTTCATGGCGTTCTGATTGGATCCCGCAGAAGTTGGCGATGATCTCCTGGATATCCTCGGGATAAAGCTCTCCAACACCCGGCACCGTTCCAGATTCCCGGCCCTTGACGCGGTGCCGGTCGGCCAGCTGCATTTCGATGACCCCCATGGTTTCTTCGATAACCAGGATTTCTTCGTATGATTCGATCCAGTGGGTTATAAAATCACTGTGCAAGGGAAATGGCTGCAGCACCTGGTAAAAAGGAACCTTCTGCCACAGGCCCATCTCCTTTAAAAGTTCCCTGGTGTGAGCAGCCGCAACCCCCGATGAGATAATGGCTTTGGCAGCTTTGGCTTCAGGATTGAGGCGCAGCGGTTGGGTCGGTTCGTGGCGGGCGATGGCCGCAAGTTTTTCCTCCACTTCCTTGTGTAAATGAAACCGGAATCTGGGTGTGGCCGCCCAGCGGCTGGGATCTTTTTCAAATTTAACTTCCCGGTCATTTGGCTGTATCTTTTCCAAAGCCACGTCCTGACGGGAATGGCAAATCCTGGTGGTGGGGCGCAGCATCACTGGAGATTTAAAAGTTTCGGAAAGCTCATAGGCCAGGCCGATCATCTCTTTGGCCTGCCGCGGTGTATCCGGATCCAGGACCGGGATTCTGGCCATCATGGCCATCAAACGGCTGTCCTGCTCGGTCTGGGAAGATATGGGCCCGGGATCGTCGGCACTGACGACGATAAACCCCCCTTTTACTCCCATATAGGCGGCACTCATCAGCGGGTCGGAGGCCACATTCAAGCCGACCTGTTTCATGCTGACCGCCGTACGCAATCCGGTCTGGCAGCCGGCATAGGCAATTTCAAGGGCTGTTTTTTCGTTTACGGCCCACTGGGTGTGCATCGAAATTTTATTTTCTTTTTGAAAAAAAGCCACGGCCGCCAGTATTTCGGAAGCCGGGGTACCCGGGTAAGAGGTTGCCATGGCACATCCGTTTTCAATCAATCCACGTGCAATGGCTTCGTTTCCCAGTAATAATCTGCGTTCCATTAAGGTGTACCTCCCTAAATTATTCCTATGACCAGTGTTAAACTGCAGGGAAATTATTTTTTAAGGAATCCATTCCTCTTTAAAAATTTATTCATACTTTCTGCTAAAGCTCTAATGCTCTTACACTGATGTTTAACGGCAGATCTTCAAGCTTTGCCATCACATCATCAGGGATGGCATCATCGGTTCGCAAAAAGATCATGGTTTTGTCTCCGCCTTCTTCCTGGCCGACCCTCATTTTGGAGATATTAACGTTATGATCACCCAACAGGGTCCCGATACTGCCGATGGCCCCCGGCTTGTCGTGGTTGTGAATCAATATGAAACGGCCCTGGGGGTGCAGCTCGAGCCGAAAATTGTTAATATTGACCACCCGCGGATCCTTTTGCCCGAATATGGTTCCGGCCACCTTACTTTGGCCGCCATCATAATGGGCCCTGACAGTAATCAGGTTGATGTATTCAGCTGCTTCGGGAATGGTGGTTGCAGTGATCTTGATGCCCCTTTCTGCGGCCAGGACTTCGGCATTGATAAAATTGACATCATCTTTGATCATGGGGGTTAACAGGCCCTTTAATACGGCCGTCGTCACCGGTGCCAGATCCAAATCTTGAAAATCCCCGGCATATTCAATCACAACCTCTTTGACCGGTCCGGACGCCAGTTGGGCCAGCAGACACCCCATGCGGTCAGCCAGGGTCAACAACGGGCCGATCTTTTCCAGGAGTTCACCGCTTACCGCCGGCACATTCACCGCGTTAATGATGGTGCCCTGTTTGAGATAGGCAATAATCTGCTCGGCCACCTGCACGGCCACGTTGGTTTGCGCTTCCAGGGTGGAAGCCCCGAGGTGAGGGGTACAGATCACCCGGTCGACTTCAAACAAAGGACAGACACCGGGAGGTTCGTGTTCAAAAACATCCAGGGCGGCGCCGGCTACCTTACCGGAAAGCAGGGCCTCATTGAGATCGGTCTCATCGACGATACCGCCGCGGGCACAGTTGATAATCATAACGCCGTCCTTCATTTTTTGGAAAGCGGCCTTGTTAAGGAAACCGGTGGTATCCTTCAATTTGGGAACATGCAGGGTGATGAAATCCGCCCGGCGGTATAGCTCATCAATGGTAACCGGTTCAAAGCCTGCTTTTTCAATTTGCTCCGGCGTGACAAATGAATCGTGCACAATCACCTGCATTTTCAGGCCCCGGGCACGATCGGCAACAATGGAGCCGATCTTTCCAAACCCGATAACTCCCAGCACTTTATTGAAGACTTCCCGGCCCTGCAGCTTTTTCTTTTCCCAGAGCCCGGCCTTCAACGTCGAGGTGCCCCAGGGTATGTTGCGGGTTAAGGCCATCATCATGGCGATGGTATGTTCGGCGGTGGTGATAACGTTACCGGTGGGCGTGTTCATCACGACCACACCGCGCTTGGTGGCGGCGGGAATATCGACATTATCCAGGCCGATGCCGGCCCGGCCTACGACTTTTAAGGACTTGGCAGCCTCAAGAAGGTCTTCGGTAACTCTGGTGGCGCTGCGGATAACCAGGGCATCATAGCCTCCAATGACACGTTTCAGCTCATCGGGCGCTAATCCGGTTTTGACATCCACCTCTATCCCGGGCTCTTGTTGAAACATTTGAATACCGATATCACCAAGATTGTCACTGACCAGAACTTTCATGATATCCTCCTCGAATAAAATTTATAAGGGTATAAAATACGATTGGAAAACGGCTCATACTGCCCCTATATAAAATGATGGCCGATGGTCTTTTAACAGACAACTTGCCGCCAAAAAACCATCGACCATTCAAATTTATGATTATACACAGCGTCATAATAAATTGCGTACTCGCCATTTGAGAGTTGATGTGAGGGCTACCGTGTAGGGTCAAACAAGCAAAACGCTGGGTATGTATGTGCAATAATTTTGTCGTTCTGTCTATGATTTTAAAACAGGGTTACGGGTCGTCACCGCCTATTTCTCAATAATTAAACTGCTAGAAAAACGCGAACACCTAGTTCACAAAATTGCAAGTTCAAATAATAACAGCTACTTGAACCTTGAAAACCGTTCATTTATTGCCTTGACTAAGGTCTGTATACGGTATACAGATCTTAGTCAAGCAAATTAATTGTTTCCCCAAAAGCCTTGTTGTAAAAATTTTTGTATCTGAATTATAATTATTAAGGAGAATAACCGTGCGGCTGCCAAGATTTGAATATTTAAGACCTGAAACACTTGAAGATACCCTGGATCTTCTGGCTGACCATAAGGATGATGCAAGCATCCTTGCCGGGGGTACAGATCTTTTAGTCAGGATGAAAAAGGGGCTCTTATCCCCCAAGGTGCTGATCAGCCTCAAGGCCTTGAAAAATTTATCCTGTATCCAGAAAAATGGCGGCTCGATATCCATTGGCGCCACAACCCCGCTGGCAGATATTATTGCATCCGATCTGATTCAGGCTGACGCCGCAGCCTTGTCACAGGCCTGTGAAAAAGTGGGTGCTGTCAGCCTCCAGCATTATCGCGGAACCATAGGTGGCAATGTCCTGCAAAACAACCGGTGCCATCATTACAACCAGTCCCGGTTTCACCGGTCCGGTAGACAGGCCTGCCATAAAGACGGCGGCAAAATTTGTTACGCAAGGGATGAGGCAGACCGCTGCTACTCCACCTGCCAGTCAGATGGTGCCACAGCGCTCATGGCCCTGGGTGCCAAATTGGTTCTCGTCAGTAAAAAAAATGAAAGAACCGTGGATCTGGCCGACTTTTACACCAATGATGGTATGGTCCCCTTTGCCATGGAATCCCATGAGCTTTTAAAAGAGATCATCATCCCGGTTAAGGGCGGCAGCAGCGCATACCGGCGCCTGGCCTATCGTTCTGCCATTGATTACCCCATCGTCTGTGCCGGTGTTCTGCTCGGTGTCACAGACAATAAGATTGATAAGGCCCGAATCGTCGTTGGTGCCATGGGCAGGTCTCCCCTCTTTCTTTCCCAGGCCTCATCATCTCTTAACGGCAAAGACCTGACAGACAATAAAGCCTTTAAGGCAGCGGCTTACCAGGCCATGGACAGTGCCGCCCCTTTTGCCGTCCATAATGTAGGATTCACCCTTGAATACCGGCAGGCCATGGTTGAAAAAATGGTGTTCTGGGCATTGACTGATGCCGCAACAGCAGCGATAGCGTAATATAGAACGGAGTAAATAGATATGGAAAAAATAAGCATCACATTAGACGTAAACGGCAAACTCTGTGAACTAATGGTTGCGCCAAACGATACGTTGTTGGAAGTTCTGCGGGATGATTTGGATCTGACCGGATCAAAAGAAAGCTGCGGTGAAGGCGTCTGCGGGTCCTGCACGGTTCACATTGATGGCAAACCTGTCCGGTCCTGTCTGACCCTGGCCCTGGAGGCCGAAGGCAGCAAGATTAAAACCGTGGAAGGACTGGCCAACGGGGATCAGCTGACCGATCTTCAGCGCTCCTTTATCAACCATGGAGCGGTTCAATGCGGATTCTGCACGCCCGGCATGCTCATGTCAGCCGATGCCCTGCTCAATGAAAATCCTGATCCCGACCGAACAGAAGTTAAAAAAGCCCTGGCCGGCAACATCTGCCGGTGCACAGGCTATGCTAAAATAATAGAGGCTGTGGTCCATGCCAACCATCCTCACGAAGGATGCCCGGACTGCGTGCCCTATCGCCGTTCAGAAAGAAAAGGGGAGGAATAAACCATGTCTGATTATGCCATCATAGGAAAACGGATGCCCAGGGTTGATTCCAGAACCAAGGTTATGGGAAAGGCAAAATTTACAGCCGACCTTAAACTGCCCGGTATGCTGGTGGGAAAAATATTAAGAAGTCCTTTGGCCCACGCCCGCATCTTAAGCATTGACACCACAAAGGCCGAAAGTCTGCCCGGCGTTAAGGCCGTGGTAACAGGCAAAGATACCGAAGGCGTTAAATGGGGGGTATTTGCCTATACCCGGGACCAGCAGTTTATCCAGACGGAAAAGGTACGCTACATCGGTGACGAGGTGGCCGGGGTCGCTGCCGTGGATGAAGAAACCGCTTTAAAAGCCCTGGACCTGATCGATGTAGAGTATGAAGAATTGCCCGCCGTGTTTGAACCCATGGAAGCCATGGCTTCAGACACAGAGCTCATCCATGAGGATTTCCCGAACAACATCAATATCCATGTGAACATTGATACGGGCAATGTGGACGAAAACTTTGCCAAGGCGCATTATATCCGGGAGGATACATTTGTGGCGGCTGAGGAGTCCTATTTCCAGGCCGAACCCTATGCCGTTGTTGCCCGGTTTGACCATGAAGAATGCCTTGAAATCTGGTGTCCCAATGGCGGGCCCCACATGAAATCAAAACCCTTGTCCAATGCCTTTAAGATCCCCTTACACAAGGTTAAGGTAAGAAAAATAGCCATTGGCGGCGCCTTTGGCGGCCGAAGCGAAATTTGTCCGGCAGACTATATCTGCGCCCTTCTGGCCAAGAAGACCAATCACCCTGTAAAGATCGTATTCACACGGGAAGAAAACACCATTGCCACCCGCCAGGGCCATTCCATGATCACCACCCATAAAACCGGTGTGGATGAAAACGGCCAGGTACTGGCCCGGGAAACCACCTGCTACATGGATGGCGGTGCCTATTCCAGTACCGGCCCCATTGCCACCAGTGTTCCCTTTCTTTCCATGGAACAGGCATACCGCATGGGATCTGTCCGCTACAACGGCTACAGGGTCTATACCAACAAACCCATCCGCGGCATGATCCGGGTGCATGGCCGCTGTTTTGCCGCAGGCCTGGACATACAATTGGATCTGATTGCCGAACAACTGGGGCTCGATCCGGTTGAAATGCGGTTGAGAAATTCACGCCAGCCGGGGGAATATACCAGTACCAAATCCTATGTAGGCTCCTGCGCCATGGATGAAACCATTCAAAAGGCTGCGGAAACATCCAATTGGAAGGAAAAATTCGGTAAACTACCCGCGTATCACGGGATCGGGATCGGAACCAATTCCGTCCAGACCGGTTTCCCCATGGGAATCCGCGGCGGTTCCCAGAGCTTTATCAAGTTTAACGAAGATGGGCAGGCCACCGTTATGTCCGGTGTTGTGGACAACGGCCAGGGCAATGACAATATGCTGGTCCAGATTGCAGCTGAAGAACTGGGACTCTTGCCCAAAGACATCCACCTGGTATCTGCAGACACCGAAACCACCTCTTCAGATCCGGGCTCCTATTCCCAGGTTTCCACCTTTGTGGGCGGTCAGGCCGTCATGATTGCTGCAAAAAACTGCCGTAAAAAACTTTTTGATGTCGCATCCAAAATCTTAAAGGTAGAGCCGGACACCCTGGTGGCCAAAAACCGGATGATCTTTGTGGCAGACGACCCGGAAAAATCAATCTCCATTAAAAAAGTGGTTCGCGTCAGCCTGTTGAATTTTAATTCTGTAAATGCCGAAGGCGGATACTGGCCCAAAGTGGATATGAAACGAGAATGGGTCAAAAACCCCTACGGCCAGATGTGCGAAGCCTTTTCATTCGGCACCACCATCGTCGAGGTCAAAGTTGATCCTGAAACCGGACAGGTGGACGTTCTCAATGCAACCGCCTGCCAGGATGTGGGTAAAGCCTTGAACCCGCTGGTCCTTGAAGGCCAGTTTGAAGGATCAATCGCCATGGGCGGCCAGGGTGGCATGCTCACCGAATACCATGAATGGAAAGACGGCCGATGCCTGAATTCCACCATGCTCGATTACAAGGTGCCCCTGGCCTGCGACATGCCCGAGATCACAAATATCATTGTTGAATCCATAGATCCCAAAGGGCCTTACGGAGCCAAGGAAGCCGGCATGTCCATTGCCATGTCCGCAGCCCAGGCCTATGCCGCAGCGGTCAGCAATGCCATCGGCGTTCACATGGATTCTTTTCCGCTGACACCGGACAAAATCCTTGCTGCGATCAAGGAAAAAAAGGCCCAGGAAACCCAGGCTGAAACGGCAGCCATGGGCAAGGTCAATTAATCAGATATATTGGGGATTGATAAGAAATAACACCAAAGGAAAATCAAGGCTTAAGAAAGGAGAATAACGAATGCGTGCATTAATCATTGGTGGCGTCGGCGGCATGGGACAGGGAGTCGCAAAATATTTGGTATGGGATGACAGGGTAACCGATGTTGTCCTGGCGGACCTCTATCCTGACCCTGACCGACTGACCCCCAAATTGCGGGAAAATAAAAAAGCCACCCTTATTAAATTGGATGTCAACGAGCATGACGCCATGGTGGCGGCCTTTAAAGCGGTTGATATTGTCATCAACACGGCAGGTCCCTTCTATAAAACCGCCGTTCCGGTTGCCAGGGCTGCCGTTGAGGCCAAGGTAAACTATATTGATATTTGTGATGATTATGAAGGCACTGAGATCCTTTTTAATTCAGAAATTGACAAACTGGCAAGAGAAGCCGGCATTACCGTTCTCACCGGCATGGGATCTGATCCCGGTACCAACAATGTGCTGGTTAAATATTATGCGGACAAGTTGGATACGGTTGATGAAATTTATCTTTACTGGGTGGTCAGCATTGCGGAGCTGGCCGGCGCTGCCTGGGACCACAGCCTTCATATGACCCTGGGGCAGGTGCCCCAGTATATTGACGGCAAGCTTGTTCAGGTTGAAGGCGGCACTGACGTGGTGTCAGAACAGTTTCTTGACCCCCTGGGCGAATGCCGTGTTCGGTATGTGGGCCATCCCCAGCCCTTAACCCTTCCCAAATACATTAAAGGCGTAAAAAATGTCATCATCAAAGGGGCACTTATTCCTCACTGGGTGGATGAAATGATTGCCGAACAAAAAGCCACGGGTTTTTTGGGTACCGATCCCATTGACCTTAAGGGCACCAAAGTAACCCCATACGATTTGGCATTGAAAATGTGGGCAACCATCCCTGAAGGCCGTGACAACGGCCCCCAGTCCTCTGGCCTTAAAGTGATTGTAAAAGGAGAAAAAGACGGAAAGAAAATTACCTATACGGCTGATATGGCCGGCAGAATGGCCCCCGGGACAGGTCTTCCGGCTGCAATGGCAGCGCTGATGTTTGTGGACGGAGACGTCACTGAAAAAGGTGTTGTGGCACCTGAAGGCTGTATTGACCCTGAAATATTTATTAAAGCGTTCATCGGTAAAGGGGCCAAAATTCATCAGTCGAAAAAAATCGAATCCATAATGGATCTCAAATAACTGCCATGGGCAGATTGGGTTTTTCATCCCAGGTCTGCCCATATCAAAAGTAGAAAGCCACGGTTTAGTTTGCTGTAGAATTTTATATAAAGTAGATCAGGAGACCTTGAGATGACTGAGACACCAAAATTAAATATATCCAAGAGCTTAGAGCTTTATAAAGAAGCAACAGGCCTTGTTCCGGGCGGGGTTCTGGGGGCCAGAAAACCCACAGATTTCATCGATGGAGAGTATCCCATTTTTTTGGACAAAGCCAAAGGCTGTCGCCTGACCGATGTGGACGGCAATGAATTTGTTGATTTCCTCTGCGGTTACGGCCCCATAATTTTGGGATACCGGGAAGATGAAGTCGATGACGCGGTTTACAAACAGATCCATGAAAAAGGATTTTGTTTTACCTTGACCCAGAAATACCAGAATCTTCTGGCAAAAAAAATCAGGGAACTTGTGCCCTCTTCCGAGATGAGCATTTTTTTGAAAACCGGATCCGATGCCACCACAGCCAGTATCCGGATTGCCCGGGCCCATACGAATAAGCTGAAGGTCATGCGCTGCGGCTATCACGGCTGGCATGACTGGTGTGTGGAAATGAAAGGCGGCATCCCGTCTAAATTCTACGAAGATGTGTTTGAATTCCAGTATAACCGGCTGGATCAACTTGAGGATTTAATGGCCCAACACGGCGATAACACTGCCGCCATCATCATGACGCCATTTGGCCACCCCAATCACCAGGAGATGCAGGTCCCGGAACCGGGATTTCTTGAAGGCGTAAAAGAACTGGCCCACAAATATGGCGCTATTCTTGTCTACGATGAAATCAGGACCGGTTTCAGGGTGTCCCTGGGCGGTGCCCAGAAATATTATGGCGTGACCCCCGATCTAAGTGTTCTGGGCAAAGCCATTGCCAACGGATACCCCATCTCTGTTGTCACCGGAAAAAAAGAGATCATGATGGCGGCAGAATCCGAGCTGTTTATCTCATCCACCTTCTTTCCAAACAGTGAAGCCTTTATCGCGGCATTGAAAACCATAGAAATACTTGAACGCGAAAATGTACTGGACGGCATCTGGGAGAAAGGTGAATATTTTATGAAACAGGTCCAGGAACTGATAGACAAATATGATGTGGGTGCCAAGCTCACGGGAATAGCACCGATGTTTTACATCACCTTTACCAAGGATGAGACAGGTGCATACAAAGGCAAACGAAAAGACTTTTACACCCAGCTCATCCGTAAAGGCTTTTTCTTCACACCGTTTCATCATGCTTATATCTCTTATCGCCATACTAAAAAAGACTTAAGCCTGACCCTCAATGCCATTGATGAAGCCTTGGCCTTCATCGCTGAAACTTATGCTTAACGGTCACTATCACCTCTCAAACCATTCAAAAGGCTGTGGCCACCGAAGATCTGGGCCAGGCCCTTGAGATCGGCTACAAAGGCTTTGGGGAAATCGCCTGCAGCGAAACCGCCAAAGAAGGTATCTCGGCCTTTCTGGAAAGAAGATAGCCGGTGTTTAAAAAATAAAAATACAGCTGTTGGTGTGCACTATCATGTTCTGTGGCAAAGACACCCCCCCCTTGCTGAATACCCTCCTTCCTCTGATCGGGAAGCGGCAAGTAAGAGGGTGTCCTGCATGTATCCCGTCAGTCCAGCAGTTCCATCAACTTACCGCAGCACGGTGGGATGCGGTCGCCAGCCTTGAGGTTGACATACTTGTTGCACGTCTGGCAGTAGCAGGTGCAGTCTTTGTCCACATAGACCGCTGGATATTCCTCTTCGCCCTTGTCGCCTTCGACGGCAAAGCTGGCCGTGTTGTTTTTTGCGGGGACATATTCACCCACCGGTACCAGTTTCTGATTGAAGCGAGTACAGTCCACCAGCATACGCCACAAACCTTCCAACATGGTCTTCTCGTAATCGGCCTCGGGCGTGAATTCGACCGAGGTTTTGCTGAGTTCGATCTTCATCGGCATCCCTCCTTAATTTTGAGTTAAATTACATGGACATTAAATTTCCAATGTATTCAGATAACAAAGGCAACGATTGAATTCTTGGAAATAAAGGATCGGTTAACTTGATTTAGCCGTCAAACTCGCCTACAAAATTTTGAATACCATCGAAGTCAAAATCTTCCGCTAATTGGACTAATTTATCACAGAAAGGGGCCATGGCTTCTGATTCGGATTTCAACTCTTCGGCAATTGATTTAATTTGGGCCACATCCCCCATTTCAGCAGCCGCTTTGATGCTTTCAGCCGCCTTGTTTACCAGTTCAGGAGGTACCGTTGCCCGCGCGTCTGCACTGTTCTCAATGGTCTTCTTTTCAGCCGCGGGGCCTAAGGTTTGAACCGCATTTAAAGCCTGTTGGAGAGCATTTTCCAGTGCGGCAAATTTCTGGATCAGTTCTTTGTCAGAGGCCGTATTTTCCGTCTGTCCTTTGACAAGTTTTTCCATTTCCACAGTTGCCGCCTGAAGGTCTTTGGCTTCCAGATTGCCTGCCAGGCCCTTCAGGTTATGGATCAGGCTATGGACCCGCTCAAAATCTTTGGCATCTAATGCCGCGCCAATTTCAGCGGCGGTCTCTGTATATTTTGTCCCAAAATCCACCAACAACTTTCGGTAAAGATGCTTATTTCCCAGCAGGCGTTTTAAGCCGGCGTCAATATCAAATCCAGGCAAAGATTCAGGCAGCGCCGCTTCATTGGGTTCGGTCTGATCCGGCTGGATGGAAGCTTGTGCTTGTTGGCCCTCGATTGGTTTATCGCCGGGCTTGATCCATTTCTGCAAAGCCGCAAACAGTTGGGCCGGATCAATGGGCTTGGTAACATGCCCGTTCATTCCTGCGTCAAGGCTCTTTTGTTCATCTCCGGCCATGGCATGGGCCGTCATGGCAAGGATCGGCACATTTCGCATTTCGGATTTCAGATTTCGGATTTCCCGCGTAGCGGTATATCCATCCATCACCGGCATTTGAATATCCATCAGGATGGCATCATATTGGTTTTGCCTGGCAGCGTCGACGCCTTCCTGACCATTATTTACAACCGTAACGATCAGTCCCGCTCCCTGCAGAATCTCCTGCGCCACCTGCTGGTTGATTTCATTATCCTCCACCAGCAGCAACCGGGCCCCGGAAATAGCGCTTAACTCCTCGTTGCTCTGTTCTTTTTTTCGGCCTGCCCGGAACACATTCTGAATCTCTTTTCCCAGAGCCTGCATGATGGCATCAAACATCACCGATGAGTTCACCGGCTTGAGCAAAAAGCCATCCAGCCCGATTTCATCTGCCTGGCGCATGACTTCTTCCCGGCCGTAGGCCGTCACCAGGACGATGGCGGGTATTTGAGTCAATTTCTGGTGGCTTTTGATTCGCTTGGAGGCATCGATGCCGTCCATTCCCGGCATCTTCCAGTCCATGATCACCAGCTCAAACGGCTTATCCCTGTCGGCCCTTTCGATTTCTTCCAGGGCCTCTTTTCCAGAGGCCGCTAGATACACCTCGAAGGTAAATGACTCCAGGATATCCTGCAAGATTTCCCGGGAAGTGGCATTGTCATCCACCACCAGCACCTTCAATCCCTTTAGATCCGGCGATGGCTCAAAGCGTCTTTTTACCGTTGCCTTTCCCAGACCAAATTGGGCCGTAAAGTTGAATGTGGTACCGTGCCCGGGTTCGCTTTCTGTCCAGATCTCTCCGCCCATCAAATTTACCAGGCGTTTGCTGATGGTCAATCCCAACCCGGTGCCGCCGTACTTGCGCGTGGTCGAGGTGTCGGCCTGGGAAAAGGCCTGAAATAGTTTGGCCTGCTGCTCGGCCGTCATGCCAATGCCGGTATCCCGCACTGAAAACTGGAGGGTAACCTTATCATCCAACCTTTCAGTTACCCTGGCGCTGAGCACAATCTCACCTTGTTCGGTGAACTTAACCGCGTTATTTCCAAGGTTGACCAGGATTTGATTGAGCCGTAACGAATCTCCGACCAGAAAGTTGGGCACCTGCGGATCAAGGGAAAACAAAACTTCCAGATTCTCCTTTTCCCGGGCCTTGACGGTGATCACGTTGGCGACGTTGTCCAGGGTCTCCAAAAGATCAAACTCCACGGCCTCCATATCCAGCTTGCCGGCTTCGATTTTGGAAAAATCCAGAATGTCGTTGATGATGCCCAGCAGCGAATTGGCCGATGATTGAATTTTATTCAAATAATCCTGCTGTTTGGGCGTCAGTTCTGTTTTGGATGCCAGGTGGGCCATGCCGATGACCGCGTTCATCGGGGTGCGGATCTCGTGGCTCATGTTGGCCAGAAAATCGCTCTTGGCCCGGGTGGCCTCTTCAGCCTTGGCCTTTTCTTCGTCCAGGTCCTCCATCATGTTGAGCATGGCCGACTGGGCCTCATCCAGCTCTTTGATCCGCTCATGCAAATCGTTGTCCATTTTTTTGCGTTCGGTAATATCCTGAAACGAGGCCAGGACATTAAGGACGTCACCCGTTTCGGCGCGGATGCAGGCAACGGTTAAATTGGTATAAACTATCTCTCCATCCCTGCGGACAAAGCGCTTGTCAAGGCCGTAGTGGTCGATTTCACCGGCCAGCATGCGTTCGAACTGCTTTGCATCCGCCTCAAGGTCATCGGGATGGGTCAGCTCGGCCCAGGTCATTTCACGCAGCTCGTCGAGCGTATAGCCAAGCATTCGCTGCAATTGATCATTGGCCTCAACCCATCCCTTGGTCGGTGAGGTGACCGCCATCCCGACCTGGCTGTGCTCAAAATAACCGCGAAATCTGGCCTCCTTTTCCCGCAGGCTTTCCTCCATCTTTTTGCGCTCGGTAACATCTTCCTTGACGGCCAGGTAATAAGCAGGGGTGCCGTCAGCAGACTTGAGCGGTGAGATGGAAGCGGATTCCCAGTAAAGCTTGCCGTTTTTCTTTTTATTCTGAAACTCCCCCCGCCATTCGTACCCGGCTTTGATGGTTTTCCATAGTTCCTTGTAGAATTCCGGTGACATATGACCGGATTTGAGGATGCGGGGGTTTTGTCCGATCGCTTCTGCGAATGTATATCCGGTGACCTCACAGAACTTGGAGTTGACATATTCGATGGTCCCATTGAGATCGGTAATTACCACCGAGGCCGGACTCTGTTCGACAGCCTGGGAAAGTTTTTTCAGCTCTTCCTCCGCCTGCTTGCGTTCGGTGATGTCCATGCTCGTGCCGATCATCCGCAGCGGTCGACCGGCTGCATCCCGGATAACATGCCCGCGCGCCTCGAGGGTGCGGACCTCTCCATTCGGCCTCAAAAAACGATACTCGCTGACATAATCTTTATCTCCCCCAAGGGCTTCATTTATCTCAGATCCAAACCGCTGTGCGTCCGGCGGATAAATGAGTTTGGTAAAAACTGCCCAATCGAGTTTGCCATCGGCAGTATCAGTGCCCATAATTCGATGCTGGGCTTCGTCCCAGAAAATGGTGTCAGTTTCGATATTCCGATCCCAGGTTCCGATCCCGGAGGAAGCCAGTGCCAGGTCGAGGCGCTGACGGCTTTCGGCCAATTCCTCGGTTGCTGCCTCGACTTTTTTGGTAATCGTTCGATTGCGCAGTAACAGCAACCCGAAAAACGACACAATCAGCAGGGTGCCCCCGATCCCTCCCATAAGCGTAAAATTGGCCAGGGCTTCCTGGGGCCCGTTGCTAAAACGCCTGTTGACATACCAGGTGATCGACAGGTCTGCCCCGGCACTTACGGTCCGGGTGGTCACCGTGTGCAAAGCATCGGGTGCGGGCTTGCCGATAACATCGCGCTGGGGCCCGGGTCCGCCCATCTCCTTGAAGCGTCCCTGGATCTGAAGCTGCAATCCATCCAGCCTGTGGAGGTCGAATATTCCCCTGGCAATGGCATCGTAATCGACCAGACCGACGACAACCAGCGGGCCGTGAACATCTTGAATGGCCAGCGCCGCCGGCGAATAGCGTGAACCCTCCGCACCGGTAAATGGTGGGCCCAGCACAACCTGGTCCGGATAGTCGACAGCGGCCTTGATGGTTTCGAGGATCACCGGGTATTTGCTCAAGGCAGTGCCCGGAGACAATGGCCCCAGGGGGTCATTGGAAAATTCGATAGCCCATACTTCGCTGTCCGCCCCCGGGCGGGCGACGGCCTTGGCGTCGAGGAAAAAAGCGGTGGCACGGGCCTCCAGGGCATCCGTGGCGCCCAGGAACTCAACCTCGGTTACCTCGCGGGAATTTTCGAAAAGGATCGCCAGGCCGGACAGGGGGGCATAGCTCTCATCCAGCCACCCCAGAACGGTTGCCGAAAGCCACCGTGCGGCCTGGGAGGCCTTCTCCTGCCAAACTTGTCGGGCATCGCTGCGGAATTTTTCACTCAACGTGTAGGATCCGAGGATGCCCCCCACCGCCAGAAAAATCAATAAAATCCATGTTACTGCGGTTCTCATAACCAGATATCCAATTACTCGTTTATACTGAAAATGGGACGAAATCCCCGCGGCGCAAGGGTTGTCGAGGAATCCCAGCTGCGAATATTGTCACGGTCCACGACCGCAACCCTGGGAGCCACGTGTTTAAAATAATTTTTTTTCTCAAGGATACGCACCATGACATCCACCGCGATGCGTGCCTGCAGAACCGTCAGGTCGCTGGGCGCTGCCGTGATGTCACCCCGGCGGATGCTGCGATGCACGCCCGGACTGAAGTAATACGACAGAATTTTGATCCTGTCTGCCAGCCCGCGTGTTCGCAGGATTTTTACGGCAGCTTCAGCGGTAACGGCGGTGCCCACGATGCAGTTGAGATCATCGGCATAGCGGTCGAGCACGGCCTCGATCAGCTTGGCCTGGGCGGCACTGCCGGTGTCGCCATAGCGTGAGTCCAGGATTTCGATGGCGCCGCCTTCGATTGCCTTGCGCAGGCCCGCATCTCCGGCGGCTACCCAGCCGGCGCCCTCGGGCCCGGGAAACCAGGCAATCTTCAGGGGTTGTCCCCTGTTTTCCTGCAGCCGGCGCAGGTAACTGCCGGTCTGAAAGCCCATGTCCCAGAAAGATACGGCCGCCCGGGCGGCAATCAGCGGTGAGGACATGCCGTTTATCAAATCCAGCACCGGAATCCCCTTATCAGCGGCCTTTTTTACAAGGTCGTTGAGGCCATCCAGAGAAATGGCACCGATGATCAGGCCGTCCGGATTTTCGGCGATAGCGGTTTCGATCTGCCGGCGTTGAACCTCGAGCTGGTCGTAACCGCCC
>Ga0209536_100008252_pt1 | contig 15643 bp, 11 predicted proteins | sample DeeMarSeWOR28_12_FD_187461 | JGI IMG/M metagenome (GOLD analysis project Ga0209536, IMG submission 187461) | Marine sediment microbial communities from White Oak River estuary, North Carolina - WOR-2-8_12 (SPAdes) (version 2) | ecosystem: Environmental > Aquatic > Marine > Intertidal zone >...
CAGGGGGGCATCCGTGGTCTTTTCCCTTTGCATGAGTCAGCTGGAGTCATCACATGTCGGATTGGGGATCTCGGATTTCGGATTGAGATTAATAAAGCTCAAATAAAGGACTTATTTCTAGTTCCGCAATCCGCATTCCCAAATCCACAATGGAATTACTCCAGTACTCCAACACCACTAAACATCTTTACTGGCTAAGCCATTGAACTCGAACCTGGCCCTGAGGACCAGATTTCCTATGGCTAAATAAATGTTGCTCGTCCTTGCAGAGCAGGAAGTTCTACCTTTAATGATAGATGTTGCGAGCCGATTGTGCAACCAGCAGTCGCCAGAAAAAACCAGACAACCAAGAACTAGGCGCCGCAAGCGCGTTCAGAGTTTCAAGTTCCAGGTTCCGGATTTTGCAATTATCCAATGCTCAATCATCAAGCTCGGAACCTGAAACTTTAGACCTGGGACTTGACTATTCTGTTGAGCGCTTAAAGGTTGCCAGATGGTCGGACACGAGGTTGGGAAACTTTGTATGCATCGATATCTATTTATCTATTTTTTTAACGCAACCGCTCCTCGCGTTGTCTCCTTTCCCTCAAATGTGCCAGCAAATATGCGAGCCCAACAAAAAACACCGCAAAGCCGGCCACAACCAAGATGCCGCCACCAGGGTAAAAAATCCTCACTATCGCGTAGGCAAAGAGAATGCCCAAACCCATACGCATCAAAAAAACGGAGCCAGCATCCATGTCAGCCTTGAAGCCTTCCTGATGGTCCAGCAATGAAATTGCCGTCTACCCGCACAAATACTATCAAGGGTAGTTACCCTATCACTTTTGCCTGTGTTGATCAAGCAATTCGACCCAGGGGTTTCCCCAAAAAATTGGTTCTTGCGGAATTTGCTTGGATGGGAGAGAAATCCACGGGTCTGGCCAGGGCAAGCTGCGCCACAAAGGAGCATATTCGCGCCATGTTACGCGCATTGCGCGCAGCGAGACGAGCGAGACGCGAGGTCGAGCGAGAAAAGTGAAACCACCTCAAGATGATTACCTTTCTCGCCCTGAGCGAAGCAGAATCGCGCTCTTTGTTCCGCAGCTCCCCCTGGCCTGACAAAGTTAAGGTAAAGAATCGATGCTCGTAGACGTTCATCCAAGCAAATTCCGGTGATGGTTGCTGATTCAAGTTTGTCCGTGCAGTCATTTGCAGCAATGGTCAGAATCTTATTAGAGCTGTGTTGTCCTACTAATCTCGGATGGCTCCTCTGCTTCCTCATTATCGTCTGTCTGATGCCCCTCACGGAGCAGCGCTTGCATACGCTTGTCTTTCTCCGCCCACATTGCGTTTAACCAGATCATCAATCGCTTGCGGAACTCCCTGTCGTGAAAATAATCCCCCAATAGTTCTCCATCGACAGGCAATGGTTCCACCTGCACCTTGATTTCCCTCACCCTGCCACAGAGAAAGGCCCAAAAATTTTGGGCGCCCTGGGGATACACAATGGTTACGTCCAGAATAGAGTGTATTTGCTTGCCCATGGCGGCGAGTACGAAAGCAATGCCGCCAGTCTTGGGTTTCAGCAGATTAACGTACGGCGAGCGTTGTTTCCGGTGCTTTTCGATGCTGAACCGAGTCCCTTCCACAAAATTCATGATGGACACTGGAATCGTCCTAAATTTTTCACAAGCCTTCAGTGTGGTTTCCATGTCTTTGTGGGCCGCGGCAGAACGTTCCAGGAACGGGTAATCCAAAGCCCACCAGGCAATCCCCAGAAAAGGCACCCAGAATAGCTCTTTCTTCAGGAAGAATTTCAAAAATGGGATCTTGCGGTGAAAAATCTCTTGCAAAACCAGGATGTCAACCCAAGACTGGTGATTGGCTACCACCAGGTACCACTTATTCGGCACTAGCCCAACAATGCCACGAACATCCCAGTGGATTCTATTCGTCAACCGCAAGTTGCAGTGGTTGAAAAAAATCCAAACGACGCCAATGCCGTTCTGTATTTTGCTGCAGAATTTGCGCCAACGACTCGTCGGTATGAGCAGTTTGAAGAGAGCGATCATAACCAGTGGAACCGTCCAGAAAATTGTATTGATGACCATAAGAAGGAGTGATAAAGTCCCGCGCACAGGACCTGGCAAGAAACTCAGCATTGCATTTTTGTCCATTTTGAAGGGTTAGGTTAAAAGTGATCTTTCTGCCCTCAGCAGAGAATCCAGGTCCAGCCATAGGACCAGAGGGAAAACCTGGCTTCGAATTACCCCCGGAGGAAGTTTACCGCGCCTGCCATTTCACCTCGCTTTTGGAACAATGGATGAAGGTCAGACTCAATATTATCTTCTAAACTGAGCGATTCTGATGGACGGCACGAATACAGCCTGCGCCATTCACGTCATTGTGGGCCCTTCGAAGAGCTCAGGATAAACTTCGCGAAGATCTTCTGGGTGCCGCCACCTTGTGAGATGCTTCGTCGCCTGTCGGCTCCTCAGAACGACAGTGGACGGAGAATCGCTCAATCTAGGAATCTATCAGGCAGGAGTCCTAGTTTAGATTGATTGAAGCTCTATTTCAAGCAGAAGTCAGCAGGGATGCAGAACCCATTGTCACCAGTGGTACAAAGGCTATTTGGAACTAAACCGATGCTTCACCCTGCAAGGATTTCGATTAGACATAAACCACAAATCATTTGACTTTTTTCAGATAGGTACTACAATCAGCGTGACAAACAAAGGGCCGTCCATATTCGTGGTCCGGTTTTGTTCTGGGGGGTCCATTGGTCAAAACTGAGGATGTTGCAATGGCCAGTGGAATTGTGAAGTGGTTTAATGACCGCAAGGGCTGCGGCTTCACCGAGCAGGAAAGTGGCCCGGAGGTATTCGCCTGCCATTTAGGGATCAACGCAACCGGCCTAAAATCTCTCGACAAAGACCACAGTGTGACCTTTGAGGTGGAACAAGACAACAAAGGCTCGTCTGCAGTGAATGTATCTGTAATCTAGGTCGCTTTTCGAAGCCGAAACAGGGCATTTCATCAACGCAGATGGGTGCCCTTTTTTCGTTTTGATCGACCTGGGGGGCAAACGTTGAGCAACGTGAGAACTATCTAATGAAGAATCACAACCATTCATTCCACATTCCCGTGATGGGGACGGGATTCACCATTGATACCCCGCTCCGGGTTGCAAAGTATGGTATCTCCTCGGTGATACCATTGGTGGACGACGTTCTCATCGAACAGGTGCGGAGGTTCCACTGCGAACAGCATGGCGAGCCATATGAGGAAATCACCGGCCGGGACCAGGATGCCCGCGCCCACCGTATCACGGCCTATCTGAATCTCGTGGACCGTTTGGTCCAGCAGCAGGTCGAGGCGCTGCAGGCCTCAGCTTTTGGGGACGGAAGCGAGATCACGCGCTATTTCGAAATGCTGCCTGAGACGTCGCTCAAGCGGGCCTACCGCGACATGCTCGCGACCACAGAGCCGGTAGCGAAGGCCCGGATGCAGGAAGCTCTTCGCCTTCGTGCCGTGCCGGGCAGCATAGATGTAAATATTATGACCAAGCTCGACAGTGACACCTACTGGGAAGGCAAAAAGCTGCCTGCAGAGTTCGCTGACGCCATGGCGGCCCTGCGCGGCTATGCCAACAGCAGCCTGAATTCCTCCGTCATTTTTTCAGCAGGCATAAATCAGCGGCTGTACACCTATGCAGCCACTTTCGATGTCTTTTTCCCCGACGAAAATGATGAACTGAGGAAGAAAATCACCTTAAAGGTGAGCGACTACCGCTCTGCCTCGGTGCAGGGCAAATTCCTCGCCAAGCGGGGGCTGTGGGTATCAGAGTATCGCATCGAATCTGGCCTCAACTGCGGCGGGCATGCTTTCCCCACCGAAGGCTATTTGTTGGGGCCGGTCCTGGAGGAGTTCAAGGAGAAAAGACAAGAACTCATCGAAATGCTTCATGCAGTCTACAATAAGGCTCTGACAGCTCGCGGCGGGTCGGTGGCCGGTGTGCCTCGCGAAGTGCGGGTCACCGTACAAGGAGGCATCGAGACGGCTCTCGAGAACAAGTTCTTGCTGGAACACTACGTGATCGATGGGACCGGCTGGGGAACGCCTTTCCTACTCGTACCTGAAGTGACCAATGTCGACGACGCCCACCTGGAGAAACTTCGGACCGTTACGGATCGAGATGTTTACTTGAGCGACAGTTCACCTCTGGGGATCCCTTTCTGGAACCTGCGCACTTCTGCAAGCGAAGATAATCGGCGCAAAAACATCCTTGAGGGTAAGCCTGGTAGCCCCTGCCAGAAAGGGGCCGCGAGGTTAAACACCGAATTTACCGAGATCCCGATCTGTCCAGCCTCACGCGCATACGTCAAGCGCAAGCTTCAGCACCTCCCGAAGGAAGAACTCTCCGCGGAACAGTTTTCCTTGATCCGCGAAAGCGTGCTCAACAAGTCCTGCATCTGCCATGACCTCGGGGGCACCACGGCCCTGAAATACAACATCGACCCTGCGGCCACTCCCTCTATCTGCTGCGGTCCCAGCATTCTGGACTTCACCAAAATCTCCACCTTGGAGGAGATGGTGGCACACATTTACGGGCGGCTATCGATCATTACCGACACCGAGCGCCCACATATGTTCATCAAGGAACTTATGCTCTACTTGGACTATCTCCGAAAAGAGACCAAGAAGTTCCGCTTGAAACTCTCGCTCCACACACCAACTTACTTCCGCAAGTTTAAGAAGAACCTTCTTACCGGGATCGAATACTACCATCACCTAGCCGGGCAGTTCGTTGAGGAACAAAGAGTTCAGTTCCTGGAAAATCTCAGAGTCCTTCAGGGTGAGATCGAGCGCATCGCTCTCCCGGATGACGGTTGAGAAGCGTCGCAGCAGTCAGAAGGAACTTCCTGAACCGGTTCAAGGCGGCCGGTGACGGAGCAGTTCAAATACCCGGCCATTATCCGATATCTTCGGAAAGCGACGTTATGCTCAGCACATTGAAACCCCCGCTCTGATGAGATGAGCTGTGCCTGCCCCTGTGCGCATCCCCTCACATTTTTGCCCACATTTCCCAACGCACGCTAACTTATGAGAGTGATTAAAATGCGAGCAAATCAAGGGAGATACCCTGGATCACTCGTATTGCCATTTCCACAGTTTTCGGTTATGGTAAGCGCGTATGTCTGGCCCAGTGGACTGAAAAAGATTCCGGGCCCAGCCTCCGGATCATAGGAATGAGGATGTGAGATGCAAGATCTTCGGTGAGACAAGAATCCACATTCCCCTGGTACCAAGTGTCGCCTTGTCGCACCTTACACATCACAGACGATACTGTGGAGAAACCCTAAAGTCTTCGATTTGGCACCGGATCACTACTTGTCGGTAGTTGATATTGCCGAATGATAAAATAGACAAAATGAGGTATTAGTACTTTTTCGACAGTCTCGCCTGGCGAGCAAATCGCGGGAGGTTTTCTATGCTGGAAGTCAATGACCTCTGGGTAGACGTGAACGGCAAACAAGTGCTCAAAGGAGTCGACCTGAACATCCCCAGCGGAGAAACCCACATCCTTTTTGGTAAAAACGGCTCGGGCAAGTCTTCCCTGCTCATGACTGTCATGGGCTTCCGCCGCTACAAAATCCGCCAAGGACGAATCTGCTTCAAAGGAGAGGATATCACCAGGATGCCCATTGACAAAAGGGCAAGAATGGGAATAGGTCTGGCTTTCCAGAAACCTCCCGGTATCCGCGGTGTCAAAACACGCGATATTTTCAATGTATGCAACACTAACGAAGTTTCATGCAATGCGCTGGCGGAGAAATTCGAGTTCTCAGAGCTTCTGGAACGTGAACTCAATGTGGGCTTTTCCGGCGGGGAAATGAAGAAATCTGAACTACTCCAGTTACTGCTTCAGGACCCTGATTTCGTTATGCTGGATGAGCCCGAATCCGGCGTCGATCTGGAAAACCTGGACATTCTCGGTAAGGCCATCAATAAGCTTCTGCAAAAGCACCTCTGGCGTACCCGGGCCAAATCCGGCCTGGTCATCTCTCACTTGGGGTTCATTCTCAATTATATCGATGCAGACGCCGGCTACGTGCTCATGGACGGCCATATCCACTGCCGCGGTAACCCGCGAGAACTATTCAAGGGTATTCAACGACATGGTTACCGGGAGTGTGTCGAATGTCAGAGATAAGAAAGAGTCGCGCTGAGCTGGCCATAGACAAGAAAGCTGTTTTTGGACCGGATGTTGATCTGATCCAATATGGAGTTCCCGCCGAGGATGCGTCTGATGGTCTAAATCTGGAAACGCTCACCCACGAAGATCGGGCACAAATCATTCATTCAGGGGTCGATCTCGACGACCAGAATAGAGCGGGTACCTTTCTGCAAGCCGACCATCGTATTGTCCACTGTGCGGTCAAGCAGCCTGGACTGGAAGTACTTCCCATGGCCACGGCCCTGGACGAGCACCCCTGGCTGGAAGAACTTTACTGGCAAGCCGTGCCGGTGGACGCCGACAAATACACGGCCCAGGCTGAACTGCATTTTCAAAACGGTTACTTCATTCGGGCTCGGGCAGGACAGCATGTAACAACCCCCATTCAGGCCTGCCTCTATATGACGCATGACAAGTCCGCTCAAAACGTCCACAACGTTATAATCGCTGAAGAAGGCTCGGAACTCAATATCATTACGGGTTGCACCACCGCACCTCGCCTTCAATCCGGACTCCATATTGGTATCTCTGAGTTCTATGTCAAACGAGGAGCAAAGCTCACCTTCACTATGATCCATGATTGGGCCGAAGACGTCGTGGTGCGACCTCGCTCGGGCATCGTAGTGGAAGAAGATGGGCTGTTCCTCTCGAACTACGTCTCTCTCAAGCCAGTACGCTCTTTGCAGATGTACCCCACTGCCCGACTCACAGGTCCTGGAGCCGTTGCGCGTTTTCATTCCATTCTTGCAGCTCCGCCGGGATGCGAGCTGGACACCGGCGCCCGGGTGCTGCTGGAAGCTTCACACACCCGGGCTGAGATAATCTCTCGGACCATTACTACAGGCGGCACGATCAGGGCGAGGGGACACCTGGTGGGACTTAAGCCGGATGTAAAGGCCCACCTGGAATGTCACGGACTCATCCTAGCTGATGAGGGTGTCATCCACGCCATTCCTGAACTGGAGGGCCACAAAGCGGGAGTGGAGATGTCGCACGAGGCGGCAGTGGGCAAGATTGATGAAGAGGAGATAGAATACCTCATGGCCCGGGGGCTAACCGAAGAAGAAGCCACCGCCACGATTGTCAGAGGTTTCCTCAATGTCCAGATAGAAGGCTTGCCCCCGGAACTACAGGCGGAAGTGGACCGTGCCATTGAGGAGAGTGAAAAGAGCATGTTGTAGCTGAGCATTCAGCTGTCAGCCGCTGGTAGACCTCGCGCACTCTAGAAGTTGAATTCAAAGTCTAGTATACACCGGGGACAAGGCGTAGGGCATGAGGCACAAGGGTGAACTGACACAGTCTTGAGCCTTGTGCCGTGCGCCTTGGGTCATTTACCACACTCGGCAACTTTGGAGTTTCGTGACTCCCGATCACGGCAAGACTACCTCAGAATCTTCCTAGATATACTCAGCTATGAGCCCGTACCGTATCGTCTTCCCCTATTTTCGGCGCAATCGCCGCAACCTCGCCATCGGGGTCAGTGCACTCCTGGTGGTTGACATGCTTCAGCTTCTAATTCCCCGCGTCATCAAGTTGGCGGTGGACGATCTCACCAGCTATGAGGCCAGCAGCGCTAATTTACTCACTTATTCAGGGATGGTTCTGGCCTTGGCCCTGGGCATTGTTGTGTTCCGTTTCGTCTGGAGACGCTGTCTTTTTGGCCATTCCCGGCTGATCGAGGAGGCCCTGCGGAATCGGTTGTTTGCCCACTTGCAAACTCTTTCTTTCTCCTATTTCGATCGAACCGATACCGGCGACCTCATGGCCCATGCCACCAATGACATCCAGGCCGCACAACTGGCTACCGGCATGGGCCTGGTGGCCCTCACCGACACCATCGTCTTGGGAACCGCCGCAATCGGTTTCATGCTCTACATCAATCCTACCCTGACTCTGATCGCCCTTCTCCCCATGCCTTTCATCGCTCTGTTTGCCAGGATCATTAGCCGAATATTCTACGACCGCTTTCGAAGAGTTCAGGAGTCCTTCTCCCGTCTAACCGAGCGAGCCAGGGAGAATGTCGCCGGGATTCGGACTATCAAGGCCTACATTCTGGAGAAATCTGAAACCAATCGGTTTGATCGAACCGGTCGTGAGTATATTGCAGAGAATCTTCGAATGGTGAAAGTCGGTGGCCTTTTTTCTCCCATGAGCCTTCTGTTCACTAACCTGAGTATGGCTCTGGTTCTTGTCCTCGGCGGCCGGCTTACCATCTTTAACACCATTTCCATCGGGGACTTTGTCGCCTTCAACAGCTACCTGCTTCTCCTTACCTGGCCGATGATGGCCCTCGGTTGGATGATCAATTTATTCCAGCGGGGCTCGGCCTCTCTGAGTCGAATTCAAGCGATTCTGGACACCACTCCCGACATTGTGGATACCCCGGAAGCAGAGAAAAAGCCCCCCCCTCGGGGAGCGATTGAAGGGCGCGGACTCACTTTCGTCTACCCAGGTTCCAGATTGCCGGCTCTTGAGGACATTTATTTGAGCATCCATCCCGGTCACTTGGTCGGCATCGTGGGTCGCACTGGAGCCGGGAAAAGCACTCTCTGCAAGCTTTTCCCACGACTCTATGAAGTAGCTCCAGGCCAGCTCTATCTGGATGGGGAAGAGATTCACCGCTGGTCGCTCGCACAGGTGCGCCGGGCGATCGCCTTTGTACCCCAAGATCCGTTCGTCTTTGCCGACACAGTCCGGGCCAACATCTGTTTCGGAAAACCGGATGCCGGCATGGACGAAATGATAAAGGCAGCGGAAGCGGCCCACCTGCTTGAAGAGATTCGCGCCCTGCCCCACCAGTTTGAGACGATTTTGGGCGAACGTGGCGTCACCCTCTCTGGCGGTCAGAAGCAACGGCTGACCCTGGCCAGGGCACTACTGTTGTCTGCACCTTTGCTTATTCTCGACGACTGTTTCTCTTCGGTAGACCTTGAAACTGAGTTAGCCATTCTGGCCAACCTCAAGCGTTACTTTAGAGGAAGGACCACACTCATAGCCTCTCACCGTCTGGAGGCCATGCGGGTTGCTGATGTAATTTTTGTGCTTCAAGACGGTCAGTTGCGAGAGCAAGGGAGCCACGATCGGCTTCTGGCGCAAAACGGACTCTACGCCGCTCTGTATCGCCGTCAGAAACTGGAAGCTGAGTTGTTTGGAGACGTAAGGGCGGAGGCCTAAGAGAACCAGCAGACAGCCAGCAGCTCGCAGCAGGCACCAGGCAGTAAGCAGCGGGCATCTTTTTGGTCATCTGGCTTCGCCCTCATTAAGCTTCGCTGTCATTAGGTCATTATGTCGCTGCAAGAAGAGGCTGGGAGGGAGGGGGCGCCTTCTTCCGCGCCCAGCTGGGCTACAAGAGACCAGGCTGGGCGCCTCGGAACCGCAGAAAAGACTTCATGATCCGTACTTGACTCAAATGGAAACTATTTAGAGTCCATCCGGAAACTACGGATGAGACGAGCTTAAGTTTCCAATTCATAAATGAGTAATTTTACGTAAGGTCAAGGAAATCAAGGGATTGCGCGGAGGCATGCTCAAGTACGCCGCACAAGAAATCCCGCAGATTGACACAGAGATTGCGGAAAAGGGCCATTTATGGATGGAAACTATTTAATGCTCTCCGCAGTAAATGAGTTAATGACTCAATGACCGCAAGACGCTATGCGCTTTGCGCCTTGCGAAAATCGGAAAAGAAAGATGCACGGCAATTACGGTTATTTCGAAGAAGGCAAGCTGGGAAAGCCATACGACTGGCCACTCTGGAAGCGTCTGGCCGGCTATGGCCGGCCTTACCTCAGGGTGATCGGTCTCAGCGCCGTGTTTATTCTCTTGCTCACCGGTTTTGACCTCACTCTACCCTATCTGCTCAAGGTGGGAATTGACAGATATATTTTGCCCTCCGCCCGACAGGTGAGGGTGATGAAATCCCCGCCGGAGGCACCGCTCACACGCTTTCTCAACCAGGTCCGTGGAAAGTTGCACTTGGGCCCGGAACCCGGCCAATTCTTCATCTCAGGACAAGTTTTGACCCATGTGGACCCTCGCCTGCTTCAGTGGCTTGAAGACAACGGGGTCATCACACCCCAACGCTTCTATTTCACCCGCATCCAGACCAACGGCCAGAGGCAGGTCGTGCAGGCCCACCCTGACCTTTTTCACACTGTGGATGGGGCGGCATACATCGATTACCGATATCTGGCCAAGTTGTCCCGCGGGGAAATCCTGAGCTTGCGCCAGCAAGACACCGCCGGCCTGTACAGCTTGGGCTTGCTCTTTCTGGCCCTGCTTCTGCTGAGCGGGGCCTGTACCTTCGGCCAAAATTTGCTGATGGTCTTCGCCGGTCAGCACATGATGCATGATCTGCGGATGGAGTTGTTCGGTCATCTGCAAAAGATGTCTTTTTCCTTTTTCGACCGCAATCCGGTAGGACGGTTGGTTACTCGTCTTACAAATGACATTCAGAACTTGGACGAAATGTTCGGCTCAGTGGTAATGACCCTCGTGAAAGACGCGGTGCTGCTGTGCGGCATTCTTGTTATTCTCCTTCACCTTCGCTGGGATCTCACGCTGGTGACCCTGGCTGTTGTCCCACTGGTAGTTGTGCTCTTTCGTGTCTTTGGGGTGCAGGTCCGCTCCGCCTACCGTGAGATCAGGGCCAAGCTTGCACAAATTAACTCCACCCTGAACGAGTATCTATCCGGTATCCGGGTGATCCAGATTTTCCGCCAGGAAAGAGAGACCTTCCGCCGCTTTGAGAGTCTGAACCACGGCTATTACCTCGCCACTGTCAGGCAGATAGTACTCCAGGCCATTTTCTTCCCCTGCATTGAGCTTCTTGCGACCACCACCATTGCCCTGCTCCTCTGGTACGGTGGGCGACAGGTGTTGGAAGACAGTATTAGCCTGGGGGCCCTGGTCGTCTTTATCTCCTATCTGCGTATGTTCTTCGGACCCATCCGGGATCTCTCGCAAAAATATAGTATTATGCAGTCTGCCATGGCGTCAGCTGAGAGGATCTTTCTGCTGCTTGATAACAGAGAACAGGAAAGGTACACCTCATCTGGAGTTGAACCTCCTCCGGTTAGGGGTGAGATTGAGTTCCGTCGGGTGAGCTTCGCTTATCGTCCGGGTGAGCCGGTGCTGAAAGACGTCTCATTCCGGGTGAGAGCCGGCGAAACGTTGGCAATTGTGGGTGTAACCGGTGCCGGGAAAACGACCATGATTCATCTTCTGGAAAGATTCCGCGAGCCTCAGCAGGGAAAGATTCTCCTTGATGGGCGAGACATCAGTGATATGGATCTTTCCCGATTGCGAGCCCAGGTGGGGCTGATCATGCAGGATGTGTTTCTCTTCTCCGGCAGTCTTCGGGAGAACATTGTCCTGGATCAGAATCTGTCTTCCGACGAATTGCAGCGGATCGCGCACATGGCCCATCTGGAGGATCTGATTTCCCGGCTGCCCGATCACCTGGAAACTACGGTGCATGAGGGCGGCGCTACGCTTTCTACGGGGCAGCGTCAGCTTGTCGCCATCGCCCGCGCAATGGCTTACGATCCGAAAGTTCTAATCCTAGATGAGGCAACGGCAAACATAGACAGTGAAACCGAGCACCTGATCCAACAAGCTCTCCAACGCCTTTTTCAAGACCGTACCACGCTGGTTATCGCTCACAGGCTCTCCACCATCCGTCAGGCTGACCGTCTTCTGGTCCTTCATCACGGCCGGATTGTTGAGAGCGGCACCCATGAGGAACTGTTGTCCCGCGGCGACATCTATTACCGGCTTCATCAACTGCAATTCGCCTCCACCTAGATAATGGGTCATAGGTAATCGGAAATGGGCAGCAGGCGCAATCACGCAGCGCTATAAGTGTGACGGGCTAGGGCAGCGCTTTTTCTCTCTCACGATTGATCGCGGTACATCCCCACTTTGCTGGAGACTCGTAAAGCTTTGGCCTTTGCGGCAGTGGAATCATAAAGTAACGTGTCTGAGTTGCCGTGTTCTTGAAGAGTAGCCCTAAGCGGAATCAGTCATAAGTGAACTCCGCAAAAGTACTTATAGTCTCATGGCTGCCAAACTCGATGCGCTTCACCTTGAGGCCCTCGTAGCTGTAACGCACAAAGGAGTTTGAGAAGCGGGTTATGCTTTCCAGCAAGCCGTCTTCATTCCAGGAAAAAGCTTCATAAAAAATATAGCTTTCTGCACTATAAATCGCACGTTCTGTACCCTCCGGATAGATATATTCACAGTCATACAGCTCCAGAGTGTCATCATGGGGATCGATAGAACGGATGCAGGTCCAATGATTCCACCTTTGTCTGAGGTTCCCCTCCGGCCACTGCCGGACCTCTGCCTCAAATTTTCTTTGATTGCGGTCAACAATCAACATTCGCTGCCCCGGATTCCCCGTAGCGCGATCCCGCCAGCGACGCACCAGGCACCACAATGGACCTTTGACGAGGACAAAGCCGTCTCCCTGGCGGACGATCTCCCCTCCTTCAGCCTTACGGAATGTATAGGTGAATGAGTACTGTCTTTCTCCTTCCTCTGGATGGAATCCCGACGAGCCAATACGACGGATTAGAGCCTGTAAACGGAGGACCCGTTCGGGGTCTGACAAAACTTCGCTCCGACTCTTGGGTAAAGCACAACCAATGAGAATAACAGGAACAAGTAGATACAATGACAACCTGTTTTTCATCTTTAATTACCCTTCTGCAGACACCCCATAATATCCAGTTTTCGTTCTACCGTCTGAACTCGGATGGATCTGCTAGAATCGTGCCAGGCAAGCTGGAATATGCACTGATAGATTCTATTTCAGCATGTGGCTGAAGTGAACATTGACCATCGCCGTCACGGGTGCTATAAGGTGCTCCTCAAAGGAGGCAACGGTGTGAAGGCAAATTCCACCAAAGGTTATCTCTGCGTAATTACGGCTGCCGTCTTGTGGGCTGGATCTGGGACTGTGGGAAAGGCCCTCTTCGGCACGGGCGTCACCCCGATCGACGTTGTCCAGGTCAGGGCCACCTTCGGGTCGCTCTTCGTTGCCCTCTTCTTCGCGTGTCGCGCCAGACATCTTTTCCGGGTTCGGCGGGCTGACCTGGGCTTTTTGATCCTCCTCGGCGGCGTCGTGATGGCCCTCGTCCAGCTCACTTATTTCACAACCATAAGCAAGATCCAGGTGGCGGCAGCCATACTTCTTCAGTATCTGGCCCCGATCCTGGTAGCCTTCTATTCCATTTGTTTCTGGCGGGAGCGTCTCACCCTGCTCAAAGTCCTCTCCGTGTGTCTTTCATTTGCGGGCTGCTATTTGGTGGTGGGGGGATACAACCTGCAACTGCTGCAGCTCAATCGGGTGGGAATTCTTTGGGGAGTTGCCTCAGCAGTCTGCTATGCGACCTACACGCTGCTGGGCGAGCGGGGCATGCAGCGTTACTCACCCTGGACCGTACTATTCTATGCCCTGTTCTTTTCAGCAATCACCTGGCACATCCTTTATCCTCCCTTCCATTACCTGTTTGCCGGATTCACCATGTCCCAGTGGGTCGGGCTCATATACATCGCTGTGTTTGGCACCGCCATTCCCTTCGGTCTTTACTTCGTCGGCATCAATTACGTCCGTTCCACGCGTGCTTCAATTACAGCCACCCTGGAACCCATCTCTGCCGGCTTTATTGCCTACCTCTTTCTGGGCGAAATCCTCGAGCCTCTGCAAATTCTCGGCGGCGCCCTAGTAATCCTCGCCATCGTCATGCTGCAATTGCGAAGCGAACAGGATGCGCTGACACCAGAGCTAATTCGGGCCCAGGCCATCCAGAGCAACCCACCTGAGCAGAGCTGAACCAGCTCGATTTCGGATTTCGGAATACGGATTTCGGATTTAAGGAATTGAAGTATTAAGATATGTCTTCAATAATCGATATTGGCCCTTAGCCACTTTAGGCTCACACTTTACCCCTTCTCTCTCTTTCATTCGCCTTTCTCGCCTTGCCTCACATCCCAAATCTCACATCTTAGATCACACATCCCTTATTCCGCATTCCGAAATCCGCCTTCTGAAAGTCCCAAACCCACTTCTCCTTCGCGGATATGTTATATTGAGATTATGATCCGAATAACCGAAGAACTTTCGATTCCGAGGGAAGAGCTTACATTCACCGCGTCCCGCAGCAGCGGGCCTGGGGGTCAACACGTCAACAAGGTGAGCACTCGGGTGACACTCAGGTTCGACGTGGTCAACTCGCCTAGCCTTACACCGGCTCAGAAAGACCGTATTGGGGAAAAACTCACGACACGAATAAGCAAGGCCGGGGTGCTCCGGGTTGTGTCACAGCAGACTCGCAGCCAGAAGGCAAATAGAGACGCTGCCCTGGAACGCTTCGTCGCCCTGTTGCAGCAGGCGCTCGAACAGATGCCAGAACGAAAACCGACGAAGGCCCCTGCGGCAGCGAAGCAGAAGCGGCTGGATGAAAAGAAACGCCGTGGTCAGTTGAAGCGAAAACGTTCCTGGAGAACGGGCTTGCCGAAAGGTGCTGATATGTAGCCTGAGCAGCTCTTTGCTTAGACCTAAAGTATTCAACACCCTATGGCGTGTTTTCCAGCAAGGTCACGTTCGTGTCTGTGCGCCCCACCGCAAGGTCTAAATCTCCATCTCCATCCCAATCTCCCGCCGTCATGGATTGGGAGAAGCCCTGTGGGGTGTTACCGACCTCCACCGGACTGATGGGGGGAAAGGGCTGGTCGAAAGTTCCAAGGCCATCGCCATTAATCAGTATGCTGACATTGGTGGCGCCTGAGTTTCCTACCGCGAGGTCTAAATCCCCATCCCCGTCCCAGTCACCCACAACGATAGATCTGGGGCCGACCAATCCCGATATGGGACTCTTCAAAGGATCCTCAAGAAAAATATCATTGACGTCATCATAGAACAATAACCTGACGTTGTTGCCTGCGGTCGTTACCGCCAGGTCTAAGTCCCCATCCCCATCCCAATCACCTGCAGTCACAGATTGAGGGGGAGTACCGACCTGCACCGGACTGTTCGGGGGCAATGGCTGGGCAAAACCTCCTGTGCCATCGTTAAACAGTATGCTAACATTGGTGGCGCCTGAGTTCCCCACCGCAAGGTCCAAATCCCCATCACTATCCCAGTCACCGGCAATCACAGATCGGGGCCCAAACACACCCGCCACCTCATTGAAAGCCGGGAAAACGCCACTGCCATCATTGAACAACACCCGGACCTTATCTCCGGCGGTCGTGACGGCCAGGTCTAAGTCCCCATCGCCATCCCAATCACCCGCAGTCACAGTTTGGGGAGTGTTACCGACCTCGACTGGACTAGCCGGGGGCAATGGCTGGGCAAAACCTCCTGTGCCATCGTTAAACAGTATGCTAACATTGGTGGCGCCTGAGTTCCCCACC
>Ga0209536_100008253_pt1 | contig 15642 bp, 14 predicted proteins | sample DeeMarSeWOR28_12_FD_187461 | JGI IMG/M metagenome (GOLD analysis project Ga0209536, IMG submission 187461) | Marine sediment microbial communities from White Oak River estuary, North Carolina - WOR-2-8_12 (SPAdes) (version 2) | ecosystem: Environmental > Aquatic > Marine > Intertidal zone >...
CGACACGCGGTTGCCCGAGCCGCAGTGCAGCACCACCGGGCCGTCGGCACTGCCGAGCACCGAGTCCAGGCGCATCACCTGTTCGTCGGTGATTTCGGTGACCGGACTGGGCATCGCGATCCGTACGAAACGCATGCCGAGGCTCTCGACCACGGCCTGTTCGTCCCAGTCGATCTCGCCGTCCGCGCGGGTCGTCACCACGGTCTCGTAGCCCTCGGCGGCGAGGGCCGCGAGCGCTTCCTCATTCGGCTGGCTGCCGATGAGGATCTCACCGGAGCGTGCGCAGTTGCGCATGCCCTCCACCGAGCAGGGTACCGGATCGGGGATGATGGCAAGCGCCGAGGCGACGGGCGGCTCCCCGTCAGCGGCGCTGTCGGCCGGGCGGTCGAAGCACGCGAGAAGGCCCGCGAGCACCAGCGCGAGAGGGATGTATCGAACCATCGGATTGCTCCTTGTGTCTGTGCACCAAACTCACCGAGGGGATGGTAGCCTGATGGCCGGCAGGTGGGCACCCCAGTGTGAGCTACCCGAGGAACGGCTTCATTTCGCTAGGACCGTCTGCAAGGGTATCTCTGCGGTATCCGCCGGCACGCTGCATGTCGGGTAGACGGCGATGTCCACGTGGTTGCCCGGCCCGTCGTCCCGTCCCGTCAGCTCGCAGAGCCTGTGGCGCCAGCGGTCCCACACGAAGTCCTCACCGGGCATGGCGGCCCAGCGGAACATGTGCGCCGCCCACAGCACCGCCACCGCGGTCAGTACCCACCAGGCCCACCGCAGCACAATCGTGTCCTTCACCTGTTGCATGTCTCCGTCCTCGTGTGGTGGAGGTTGGTCGCCAATCGCCTAATTGGACCGCGCAGCCAAGAGAGTTCAAGGGCACCTACCTTGACAGGACTTCGCGTCGTAGCGAAATAGCCCAGGATTTTTGTCGGATATCACCTGGCCATTCGGGGGAGGAACGCGACCGTGGCGTGGAATGAACGCATCGACAATCTGCAATGGGTCGCTCTCAAGGGCGTCGCCGAGGGTGTATCGATCACCAAGCTGCTCGGGATTGCATTTGACAAGGCGTCGAGGGGCGGACACGAGTTGCGCTGGAGTGCCGCGACCATTCGGCCGGGTGGCAAGTTCTCACATCATGCCCATCCTCATCCGCAGTGCTTCTACTTCGTGAAGGGGAACGGTGAGGTCGCGCTGGACGATCGGGTGATTTCGGTTGGCCCGGGCAGCATCGTAACGGTCGCGGATCGCGAAGGGCACGAGGTTCGCAACACCGGCGACGCGGAGATGTTCTTGATGGAAGTCTCTCTCTTCCACGAGAGGGATGCGGTTCCCGGGATCGAGCCGCACCCGGCGCTCGCAGAGCCGGCAGAGCGGCAGGCGGGCCTCGCCGAGCGGTTGCACGGCCTAGTGGTAGCCGAGGTACGAGAGCAGAGCACCGGGCCAGGGCAGCGGACGGCTGCGGCATGGTTGCAGGCCACGCGTCCATTCAGCTTCACGGCCTCGATCGTGCCGGTACTTCTCGGAACCGTCTTGGGGGCGTTTGCGGGCAGCTTTCATCCGTGGCTCGCGGTGGTCGCCCTGGTCGGGGGCCTCGCGATCCATGCGGGCGCGAACCTGGTGTCCGACTACTATGACTTCCGTAACGGTGTCGATGCGGAGGACACGTACGGCTCGAGTGGTGTGCTGACCGGACGCCTGCTCACTCCGCAGGAGGTGTTTCTCGGCGGACTCGTCGCATTCGCGATCGCAGCGGCGGCGGGAGCCTACCTGGTTACCGTGCGCGGGCCGGTCATACTCCTGCTGGGGCTGATCGGCGTCCTTGGCGGGTTCTTCTACACCGCACGGCCGCTGGGCTACAAGTACAGGGCGCTCGGGGACATCGGGATCTTCCTGCTCTTCGGACCGCTGATGGTGCTCGGGGCGTTCTTCGTGCAGGCAGGGGCGTTGTCCTGGCTGCCGCTCATCGTGGCACTCCCGGTCGGCTTCCTCGTGACGGCCATCCTCCATGCCAACAACTTGCGGGATATCCCGTTCGATGGCCGGGCCGGCATCAAGACGCTTGCGATGGTAGCGGGGGGGCGCGGCTCCCGAGCGATCTACGCGACGCTCCTCGTCGGGGCGTACGTGGCGGTCGTCGCGTTCAGCGTGCTTGGCCTCGTGCCAATGCTCGCGCTCGCCGCCCTGCTCTCGGCACCCATCGCCGTGCGGAACCTGCGGCTGATCATGCGTGCGTCGTCTCCAGGTGAGATGGCAATGGCAGACGTCATGACCGCACAACTCCACATGGCCTTTGGGGTGCTGCTCACGCTCGGGGTCGCCATTGGGTCGCTCCTCTGACGCGCATCGTGCCAGCCGCTGTCTCGGTTGAGACCGGCACGGCGGTGAGCCGCACGGTCCTCGCCGGACTCACCGCCGCGACCATCCCGGTCTGGATCGTGGTGTTCGTGTGGACACCCGTGAATTTCTGGTATGTCATGGCTCTCGGCACCGGGGGGCTTGCCGTTGCGGCTACCCTCACCAATCCGGCGGCGATGGGGAAGAGGCTGCGGTTGCGCCCGACCGACATCGCGATCGGATTGCTGTCGGCGGCGGTGTTGTACGTGCTGTTCGTCATTGGACGGGAGTTCGCGACGAGGATCCTGCCGTTTGCCGCCGGTCAGATCGGTGCCGTGTATGACAACAAGACCCTGCTCGCGCCCGGTACCATCGGACTCCTGATCGGGATCGTGATCGGTCCGGGGGAGGAGCTCTTCTGGAGGGGCTTCCTTCAGCGGGAACTTGGTGGGCGCGTCGGAGCGTGGCGGGCCTATGTGTTTGCCACGCTGCTCTACGGACTCGTGCACGTCTTCACCGGCAACCTCATGCTGGTCGTGGCTGCGCTCGTGGCTGGTACCGTGTGGGGCTGGCTCTTCCTCGAGTACGGACGGCTCTGGCCGGGGATCATCAGTCACGTTGCGTGGGATCTGACGGTCTTCTTGTGGCTGCCGCTTGCCTAATGTGAGGGAGGAGAGGGCAGGGGTGTCGGTGCAGGGTCAGTGTGCGTCGCCTTGACCGGAAGCGGGCTGCGGCCGGTGAGCTGGTGCGGTTCGACGGTATCGCCCTCGCGGTCGGGCCGGTCGTGTCTTCAGGGCCGCTGGACGGTCGCTGCAGAGGCCGGCTCGAACGCCACGGTCTTGAGGTTGCTGCGCGCGAGGCTTCCAGCGGTCGCCCAGATCCGGTAGTCGCCGGGCGGCAGGGTATCGAGGGCTCCCTGTACCAGGATTTCACCGTTCCAACTCCACTCCTCCACCCGCGTCTCGTCCGGATCGAGGCCCTGCGGGGCGAGATCCTCCGTGCAGGCACGGATGTCGATTCGGAAGAGATCGGTGCCGACGGCCACCACGGCGTCGAGTTGGCATGAGGAACTCCCCTGGCCCCAGACGATCGGTTCGTCACTCCTGTTGGTGGCGGTGACGGTCACTGTGATGGGTGCATTGGGCCGGACCGTGGTGCCGCTCACGTCGAGGGTCAGCTCGAGGTCCTCGGCGCCGAAGATCGCGACACAGGCGGTGAGTGACACGGCGAAGACAGCCGGGGTCATTCCACCCATTCGGTGCGTGCGAACACGACAGCGGCTCATGACCAGGCTCCAACTACAGGGGCGGAACGTGGGCTCACGGCCGATGATACCCGAATCATCGCGTGGGCGTCACCTGCAATCCGCAAGGCGCGATTCCGTGGGGCGACCAAGACGCACGCTGGAGCCATAGTAACGCATGGGAGTCCTGCAACCGGCCCGACAAGCCTGCGGACTGTCCCGTCACGTCAGCTTGGGCCAGCCCGTGCCTCATGGCCCCGATCTTGCTGCTTCCTAGGCGGTGCGGGGGGCGAGGGAAGCTGCGGAAGCCTTACTAACGCCCTGGTTGCGAGTGTGTCCGCCGACTCTGCCTTCGCCCTCCGCGCAACCGACCAACTGATGCGGCGAAGTCCCGTTCGGGGTCACACGGGAGTTCGCCGGTGTATCCGTGCGTGCGCGGGCGATTCCATTTCCTCTCCGTTCCCCAGCCCGCAGCAGCGACGTATCCTTGCCACGCTCTCGGATGTGGTGTCGGTGCTGCAGGGGTCTGCTAGGGAAGTGTATTCGTCCTAGTTCGCTGGCAGGATGTTCTGGTTCATCCGGAACAGATTGCCAGGATCATAGACGCGCTTCACCTCACGCAGTCTCTGAAGGCTTTCGCCATACGCGGAGGGGACGCGCTCGCGTTCTTCTTCCGTCATGAAGTTGACGTACACGCCGCCCGTGGCGTGAGGGGCGGCTGCACCGAATAGCTCACGGCACCACGCAATGCACTGTTCGTCAGTAGCTGGGTCGTCCCACCGCCCATGGACGTTCATGATGTACTCGGCATCCCGGTGTGGGTACGCCGTTGCGTCCGCGGGCACGCGGTTGGTGGCACCCCCCATTTGTGCAATGAAGACCTCGCACTGCGGATCCGGCATCGTACGGGCGTATTCGAGGAGCGTGTCGATCAGCTCGTCCGACAGTGCGAGAAAGTCGTGTGACTTCCAGTAGTTGCGTGATCCGGGTGTGAGGAGAGGATCGAAGGCCGCCTGGAACGCGATAAACGGATGCGGTCCGATCACGTCGGCGATCGCTCGGCCGAACGTGCGCAGCGGCGCGAGAGCCAGCTCGCCGTCCGTCATATCGCCGGCAAACATTGTGGCCAGGACGAGCACGTCCGTCCCGTGCACGTCCTCCGGCAGGAAGGGTAGGGGTGGAGCCTTCCGCATGACCGCCCAGACGGTCAGCTCGTCCGGTGCCTGCGCACAGAACTCGCGGTAGTGACGGAGCACGTCCCGCGCATCCGCGAGGGGATACACCATGAGACCGGCCAGGACCTCGGGACCGATCGGGTGCAGGGTGAACTCGAAGGCCGTCACGATGCCGAAGTTGCCGCCGCCGCCCCTGATTGCCCAGAAGAGATCGGGGTTCTCCTCGGCGCTCGCCCGTACCAGCTCGCCGGCGGCCGTGACGACGTCGGCGGAGACGAGATTGTCCACGGTCATCCCGTGGGCCCGGCTCAACCAGCCAAAGCCCCCGCCGAGCGTCAGGCCCGCGATCCCGGTCGTCGAGTTGATCCCCGTGGGCACGGCGAGTCCGTGGGCCTGGGTTTCCCGGTCGACGTCGCCGAGTGTGTTTCCCGGCTCGACCCACGCACGACGGGCACCCGGATCGACGCGGACGGATGTCATGCGGGCCAGCGAGATCATCACGCCCCCGTCGCAAACGGCATTGCCGGCGATGTTGTGGCCGCCGCTGCGTACCGAGAGAACGACGTCGTGTTCCGCGGCAAAGCGCACGGCATTGGCCACGTCCGCCGCGCCGAGGCACTCGACGATCAGACCAGGCCTGCGGTCGATCATCGCGTTCCAGATCGAGCGGGACTCGTCGTATCCGGGAGTGCCCGCCACGAGTAGGTCACCCCGAAGGGACGCGGCGAGGCTCTCCACGGCCGCGTCGTCGAGCGTGATCCGGCCGTTCGCGTTCGTGGTCAGGGACAGGGGCGCCATGCGGATCTCCTCGTATGAGCAGGACAGATGAGACGGGGATACGATGAGAGGCGCACGCTTCGCGGGGCAGGGCTCACGAGCGCCTGCATTGGTGATGGGGCCGCCAGAATCGCGATGGGCGGCCCCGGGCTTGTGTGGGAAGGACTCAGTCCTGCTTCCGGAACTGCAGCTCGTGGAACCAGAAGTCCTCGTTCGGCACGTCCAGCCGCATCTCGGCGACCGCGCCTGTCCTGTCGAGGACAAACTGGGCCCAGCCCCGGTCGAACCAGGGAAACTCGTGACGCCACTCGATGAGGAACGTGTCGTGGTGCCAGTGGCTGAGGTCCGCCACTAGATCCGGATTGGGCTGTAGCCGCAGAACCAGGGTACCGTTCTCGATCAGCACCGTGGCGTCCCCGTACAGGTCCCCGCCGTAGGTCCCCGTGTAGCCTTCCGGCGGCAGCGAGGGTTGCGTGCCGAGCACGCGGTTGTCTTCCCACTGCGACCAGCGCGCCGCCCACCGCTCCTGCCCCCGCCGGTGGCGCGCCAGATACTCGGCGCTCCAGTCGCGCTCGGCGGTACCCAGAAAGGCGTCGAGGATGCGGTAGCTCAGCGCGGTCTGCAAGCTTGTCATGCCATTCGTGAGGATCACCATCCCCAACCGTTCCTCCGGGACCAGCACGACGCGCGAGTACATCCCGTCCGCAGCCCCGCCGTGGCTCGCCACCAGTCGCCCATGGTAGTCCATCAGGCCCCAGCCGAGTCCGTACCCGCGGAAGTTGGTCGCCGCTCCGCCGTCGTCCGTCCGCCCGGCGACGGGAAAGGACATGTGGGGCGTCCACATGATGCGGGACTGCTCCTCGCTGAAATAGGTGCGGCCGTTCCACGTCCCACGATTGAGCTGGACGCGGATCCACTGCGCCATGTCACGCACGCTGGAGATCACGCTCGCTGCGGGGCCAACGTTGTCCCAACTGTACCAGGGATACGTCACGACCCGGCCGTCCCGCTCGCCATGTGGCGTGGCGATGTTGGTACGGCTTGCGAGGCTGTCGACCGAGGTGACCGTCCGATCCATGCCGATCGGGCCAAAGAACTCCGACGCGAGATACTCGTCCCAGCTGCTCCCGGTGACGGCAGGAATCACGAGGCCTGCGGCGAGGAACATGACGTTGGAGTAACCGTAGTCGGCCCGAAACGACCCTGCCGGCGGCAGATGCCGGATGCGCCGCAGTACCTCCTCACGTGAGTAGTCCGTCCCGTACCACACGAGGTCGCCACTGTACGTGCCCAGCCCACTGCGGTGGCTCAGCAGATCGCGCACCTGCATCTCGGCGGTCACGTACGGTGAGTACAGCGCGAACCAGGGGATGTGCTCGACCACGCGATCGTCCCAGCGGAGCCGTTCCTGGTCGACGAGCCGTGCGAGCGCGGCCGAGGTGAATGCCTTGGAGTTCGACGCGATGGCAAAGAGGGTGTGCTCGTCCACGAGGTCGGATTGGTCGATCTCCCGCAGGCCGTACCCCCGCGCGAGTGCCACGGAGTCGTCCTTCACGATGGCGACGGCGAACCCCGGTACGGGCCACGCGGTCAGCGCTGCGCGGAAGTAGGCATCGAGTTCCTCGACGTCGACAGTGGGTTGTGCCCGCGCCGAAGCCGTGAGGCTTGCCCCCGCGAGAACGAGCACCAGGATCGACTGCCAAAGGACGAACCAAGGGCGCAGCGGAGCGGGCCGGTCGGCAGAGGCGTGCATTCGGCGCATGGAGGCACTTCCTTGCAATTGGGTGGTGCTCCCTCAGTGGCGGGAAGGCGCTGTCCGGTCCAGCATCGCGCGAATGGCCCGGACGTGTTCCGGTGTCGTGCCGCAGCAGCCTCCGATCACCGACACACCCAATCGGGCCAGCGCCTCCGCTCCTTTCGCGAACTGTTCAGGTTTCTCGTCGTAGACGATCTGCCCGTCCCGCGTCTTTGGCAGGCCGGCGTTCGGTTGGATCACGAGCGGCAGTGTGGTGTGCTGTCGGAACTCGTCTGCAATCTCGACCATCTGCTCGACCCCGTTGCCGCAGTTGGAGCCCACGAGATCTGCACCGGCCTCCGCGAGGCCCGACGCGGCCTGCGCAATGCTAATACCCATGACCGTGTGGAAACCGCGCGGTGACGGATCGAACGTCATCATCGCCGCCACTGGTACGTGAGGGTCGAGGTCCTTCGCGGCGCGGACGGCGAGTGTCGCTTCGGTCAGGTCGATCATGGTCTCGACGAAGACGGCGTCGATGCGCTCGGCGAGGAGATGCTCGAGCTGTGTGCGGAAGCTCCGGTAGACCTCGTCAGTCGAGAGTTCGCCGTACGGCTCGAGCAGACCACCGCACGGTCCGACGGACGCGGCGATCAGACAGCGCCCGCCGACCGCATCACGGGTGATGCGCACGGCGTCCCGATTGAGCGATCCAACGTGCGCGTCGAGTCCGGTGAGCGCCAGCTTGAGTGGAGACGCGCCAAACGTATTGGTCTCGACGATGTCCGCACCGGCTGCGAGATACTGGCCGGCAATGTCGGTGAGGATCTCCGGATGGTCCCGTGTGACCGCCTCGGGTGCCTGCCCCGGCTGAAGAGCGCGCTCGAGCAGCAGGGTCCCGAGCGCGCCATCGCCGACCAGCACCCCGGCAGCCGCGATGCGCTCGCCGAGGGAGGCCATCAGCGCGTGTCGCTCAGCCGCTTCACCACCTCGACGGCGTTCGCGGCGTCGTAGGCATACGCGTCGGCCCCGATCTGGTTCGCGAACTCCTCGGTGACCGGCGCGCCTCCGACCAGCGTCTTGACGTCGGCGTCGAGGCGGGCCTCCCGGAGACGATCGACGACTTCCCGCATCACGGGCATCGTGGTCGTCAGCAAGGCAGACATGCCGATGATGATCGCGCCTTCGTCCCGTGCCACCTCGACCATGCGCTCCGGGGCCACGTCGTGACCCAGGTCGATCACTTCGAATCCCGCTCCGCGGAGCATGATGCCTACCAGGTTCTTCCCGATATCGTGCAGGTCGCCTCGCACGGTGCCGAGGACGATCTTGCCGCGGGACGCGATGCCCCGCGCCTCGAGCAGCGGCTGCAAGAGGTCCATGCCGGCGTACATGGCTTTGGCGGCGAGCAGCACGTCCGGCAGGAAGATCTCGTGCGCACCGAACCGCTCCCCCACGACGTTCATGCCGGCGATGAGCCCGTCGTCGAGGATCATCTTGGGCGCCACTCCCGCGTCGATCACCGTGCGTGTGAGCTCGGCGGCCTCGGCGTACCTCCCGGCAATGACGGCATCGGCGAGGGCGGTCAGGCGGTCATCCATGGCGTGGTCTCCGGTGTGATGGCCGCGCTCACCGCGCGCGCAGGGCGCGAAGGCGCTCGCGGCACTCGAAGGTCTCGCAGGCGGCGCAAAAATCGAAAGTCGGGGCAAACTCGTGCGCCTCACGAGGGGCGGCGATGATTACGCCCGACACCGACTTTAAGGGTTGCATCAGGGCACTCTCGTTCAGTGTGATCCCAATACGGCCCGGGTCGAGACGAGCGAACAGCCGTCGCTGCCCGCTGACGTCCCACCCGCAGTAGCCCGGACTGTAGCGCAGCACGCCACCATCCTGCTGCTGCCACCCACGCTCCCGAAGCATCGACTCGTAGCGCCGCTCGGTCTGCTCGGCGAGCGCGTCTGCGGTCTCGGACGCGGCGGCGTCGAGCATGGATGCCAGCGCGAAGTCGCGGGTCTCGAAGCCGTGTGCAATCGCCCGGCTCGTCGCCTCACCGAGGGTCGCTGCGAACAGGGCGAGGTGGTCGGCGCATGGGTAGATGTCACCCACAGGACTGCGTCGTGCGTTGTGTCCTTCACCCTCGAAGATGACGGCGAACTCCTCTACCGCTACCTCGGTCAGCACACCCTGCGGCACGGCCGACTCGGCCAGCAGCTCGGTCGCTGCCAGGTACAGCTCACCGATGTGCCCGGGCGGCTCGATGCCCCCGGGGATACCCAGGCGCTCGAGCACGGCCTGGCGCTGCGGCGCGATTTCCCGGAAGGAGAATTCGAGGATGGCGCTCATGCGGCGGTCGGCGGCAGCGCGTCCATCCCGTGCCGACGAGCTTCGGTGGTCATGAGGCGCGTGAGCTCGCGCCGCACGTCGTCGTCCACAGCGGGCCGCACCTCCAGCCCGAGGAGGCGCTGTACTTCGCCATGTGCGCGCTCACCGAGCGTCCGACCACCCTCCTCCTGCCACCGGGCGCGATTGGCCCTGTCGATGACCACGCCCGGATACGCGTGCTCGTCGCGGAGATGTGCGAGGGTATGGTCGGCAATCAGCAAGTGTCCCTCGCGCAGCAACTCGGCGAAGAGCGGCGCAGCGGGGAAGTCGTCGCGCGGCTGGATTCCCCGGATCAGTCGGTGTGCCAAGCCACATATTTCGTTGTCGACCACCAGCTTCTCGAGACTGAAGCAGCTCTCGAAGTCGAGCATACCAGGCCCCGATACACTGTTGATGCCGGCGAGCGCCGCCAGCGTCGCCCCCATCGACGATTCGAGTCCGCACTGTGCGTCGAGCAGCTTGGCGTCGCTCAGCGCCATGTACGCCTGCGTCGGGAGGCCAAGGTAGCGGCCGATCTCCGCGTACGCACAGTCGATCATCATCGTCTCGACCGCGCCCATCGGTGTCGTCTCGTAGCGGATGTCGAAGGCCGCCGGGGAGCCGCCGTAGAGTGCGGGCGCTCCAGGACGAGTGAGCTGGGTGATCACGATACCGCTCAACGTCTCGGCGGTATGCTGCACGAGGGAGCCGACGAGAGTGACCGGCGCTACGAACCCGCTCAGCGGCATGGAGACATACTCGACCGGAATGCCCGCCTGCGCGCAGTCGACCAGGTTCTGCGACGTCACATCGCTCCACTTGAGCGGGGCCGTCGGGCAGCAGGAAAAGATGGTCAGTGGCCGCTCCACCAGCGCCTCGGCGCTGCCCCGAACCGCGAGCTGCAGGTCGCGCATGATCGTGAACGCCTCGATGGTGAACGCACCGGTCACCACGGGCTTGGCACCGCTGAGCAGGCTGAGATATAGCCGATAGCTGTCGGAGATCCGTTCGTGGACGTCGGACGGAATCAGTGCCGTGCTCTGGAAGGCGATGTGCTCGAGCTGGTCGGCCAGGCGCACGTAGGCTAGATAATCCTGTGTTACCGGAACCCGCGCGGTTCCACTCGCGTGGTCGAGCACCCGGATCGCCGCTGAGCCGGGGACGAAGTGCACATTGACTCCCGAGAGATCGAAGGAGCGGTGTCCGGCGATGTCCCACAAGTGGAACCCGGGGCTGGCGGTGCGCAGCGCCGTGTCGAGGAGATCCTCGGTGAACACGGCCCGGCTCTCGTTGCGGTGCACGCGCGCTCCGTGGTCCGCGAGCAGGGAGAGCACGCCAGGATTGTGGATCTCGACGCCGATCGAGCAGAGCACACTCCGTGCTTCGGTTACGATCCGCTCGAGCAAGTCGTGGCTCAGGAACTGCACTGCCGGCCGCATGTCGTCACTTCCCCCTTGACTCGAAGAGTCCGTCGGAAACTGCCCAGCCCGCCGTGTCCGAGCAAGGGAGGCGTGACCGGGTGGCACGGCTCACTCGGCGCCGCTGCCGATCAGTCTCTCGCTCTCGCCACCTGCCCGTCGGGTCACCACCACGTAGACCGGCATGCCAGCGATCAACAGGAGCAGACCCCAGAACACGGCATCCCGCCCGGCACCGACGATAGCCCAACCGGAATACAGCAGCGCAAGTGCCGCGGTCGCGAGGCCGGTACCGAGCTCGCGCGGGTTGCGGTGCCGCTGCCGCAGCATCAGGCGGATGAGCGACAGGCTGGAGAAGGCATACGGCAGGAGAGTCGAGAGGGTCGCGAGGAGGATGACGAATGTGAACGCGCTCACGAGGCCTTTGGTGTAGTTCGTCGCGACGATTGCGGTCACCAGGATGCTCGACACCACCAGTGCGGGAACCGGGGTGCCGCGCGGCGATCGGCGCGCGAACAGTCGGGGCATCAGCCCATCCATGGCAGCGGCCATGGGAAGCTGGCCTTGGAGCAGGATCCACCCATTGAGGGCGCCGAAACACGAGATCACGGCGCCCGCGGCGACCACCCGTGCCGTCCACGCGCCCCACATGTGGCTCGCTGCGTCCGCGAACGGCGCGGTCGACGATGCCAGGCGGTCCGGAGGGATGACGCCCATCACGGCGACGGTCCCCAGCACATAGACCACTGCCGCCAGCCCGGTGCCGAGCATCGTCGCTCGCGGTATGGTCCGGGCTGGCCGATCGACGTGACCCGCAGGAACCGTCGCCGACTCGAGACCGAGAAACGCCCACAGCGTGAGTGTGGCAGTGGTAGCGACGGCCCCCGACGTGGATAGCTCGCTGGTGTTGAACGGCGTGAAGTTGGTCGGATCGAGGTAGAGGAGCCCGGCCGTCGCGATGACGACGAGCGGCGCGAGCTTGAGCAGGGTCGTGACGAGCTGCATGACCCCCGCCTCGCGCACGCCCCGCGCATTGATCCAGGTCAGAAACCAGATGACGGCCACGGCGGTTGCAGCACCGAGCAGGGGCTCCGTGGCGAGTGGTGTCCAGAAGAAACCGCCGTAGCTCACCAGTGCTGTGACGATCGCCGCATTGCCCGCGCAGATCGAGATCCAGTATCCCCAGGCCACCAGAAAGCCGGGAAGGTCTCCGAGCCCGATGCGGGCGTAGGCGTATATGCCGCCGGGTCGGGGGACCATGCGGCTCAGTCGAGCGAATGTGAGCGCGAGCACCATTGCGCCGGCCACGGTGAAGAGCCAGCCGACCAGGCTCACCGCGCCGAAGCGGCCGAGGGACGCCGGGAGCAGGAAGACGCCCGAACCGATCATGTTGCCGACCACGAGCGCCGTCGCAGTCCACATCCCAAGGGCTGGCTCGTCGCGAGGGAGCACAGATGTGGGCGCTGGTGGTTCGGGCGGCGGCATGGCTTCGCAAGCTACCGGCGCGCCGTCGCCAGCACCATGGTGGACTCTCTCCCGCTGACGTCTGGCGTACTGGCCGGCTCGTCGCTGACTCCCTATCCTAGGCGGACGCGGGCCGCGCGGGCTGCACCACGGGCCAACGCACCCGTGAGATCTCGCTCTCTACGATCGCAGGTGCGCCGCCATGTCCCGAGGTTCGAAACCGACCGTCAGTCCCCGCCGCATCGACATGCATTTCCACGTCGGTCTTCGGGGCGATCGGTACCCCGAATGGGGGCAGATCTCCGAGCGGATGCGTGCGATGTGGCCCCGCTACGAGATCTTCCTGCTCTACGCGGGAATCGAGAAGGGGCGCGACACCGACGATGCGATGATCGAGCAGACTCTCAGGACCATCGGGTCGGCCTCGGTGGACGCCGTGGTATGCCTGGCGCTCGATCATGTGTGGCGTGCGGATGGGACGCCTGTCCGCGAGGCGTCCGACTTCTGGGTGGCGAACGAGTACGTCCTCCATCTCAGGGACCGGCTTCCTGGAAAGGTCCTCTTTGGCGCGTCGGTGCACCCGTTCCGGCCCGACTTCGAGACGCGCGTGCTGGAGTGTGTCGAGCACGGCGCCGTGCTTCTGAAGTGGCTCCCGTCGGCGCAGCAGTTCAGCCTCGCCCACCCGAAGATCTCACGCGCGCTGGAGTTTCTGTCGACGGCTAGGAACGGTGCGCCGCTGCCGCTCCTGCTGCACGTCGGGGTCGAGTACGCTGTTCCGACCAGCGACGAGCGGACTCGGCCGTACGACTACCTCTCCTGGGGGTTCTGGGACCGGTTCTGGAATCGGGTGCGGCGAGAGCGGTGGCGCACCCCGGACGTCGACGGTGCGCGCCGAACCATCGACGCCGCACTCGAGGCCGGGGCCGTGATCATCATGGCTCACGCCGGCCTCCCCTACTTCGCCGCACACGCCACGCTGCTGGAACACGACGATTTCCCCGTCGTCCGGCAGTACCTCGAGCGGACGGCGCGTGGCGAGACGGGGCGGGGGAAGGTGTTCACCGACCTGTCCGCCTGCGCGACGCCCTTCCGCAAAGGGTATTTCGACGAGCTGGCCGAGCTGCCGCCCGACCTGGTGCTGTTCGGTTCAGATTTCCCGACCCCGGTGTTCGAGCTGACCGCCGACCTCGACGAGGCCTGGAGGGACTTTCGTGCGATGCTCGACGGCAATCTCGAGAGGATCGCCTTGCCGCAGGACAACCCCGTCGACGTCAACCTCCGAGAGCTGGAGCACTTCTTCCCCGGCCACCCGATGTTCACGAACTTCGACCGCCTCCTGACCTGATCGCAGCACGGTAGTCGGGCACCAGCACTGTCGGTCCCAGGGGAGTGATGGGGATCACTCCGCGAACAGCGTCTCCGTCCCTATTCTGGTGTGCGAGTCCCACACCAGGAGCGCTCCCGTGGTGAATTTCAACAGTGGCAAGAGTGGATCCGGCGGCATGCTCGGCACGACCCGAGGGAACGGCGACGCACCCCTCTCGATTCTCTCCCGCGGTATCCGGCTGACAGGTACCCTCGAAACCTCGGGTGTCGTACGCGTCGAGGGCGAGGTCGAGGGCGATCTGCGCGCCCGTGGCGGGCAGGTGCTCGTAGCCCCCGGCGGGGTGGTCCAGGGCGACGTCGAAGCCGCCCTGGCCGTCATCGCCGGTGATGTGCGAGGGAAGATCGTCGCCACCGAGCTCGTCGAGCTGAAGGCCGGCAGCGTTGTCCACGGCGATATCACGACGCCGCGAATCACCGTCGAGGAGGGCGGAGCCGTCAACGGCACCCTCCAGATGCCCGGCGCCACCAAGGAGCCGGGCGCGCGCCGCACAGCCGCTCGGCGCGCCGAGTCCGCGGAAGAGCCGGCACTGCAGCGCGTCGGCTGAGCGATTGGGTGGACCGGCGGCTGCCCTGCCGCTCCTGCGATACCACGTCCCGGATCGCACGGCGGGTTCGCCGATCGTCAGCTCGCCGGTCCGCCCGTCCTCAGGACATCCCGAAGACCCACAGGCCGCCCAAGATCACGGATGTGACGACAAGGGCGAGCCAGCCGACCAGACACACGCCGAGTGCCCGGCCCGTGCTCGTGAAGTCGAGCGCCTGCCGCACGGCCACCACCATCGTGACGAGCATCCACACGCTCGCGATCACCACGATCAGCCAGCCGATCAGCGGTACGATCCCGAATACGCGCAGCAGACCCGGGGCGCTGGCGAACCCGATGGTGCGGAGCAGCTGACCGAGATCGGCTCGGGTCTGCGGTTCCGGGAGGAGCTTGGTGCCGATCACGTAGACGGTCAGGGCCCACACGAACCACGAGAGTAGCGCACCGATCGAGTCGGTGAGCATCTCGACGATACCGAATTCCTCCGCGGAGCCGATCCCCGCGGCGATGCTCGCGAGCACCACGGCGAGCATGGCCTGAGGAAGCGCCGATTCGTCGTGCTCGACCTCCTCGTAGGTTGCGACGTCGAGCTTGGCGGCATTGACGAGACGCTCGCTGAAGCTGCTCATTCCCTCCTACCTTTCGTTCGGGTCGTCCGTGTAGAGTTCCCGCCACTCCTCCTCGAATTCATGGCCCGGCACCCAGCGCGGCTGCGTATCGGCGTTGGCGATCCGCAGGGCCGTCTCGAACAGGACGCGCATGTCGCGGGCGGTTCCTTCGAGGTCCCACTCATCGTGGATCTCGTCGGTCACCTGGTGATAGTGCCGCTGTTTCCTGTCCCTCGGGTCGAAGCCGAGGGAGTCGACGTACTCGGTGCCTGCCTGGAGGTACAACGCCGGGATTCCCGCCTTGGCGAAGCTGACCTGGTCCGACCGATAGAAGCTGCCCGCATTCGGATTCGGGTCGCCAACCGGTCGCAACCCGTGCTGCTCGGCCACCTGCGCGAACACCTCGCCCAGCGTGCTCATCTCGAGCCCGATCGCGGCCACGTCGTGCGTGACGCCAAAGACCTGGGGAGAGTCCACGTTGAAGTTGGCCACGATCTGCGGGCGTGGGACGGGCGGGGCGGCGACGAACGCGCTGCTGCCCAGTAGGCCGCCTTCTTCGGCGGTGACGGCGGCGAAGATCACCGACCGGCGGGG
>Ga0209536_100008254_pt1 | contig 15642 bp, 22 predicted proteins | sample DeeMarSeWOR28_12_FD_187461 | JGI IMG/M metagenome (GOLD analysis project Ga0209536, IMG submission 187461) | Marine sediment microbial communities from White Oak River estuary, North Carolina - WOR-2-8_12 (SPAdes) (version 2) | ecosystem: Environmental > Aquatic > Marine > Intertidal zone >...
CGTGATTTCCCACATTACCATAGCGTGATAAGGTCCAAATCCTAAGACATAGAAATATGTTCCCAAGTATTTCCATCCTTTCGGAGCATGTGCAGCTTTTGTTTTCTCGTTCTTCTTAATGAATTCTTGAAATTCCTTGCTTCTATTTTCTTTGATATTGAAGTTCATAATACGCAGCATTTTCTCACTTCTTCTCTGAGAACAATACACTTGTTTTATTCTCGATTTCTTTAAAGTTTTTTTATAGCTCAAAACGTACATATTTGTTTCTCAAATGTATTTGCACCCGACGGCGCTTAATGGCACTTTCAGTGCTATATGTTTGGTCTTGTTCAACATTGGGATTCATAGAAGACATAGCCATAATAATCCGAATATTTGCGAAACATCTCAATCTCAACTTCATGATAAGCAATGTGCTGCAGTTTTTCCTCATTATCCTTATATTTTTCTTTCAAGCTTGGAAGTTTGGCCAATATTGGATTATAATAATGAGTCCACCAACTCTCAGATGGAAGAATAAAAGACCCAACTATACTATATCCAACCTTTTGAGCAATATTCAAACTCCCTTGTATTGTTTTAACAGGCGGATAAACATGCTTCATATATTCAGTGACTTCTGAAGGTGCATCGTTTCTTAACAATGAAAGCTCTGAAACAACAAGATACCCTTTGTCAATCAAAAGAGGTTTAAAGGCTCGTAATCCCTTTTCAAAACCAATAATGAATATTGCACCCTCAGACAAAATCAAATCAAAAGTGCTGTTATCATAGGGCAAATGGAACATATCACCCTTAACAAGCTTAATTTTGTGTGCAAAGCCCTCTTCTTTTATCTTAAGTTCCAATTGATCCAAAAAAAGGCTGATAGTTATCCAGAGCTTCTATTTCACCTTCAGACAATTTTGTCAATTCAATAGTCTGCATACCAGGACCACAGCCTATGTCTAATATGCGTGGATTCTTTGGCAAGTCCTTTAACATCAAATATGCTCTACGAGTTGACTTATTATCACCGGACCCTTCTCTTGGAAGACCACTGTGTATTTCCCAGAATATTTCAGGTAATTTGTCTGACATTGGAAATTCTCGGACTATTGAACATCAAGTATCTTAAATAATATTTTCTGTACACTAGTTTTCTAATCCTATGAAAATAGTAGATTTCTTAATTTCTAAATTCATAATTTAAAGAAAAAATGGAAAAATCAATTTTCTAATATCCTGAATAATCTCATTTAAAGGCTAAAATCATAAGGTTGATCAACATAAAGACTCAAGGAATTCTTGAACTCGGATATCAGTCATCGCAAAGGTGATTGCTCTAATTGCACTTTTTTCTTTATCCTTGATCTCTAGCATTATGTCAAAATCAAACGGGCGACTTTGGGCAATGAACCGCTCGAAATCTTTTAGATCAATTGAATCGGCATGGTTTCGCCGAGAACCAGATGGTTTTCGGGAACTATAATCGACCATTGGAATTCCATCGCGTTCCGAATCCCAACTTTTTGCACATAGCTCGAACGCTTCTGTTGCAGGTCCTGAATTGTTTATTTGATGGTGAAATACATCAAATAAAACTGGAACTTGGATTTGATCACTAATCTGCAGGTAGTCACTTACGTTATATGATACATCGTCATTTTCAATAACCAAACGACTTCTAACAGATTTCTCCAAATTACTGAACCTATCAACAAACCTTTCAATACTCTGTTCCTTGTCTCCGTAAAGCCCACCAACATGTATTTGTATCTTTGCTGAGGCGTCAAGCTCCATCAGATCAAGAACCTGTCTATGGTAATCGAGTTCCTTTTTGCTTCGTTCAAATATTCCTTCGTCCAAAGAGTTAATCAAAGTGAATTGGTCAGGATGCATAGAAATCCGCATTCTATTCTTCCGGATGAAAGCACCTATCGACGCGAACTCTGACCTGTAATAGTCTTGCCAATTGAATCTATTTACCGGATGCGAAGCGAAAGGAATCAAATCAGACGTTATTCTAAAAAAGAACAAATTATTGGCGAGATTGAATTTGAGAATTTGCTCTAGACAACTCAGATTGTTTTCAACCGTCTGTTTTAGGCGTTCTTCTGAGTAGGATTTTAGTCTGAAGGTTTTAGCAGCCTTACAGCTTATCCCCAAATTTATGCATGGATATCCAATCCGCATTCAATATGCACACTCTCATCACAAACAAGATTTTTACATTCGCTAATTAATTTACCTTATTTATAGAATAGAATTTTGAAAAACTAGATTCTATTGTTCGCGCTTCTTGAAGTAGACCAGCAAAACTGTGCCTACCAAGGTAACTGACGCTATGGAAAAGATTGCTAAGACTGCTGAGAAAGACTCAGGCTCTTGTATTGTGAAGGAGACTGTTTCAGAGGAACCCACGTTCCCAAACTCATCCTCAGCGTAGACGGTTACGTTGTGCAAACCACTGGGTAATCCAGTTATGGTAGTGTTGCCTGTCATTGTTACGTTTTCTTTTCCATCAAGACGTAGCCTGCCCAATTAACTGCTTTATCCACGGTGAAAACCAACGAAAAACTCGACCCATAGCAAGTCTGGTTTAGAGGCACCAGAAGTGAGACTTCAGGTGGAGTGGTCGCTAACAAATAAAACGAGTCAGCCATTCCGTAGCCAACAGGCGTGTACACCTCATTTGTAGCGTACCTCGTAACATCAAATCCGAAAGGTCCATCGAATCCTAAAAAAACACTAGTCAAGCCTCCGATTGCGTAGATTTTATCCTCCAAAACAGCTGTGCCCATGAAAGCGCGGTTAGCGACTTTGCTGGGACCAAGAGTCCAAACATCTTTCCTCGGGTCATGAACGCGAAGAGGATCTTCTACCACATAGATTCGTATTGGCGACATGTCACCTGTCGTCACAAATACAGACCCCTGGCTAACGCCACCAATAGGAGGCTGAGACCCTGCACTCCAAGTATCAGCAACGGGGTCATAAATTTGGAGCAAAGTGACGAAAACACCGTCCTCATAAGAGCCACCTATGAAGAAAATTTTGTCATTGAAAACTGCTGCTGCACCATGCTTTACCACAGGCATAGGCGTCTTAATAGTCCATGAATTCGTGTCTTCGTCATAAACAGCAGTAACGGAAGTGCTTTCTTCGTAAGTAGTGGAACCACTTATGACGTAAATTTTTTCGTTTACCACAACACAGACCTCGGGAAAACTTGGGTTCGGCATTGAAGCCTTGGTTTCCCACGTATCCCGAGCTGGATCGTAAACTTCTGTGACTCCAATGTAAGTCCCACGTAACCCTTTTTCGTAGTCTGCTCCTGTTATTCCGCCTATGGCGTAAATTCTGTCCCTGAACACTACCGTGGAAAAAGAGGCTCGTGGAGTAGGCATGGGCACTCTGTTTTCCCAAGTATCTGTCGCGGGATCATAAACTTCGTTTGCTAACGTTTTGGTTGCGTTGCCGGTGTCGCCGCCTATACAGTAGATTTTGTTTTGAACAACTTCAAAGCTCAAGATATAGTTCTGCTTTCTGTGAAACGAATAAAAGAATTAATGGCAGTGAATAACCTTCAGGATGTTGCCATAACGATAACTAAATTCCTCAAAAACGGCGGGGGAGTTGTTGTGTTGGGTGGCCTTGAGTACCTTATCAGCCGCTTCGGGTTTAATCCTGTATTTATGATGATACAGGAAAAACGTTTCGAGTTCTTGGAAGCTGGAGCTACACTTCTTGTTCCAATAAACCTGGCAACTCTTGATTCCAAAGAAAAAGGTCTCCTAACAAGCGAATTAAAACTAATAGAATAAAAACCGAGCACGCTGTCACATATATGGCTATTATTCATAGCCAGCGCGCGTGTACGGTCTATATGACAGTTAACTTTCCATATTTCCCAGTGGAAAGCTGCAACACATTTCTGAAAGATTTAGCGTAGCCATTTTCAATTTTGACTTTGTCGCCAACCATAACCTGTTTGACCTGTTCATTCCAGAGCGTCAAAGTTATTTTTCCTGTTTCATCTTTAAGCGTAGCATCTGCAACCATTAAAACTCGACCATATTTACTGCGTACCTCACGCGCGTAAGATTTTTCTGTAACTTCTGCTTCAATGTTGATTTCACTATCGCCCTCTTTGATATCGCTTATTTTCACTTTATACACATCCCTTAAACAAACTCTTACAGCCGGTGATAAGAACTCTCCCTTTCACAAATATTACCAACAAACTCAAAAGTCTTATGTTTTAGAAAATTACTTTTAATTTATCTTAAGGCAAGTTATTCCCAATTCATCAACCTTATATCAGAACTCTAAGGTTTGTTTTTAATAATTCCTTCAATCTTTCAGGATTATAATCAGCAATATGCTTCGCCAACACAGACTTGGGAACTCTTCTAAAAAAACTCATCAATATAACCTGATGTTCACACATGCCTTCTTCCTTTATCAATAGCATTCTTAAATTCAGCAGGGCTTTTTGGAGTAATTATGTAGTTCCTTTCTTTGGTCTTTATCAAGACTCCATCATTAAAATTAGTTATCGCAAGGAACGCCCTTCCCAAATTTGGAACCTCGCAATATCCCCCGTGGAAGCTAGCGCCGAACAGTCTAACGCCAAAAGGAATCAACGTCTTCTCCACGGATTCCACGTCTTCTAGTACAATCTTCTTGGTTCCTCCAATTAATCGTGTTGTTTTCAACACAATTTCACGATCTGTTAAGATATACCTAGTAGTATACAAGGACCTGAGTATGAGAAGCGTGATTGCTTCCACAATTACTAGCACTATAGCAGATACGATTCCTCCTGCTTGCATAGGCGTGAAAATACCTGCAAGAGCAAAACCCACAGCAATTGCAGCTATGAAAATGCAAAGTCCACCGTAGCTACATGCTATCGCCTTGGAAACCTCAGGCTTATTGACTATTACCAAAGTTAAAACCTAATTGAAAAAGAAAGCATTTTCTTTGAAATTAACTTTTGGATTAATTGTAACTCAAGTTTACTGATTGAAAAAATAGGCACATGCTCTAGAGTACCTTTTTCAGCTTTTCTTATCGTCTTTCTCAGCTATTGATCGCCAAGTCGAAAGTTCTTCTTTGTTTACTTTTTCTTATGCTCAGAAAATTAATGGGTCCTAGAATTGACTGGATCAAAAAATATTTTTTAGACTTGAAACATTTTGGATTTGAAAAACTATGTTAGATCAGATAAAAAAAGATCTGGCGCAACTTGGGGATCCCGAAAGAGCAAAAAATTCAAAATGGTTCTTCAAGACAGGAAAAGGTGAATACGGTGAAGGTGATGTCTTTCTTGGAATCACTGTTCCAAAACAGCGGAAAGTAGCGAAAAGATACGATAACCTGTCATTAGATGATCTCCAAGAATTGCTGAAGAGCAAAATCCATGAACATCGCTTCACTGCCCTAGTTATACTGATTTCCAAGTATCGAAAAGCTGAAGAAACGAGCAAAAAAGAAATTTTCGAGTTCTATCTAAGAAACACGAAAAACATCAACAATTGGGATTTAGTTGATTTGAGCGCGCCAAGAATTATTGGAGACTACTTGCTCAAAAGCGAGCGGTCAATTCTTTATAAGTTGGTAAAATCAAAAAGTTTGTGGGAGAGAAGAATCTCAATTCTCTCAACTTTCACTTTTATTGACAAAAATGATTTTGAAGATGCGCTAAATATTTCAGAGTTACTTTTACATGATAAACACGATTTAATTCATAAAGCAGTTGGTTGGGCGCTTAGAGAGATCGGAAAAAGAGATCAAAACGTTGAAGAAGGATTCTTAGCCAAGCATTATTTGCGTATGCCAAGAACTATGTTGAGATATGCTATTGAGAAATTTGATGAAAAAAAGAGGAAAAAGTATCTAGCTAAAAACTCCACAGCACAGGTTTAACTTGCAATATTGTGCAGTCTTTTTACTTCGCACTAATTTCCAAAATTTTGTTGGGAATAGAAATTATAAATTTAAAAAGTTCAGTTTGTGTCTCTGCTTTGAGGTTTTTTGATCCATACCTTGACCTTGCTTTCTAGTCTTATCCTTGCTTCTGTCTGCATGAGCTTGATTTGTGCCAATACAAATCGGTCATCTTTGCTTTTGAATTCTCTTTCAACTGCCTTTTTCAATTTCGGCAAAGAAATGTGCTCCAAAGCACCGACTTCATTCCAGAAATGGCACTGAATTTTCTCTCTTTTCTTAAGTGCTTCCAGTTCCGAATCCCTAGTCATCATAACATTACCATTAGATCTGTTTCATATCACTTTTTTCCTAAAAACAAAGAGAGAGAATGAGAAATCGGAGGAAAGTTCTTTTCTACATGTTTGGTCTTTTCAGAATTCAATTACTTCTAAGTTTCATAATTTCTATTTTAAATATTACATGAGTCATTTTTGCTAGCGTAAGTTTTAAACCTTGGAAGAAGAAGTCAAAATACGCTATTGGAGGATCAATTATGAAGACGTTAGTTGTGTATTATTCTCGAACTGGAAAAACAAGATTTGTAGCTGAAAAAGTAGCCTCAGAACTCAAAGCAGACACCGAAGAAATTGTTGACCTAAAAAATAGAAGCGGTCGACTTGGATTCTTAAAAGCCGGATATGATGCTACTCGTGGAAATGAAACGAAAATTCGGGAAACTCAAAAATCACCAGGCGAATATGATCTCATAGTGATCGGCACACCTGTTTGGAATAGTAGACCCGCATCTGCGATAAGAACATATTTGAAGAGGAATAATCTTGCAGGAAAGAAAGTGGCAATTTTTTGCACAAACGAGGGAATGGGGGAGGATAAAGTTGTTAAAAGGACTAAGAATTTGGTGTCTAATGGTAATATTGTCGGAGAACTTTTAATCTCCAAGGTTTTTGAGAATCGAGAAGAGAATGAAAGCAAAATTCTAGATTGGTGCAATAAACTCAGTTCTATTTGAGCATGTAATATATTCTCCTAAATTATATCCAGATTCAAGAAGCTATCAATTTCAAATTTTTAAAAATATGTTATAACAGCCAATTCTTTATGTGAACCTAGCAATATTTGCGTATATTAGACCATTATTCTTCTGTCGCTCTACTTCTGCTATTAACGCTGGATTTGAATGTGTTTGAATTTGATATAGTTCCGTACCTAGAAGATTAATATTGCTTATTGAGAAGTATGCAACGTTTTTTTTAGGTCTTAATTTTTCCGTCAAGTTGCCAAGCCATTTTGGGGTTTTGTTTTTTGGTTTCTTAAGAGTTCTTTCAATTTTCGCCCTCATTTTATATCCACGCAACTATTTTAATATTAATATCTGTGTCTTAATACACATATGTTTGTCTCTTAAAAAGGTTGCTGTTTGAATAGGAAAATATTTTTATACTTATCATACGGTGGTATAACTGAGTTCAAAGATATGAAACACTTTAAGAGCGTAAGCGACCCTGAAGCCTTTAAGCTTATGGCAGATGAAACTAGAAGAAAAATTATATTTCTTCTCCGTGCAAAGGAAATGACTGTGAGCCAAATCGCTCACGAGCTTAACATTACCCCCCAAACAATCTATCATCACATAAGAAAGCTGGTTGAAGGAAACTTGGTGGAAGTTACTCGTGAAGTGCGTGTTGACCATTTAATCGAGAGCTATTATCGAGCTACAGCTGAAGTCTTTCATTTTACAATTGGGAAAACTTCTGGAGGGAAGGAGGTTTTGCAAGAAGAAACAGAAGCTACGCTAAAGGCTTTATCCCGAATTGGTTTCAAACTCAAATATGATAATAAGGCAATCTCGGAATTGGTCGAACTTATGATGGAGCAGAAGGACTGCTGTGGGGAAAAAGAATACGAGGACGCTGTTTCGGAACTCGAGGATCTTGATTTCTTTACTAAGCAAAACGTGCAGGAATATGCAGGAATACTTTCGATGTCTGATGATGAGTTTGCTACGAGAAATGAGCTTCGAAAAAGGTTTCGTGATCTGCTGAAATCCTTGCTTGTGAAATAGCTTTTGAAGTCTTTAATAGGTGATAGAACTTTGGCCGGTCAACCATAGATTACAAAATGGCACCATGTTTGTCCGATAGGCTCCCAGCGTTGTCTTATGTAACCACTTTTCTTTGTTGTGAATACACCAACCAAATCACTTTGTTTCCATAGTATTAACATCATAATAAAATGAAAAGTACTTTGCAATGCAAAGCTTTATAAGTTGCAAAGTAGTCTATGTAGTTGAGGTGAAACTAATGACTAAGGAACCAAACCTTAAAGAAATCGAACGAAAAGCATACATGTCATACCATCAGGACGGCTTGCTAGACATATTTGCTGGTCTATACATTCTAGGATTCGGCTTAGGAATGATAATTGACGTACTCTGGGAATTCGGCTTTGGAGTAATAATGCCCGCCATCCTCATAACAACTGTATTGCCAACATGGATCGCGGCAAAAAGAAAAATTACCATGCCCCGCATAGGCTTTGTAAACTTCGGAACTCGAGGCGCGAACAAACTTACCGCAGTTTTCATAGGAACGATGGTTGCTGGCTTAGGAGCTTTCTTCGTTTTCACTCTTGCTACCTTTCAAGGCGAATCACGACAGTGGCTGGATCTAATCTTTCAAAATGGAATGCTTATCGTGGGCTTCGGAACTTTGGCTGTTTGCACCCTCTTCGGGTATACGATGGGATTAAAGCGACTCTACGCATATGGCTTGCTGGCAGTTATTGTTCTTGCGATCGGACATTTCATGGGTATCTTCTTTGCATACATAATTGCAACGTTGGGAATTACAGTAATGGTAGCAGGTTTCGCTCTGCTGATCGGCTTCTTAAAGAAATATCCACTAAAAGGTGGCAGAGCACTTGCCGAATAACGGCGCTGGCATCCAAGACATAGACCGATTGATACACGAACCTAGTAGGTTAATGATAATGGCGCAACTCTACGTAGTTCAAAGCGCGGACTTTCTCTTTCTTCAAAATCAAACGGGGATGACGCCTGGGAATCTTTCAGCTCACCTGAGTAAGCTGGAAGATGCTGGCTACGTTGAAGTTACCAAAGAGTTCCTTGACAGAAAGCCACATACAGCACTTGGATTGACAAAAAAAGGGCGCGAAGCATTCAAAGAGTACAGAAAAACAATTAAACAGGTATTTAGTCATCTCCCAAAAGAGAGCACGAAAACTGTTTTTCAAAAAACAAAGATTAAAGGAGAAAATGATAAAAAGTAATTTTGTCATGATAATCGACGTGTGATTAATGATGAAGGTAATACTCAAAACTAACAAGTTGTCAAAGCATTATGGAAAAGGAAACATCATAAAAGCAGTAGATGAGCTTTCTTTAGAAGTGTACGAAGGAGAAACTTTCGGTCTACTTGGACCAAATGGAGCAGGAAAAACCACAACCATTCGCTTGCTAAACTGTATAATTAAACCTACAAGTGGAACAGCAAACGTACACGGATTTGATATTCTTAGTGATGAAACACAGGTAAAACGGATTACTGGATTACTGGCTGAGTCACCCGGACTATATGAAAAACTGAGCGCATACGAGTTCTTAGAGTTCATAGGATCTCTCTATGATGTCTCGGATGACATACTAACAAAAAGAATTGAAGATTTGCTAAGATTATTCAATCTTTATGATAAACGCAACTATCTACTAGAAGGTTTTAGTCGTGGTATGAAACAGAAAATCTTGATTGCGGCTGCCATTATTCATGATCCACCTATTCTCTTTCTGGATGAACCTACGTCTACACTTGATCCACGTGCAGCTCTTATGGTTAAAGATTTAATTAAAACACTGGCTGAAAACGCGAATAAAACTATCTTCATTTGCAGTCACATTCTTCCCATAGTAGAAGAATTATGTGACCGTGTAGGTATTATCAACCAAGGTAAACTTGTTGCTATAGGAAAAGTTGATGAAATTATTGCAAGAACAAACACAAAGACTCTAGAAGACGCGTTTATCGCATTAACAGGCGGAGTTGAAGAAAAAGAGCTTCTATCTTGGAGGAACCATAAAAGTGCCACTTCCTAAATGGTTTCTAATTGCCAAAAACGAGTATCGGTTGCGATTAAACAGGATAAGACAGATAAGAGCTTTTTTTCCAGTTTTAGCAATAGGACTATTAGCAGTATATGTTGCCTATATTGCACCATATATTGCGAATTTGTTTATTGATGATCTTTTAGCATTCTTTCTGTCTCAACTTGCTTTAGCAATGGTGCCAGTTCTTTTCTTTATGATATTTTTTTATCTCATAATACTTCCAATCACTTATACTCTTCAAGGAATGCAAGCAGGCCAAGTAGAGATTTTCCTAGCAGCCCCTGTAAAGCCAAGTGATATTTTATTAGGCGAATTTCTTGGGATAATGCCTTTTTATGCAATCCTTGTAACAATTGTTGCTGGGTTTTTCACAGCTGCCTTAACCCCTTTAGGATTGAGTGTAGCACAAATTTTCGTTATTGTTCTAATTTTTTGTGTTGTTTTTCTTTCTGCTTTATGGATTGGCACAGTCATTGCTGCTGTAGTGCGAACTAGATTTGCCAAATCTGCTCGCGGCAAAGATATTGGGAGAGCTCTCTCTCTTGTTGTTGCGTTGCCAATGGTAGCTATAATGTACGCGATGATAGGAGGAGGTTTTACTGAAGCTCTCATAGATCCAAGCGCAAATGAATTTACAAGACTTATTCTAGGTTTTCTCCCAAGTTCTTGGGGAGCTGATGTCATTCTTGATTTTGCAGCTAATCCGGGTAATTTCGGATTTTTTACTTTTGAGACAATGATCAGACTATCAGGGCTTGTAATTTTCTTTGCCTTGGCTTTGTGGTTAGGTACAAAATTGGCTAGTAGAATTTACAGTGTTGAACCGACTACTTTTAACGCTTCAATTGTTAGACCAGACGGATTCTTCTTCAAAGCGATAAGAATTCTAGGAGGAAAAGGATCTTTTAGCAATCTTTTGGTGTCAGTTTTTAAGGATTACACTCGAAGACTTGAAAATTTATCACGGCTCGTCTACATTCTGGGTTTGCTTGCGCTAATTAATATCTTCCTTATAGAAGGTAATGCTGATCCTGGAGATGCATTGATTATGGGCGTATTCTTGTTTGCTTTTCTTGCGGTTTTAATTGTCGGTCAAGTTGCATTGGGTGGCAAAGAAAGTGTGTTTATCCATAGAAAAGCTCCTTCAGGAATTAGTAGGCTCGTTAAAGCAAGATTAATACAGAGCTGGTTAGTTGCAGTTCCAATTGGTATAGTGGTTACAGTAATTTCGTTGCTCCAAGTTCCTCAGATTGATTTTCTTATTCTGATAGGTTACACTGGACTTATGGGACAACTAATTGCAGCTAACGTGGTTTTAGCGCTCGGTCTAGCTTTGTTGAGACCAGAGTTTTCGGAAAACGCTCGTGAGCAAATGATGGGATTGATGATTAATGCACAGATTGCCTTGTTTGTTTCTATAGGCATTTTCATTGGGTCTCAGGCTATTCTGAATATCAGTTTCTTCTATACCTTCTTACTGCAATCCACCATAATTTGGGCATTGGGTTCGCTATTTCTCCAATTGGGAAAAACAAAACTTAAAAATATTGAATAGAGCGGATAACCTAATTTCCTTATGTTCATCTGATTATCTTCAATTCAATGCTACAACAAGTCCTCGCTAGTATTTGGGGAGAAAAATCCGCAAATTCCTTCGGCAATAAAGCTTGGCAGTCTCCCATAGAAAACGTCAATATAGATCTCAGTAACTCTCACTCTCAGCATTTCAGAACGGAACCCTTGCCTAAGCTTCTGAGAGGGTAACATTTAGTCGAGTTACAGCTCGGATTTTATCCAGAACTCATTTACTCGTAGCGTTTTCGTGGTAAACAAACGGTGGCTTCGGAACTTTTGGGGGAATTGGGGAGAAAATGGCTGGTTGCAATGATCTTTAGTTGTGTTTATGACAAAGCTTTCTAAGACCTTTTGAGTATTAGTAGTTGAAGGTATTAGTGATGCCTGATCCGGAAGAAGAAATTTATTCGATTATGTTTAGTTCTTTGAAGCATCCTGCGCGGCGCAAGATACTTCGTATGCTTGCGGATAGATCGATGACGTTTTCGCAGATGTTGGACGCTCTTGGGGTTTCCAGTTCTCATTTGACATATCATCTTGAGAATCTTGGTGAGCTTGTGTCAAAAGCCGAGAATGGTGAGTATAGACTGTCTACTTTTGGTTCTGCTTCTGTGGATACTATGAAGATTGTCGAGGAAGCACCTGCTGTTCGGTCAAAGATGGGGTTGCCTTTGTCTTTGAAATGGAGATCGCTTTTGGCGATACTTGTTATTTCTGTCGTTCTTTTTGCAAGCATGTCTTACGTGCAATATGCTTCTTTAAACCAGTTGTCTAGTGATCATGAGCTCTTAAAGTCGAGATATGAGCAGCTGTTGTCTTGGAGCGCTAGCACCGATACTGCGATTACGTTTATTCAGGAAGTTGTTCAAATTGACACTGAAGAGTATCATGCAACACTGTTAAGTGACACCGTGGAACATCGCACTGACTTGGGAGGAATTGTAGAGGAGATTCTTAGATATTCGCTTACTAACACTGAAAGCCAAATTGATGTGATTTTCAGGTTTAGAAACCAGAAGCTGTCTAGGTACCAACTGTCTCTGTTTGAGGGTTCGCCGATTTTTGCGCAACCGCAACCTTACATCCTCCTGGATACAGTTAAAGATTTGATGGAACGATTAAGTTCTTTTGGGGATGATTCGTACTTGGAGGAGATGGGCAACATGTTGGCCTCAGTTGAGGAAATAGAAAACAACGAAATAGCAGAAGGCAGCATAAAACTGAAGATCTCTGTTGCTGGAAGCCGGACTGAGTTTCTGTGGATGCACACAGAAAACGGAGTGGACTTTTCACCAAAAAGCTTGAGCTTGGTTTACGAAAACAATGTTTTAAAAGAACTCACTAATGGCTATTTTCTTTTCACCATTGGAACAACGCAGCTTAACGTTGTCAGTGAAGATGATGCCATTGAAATCGCAAGAAACGCCGTGGAAGATTTCACATGGACAGCCGAAGGCGCAGTAGTATCTGATTTTAACGTGCTAGAACAGCCTGTTTCAGCTATTTTTCACCCAACGCTCAGAGAAGAAGGTGTTGCATTGATACCCTACTGGGAGGTTACGCTTTACCTTGACAAGGTTTACCCAGTAGGAATTAACCGCATTACTGTCGGAATCTGGGCTGATACCGCACAAATTCGGCGAATTAGAACAGCAAGCGGATAGCGTGAACAGCAAATTAAAAGCTGGGGATGCTGATTACCCATATTTGTGGCTGACAATAGCATAAGCTAAAGTCATCGTTATTTTAGTTTTAAGAACAGTTGATAAACCCCCTTCTTTAAGGGAATTATTTATGGTTCCAATAGAAGCAGGGCTGAATAGTTCCCTCTAGCTTCTGCGTTGATCGGTTATTAGGCCACAAATATGCGGTTGGCTAAAAAGCTCGACTAGGAAACGGCTGTTTCATGTTTTTAACCAAGAAACAAAAGCTAAGCCATGCGTTTTATGAGTTCGCTGATTCTTTCGCCTCGGTAGCCTGCTTCGCCACCTGAAGTGAAGCTTTTCTTGGTTTTTCCCTTGAAACCCTTGCGGGGGGGGTGTAATTTGAAAACAGGCTGTACGTTTTGCAATTTCTGGTATTCTACTTTGCAACTTGCTATGGCGTCGGCGAGCGCGTCTATCGACTTGTAACCCAGCTTTTCCACAGCGTCATCTGTGAGTTTCTTACCACCGGCAAGTCTTCCCCGTTCTTTCAAAAGCAACGCCACTGTCTCTTTTGACACTTCACCCCACGTGACGTAGTTCTGCACTCGGTACAGCATACCCATATACGAAGGTCGATTGTCAATGAGCACTGCATTGTTGGTTTTGGCTAAACGTAGCAACTCAAGGGTTTCTCTGGCTTCACGCTGAGCGCTAATTGTCCCTCGAACCTTCACAACAGCAAAACACTTGCGTTCGTCAGCTTTTCCTGTCAACCTATCTCACCCAGTCCGCCTGAGTAACTAAGCCATATGTCTTTCTTAGTCCGTCAAAAATGGCGCAGGCGTACGACGGCACAGTTCTCGTAGAACCACGGCTTCTAACCCACAGATCTTTCACGCCAGCTAAGCCCAAAATAACCTTTGCAACTTCGCTAGCGACCAGCCCCAAGCCTCTAGGACCCGGAACAATAATCACGCGCACGCCACCGCATTTGCCCTCAACCTGAAACGGCACCGAATGAGGTTTACCACAACCGCACTCCCAGCTTCCACATCCACGCTTAACCGGGACAATGTTCAAACGGGCTGCAGCAGCTGCCTTCTCTATAGCAGTTCGCACTTGATTAGCTTTTCCAGAACCCAAGCCAACATAGCCGTCCCTGTTTCCCACGACCACAATAGCCTTAAACCTTGACTTTTCACCCGCATCGGTCTGCTTCTGTACCAAATTCACGTTAATTACTTCCTCCTGAAGATCAGGTAACAAAGCGTCAACAATCTGAGACTCAGAAATCTTCAAGCCACTCAAGAAAACCTCTTCAATGGACGTTACCTTACCTTCTTGGATCATTTTACCTAAACGCGTCTTGGGAACCCATTCCTCCAAATGGTCTGCTCCTCTATCATTACGACTCATGCTTCATTACCACCTTTCGTCTCGAATGATTTAATTATGTCAGCCTTAACCTGCCTATAATGCTCAGGAAGCTTCTCAGGAGAAAGTTTCTCCCCTAAATACTTTGAGAACTTGGCAGAGTAAACTTCGGAATTCCCTTTCAAACTCTTTCCATACTCGGCAATGTGCGCTCCTTCTATGCGCTCTTTAACCATTTTCTCTTCATCATGGGGAACATCAACACCGGCATCCAAAACCCCGCTCAACACGGCAAAGACTTTCGCACCTTTCGTGGGCGCAACAAGCCCGATGTCTAGAACAGCTGCCGTGACACGTTTAATTTTAGCCTTCAGCCCGCAGAGCAAACCCGTAAGATACGCCGCTGGAACGTTCCCTGTAGCCGCTTTCCAGCCATACTTCTTCAACTCTCTGCTGTGCGCTGCAGCCAAGACTTCGTCACCGTGAGGCTTAGCCACAACTATCTGAGCAACAACATTCTTAACTGTGCTACGAGCAACAAGCCGCGGTTTTCCAGATAGCACCAAAGCTTTCCGCGCTTTATAATCAGTTTTTCCCTCTCGCCTCCGCCTAGGCGAAACCCTATAACTTGAACCTCGTGCCATCAACGTTTCCTCCAAAGATCATGAGCCTTTAAGTACCGCTCCAACTCCGCAACCGACTCGAATTTTCCGCTACCAGCTACCGCATATACTTTCCTATAAGTAGATTCCGTAATAATTCTGCTTGCCTTCAACTCGCGAAGCCTCTTCCTCAAAGACCTAATTTTGCTCATCCAAGCCTCTTTCTTGGAGATCTTGGCGCGTCGTGAACCCGTTCGGCTACCCGCACCTTTACGCCGACCCATCCGCTTCTTTTCCTGAACCAACTTCGCACGAGACCTGCTTACGCCCGCCTTGGGCAATGACACAATGACCTTTTCATGAATCAACTTTCTGACTTCTTCTC
>Ga0209536_100008257_pt1 | contig 15642 bp, 5 predicted proteins | sample DeeMarSeWOR28_12_FD_187461 | JGI IMG/M metagenome (GOLD analysis project Ga0209536, IMG submission 187461) | Marine sediment microbial communities from White Oak River estuary, North Carolina - WOR-2-8_12 (SPAdes) (version 2) | ecosystem: Environmental > Aquatic > Marine > Intertidal zone >...
TCAACACCACAGATCAGCCCATCTCCTTGGAGACCATGGAGCTGATCTCGCGGGTGGACAACAACAGCGACGGCATATTGGAGATCGACTGGCAGCTCGCAGTCGATCTGACCGGCCAGGTGATCGCGCCAAACAGCTTCTTCCTGATCGCCGAATCTGGCGTGGCAGCTCCGAGTGGTCTGCACGACGTGGAAACGGACATGGACCTGGCCACCGGCGAGGGTGGTGTGGCCGAGCGGGCCATCTCCGTCGAGCTGGTGGTCGGCGGTGTGCACATGGACTACCTGCTCTACGGCCGTCACGACGGCTCGACACCGGCGGGCGAGTTGCCGCCGGGTGATATCTTCTTCGACGGTACGTCCTGGCCGCGGACGGAAGTGATCCGCAACACGCGTGGCACAGCCAGTTATCAGGAGGGCTTGCTCCGGCGTGAGAGTGCAGTGGAACTCTATGCGGGTTACGACGCCGAGGGTTACTACACGGACGAGGACGTCCTGGGTGATGGTTATCCTATCGGGATTTGGTACAGCCCGCACAACGAGACAAACGGCGCGTACGAGGCTCGCAACTCGCTGTCGCCCGCGGTGGGTCCGCCATCAGGGCAGTACACTCTGACCGTGAACATCGCCGGCAACGGCAACGTGACTCTCGATCCGACCGGCGGTGTGTACGGCGCCGGCACCCCGGTTCAACTGACCGCGAATGCCGATCCCGACTGGATATTCAGCGCCTGGTCCGGCGACCTGTCCGGCAACACCAACCCCGAGACGATCACCATGACCGACAACATGACGGTCACGGCCACCTTCGTGGAGCAGCCGACCGGGATGTTCATCTGCGAGGACTTCGAGTCAGGCTTCACCCTGGGAGCTGATGTCGGGGACCATCCCGAATGGTTTGATGGCACCGACGAGAATGGTTGCGACGTTACCGCCGGCATCGGAGTGAACGGTTCCATCGGTCTTGCTCCCGGGCAATGGATTTTCACCTGGGCCGCACATTCCTTCGACTGGAATGCCCCTGACTTCTTGGGCGCCAACTTCCGGATGGATCTCCAGACTGACGCCAGCGGTCATTTTGACGACGACCGCATCGGCTGGATGATCAGTAACAACGACAACAACTCGGATCACTTCTTCGGTGTTCAGATGGATCCAGGCGGAAGTGGTTACAACATAGAATGCTACTGGGACGGTGACACCTTCGGTGACAACGGTGGTCGGAGCAGTATCGTCGATCTGCCGACCTTGCCAGCTGACACCTGGTACCGCTTCCAGGCTGAGATCACGAAGTTGTCCGCCACATCTGCCAGCATTGCCGTCACACTGACCGAGCTCGACACCGCCGGCAATCCGGTCGCCCTCGTTGCCAGTGGGACGGTGCCGGACACCGATCTACTTCCCAACACGGCCGACAATGAGATTCCGAATCCCGGGTACTTCACGGCCCCGAATATGTACCCGGCGTTCAAAAACTATCAGGCTATTCCAGGCGCTGCGGACAATGCCTGTTTCGAAGTCGTTACAGGTACGCCACAGTACACCCTGACCGTGAACACGGTCGGCAATGGCAACGTGACTCTCGATCCGACCGGCGGTCTGTACGATTCCGGCACTCCGGTCCAGCTGACCGCCAATGCCGATCCTGGCTGGACGTTCAGTAGCTGGTCCGGCGACCTGACCGGCAACACCAACCCCGAGACGATCACCATGACCGGCAACATGACGGTCACAGCCACCTTCATCGAGGAGGCTGTCCTGGCGACCGGTGACGTGATCATCTCCAGCATCCAGTCCTGGAACAGCGTCACGGGCCAGAACCCTGCCGAGTTCGTCGAGCTGTTCAACACCACCGATCAGCCCATCTCCTTGGAGACCATGGAGCTGATCTCACGGGTGGACAACAACAGCGATGGCGTGCTGGAGATCGACTGGCAGCTCGCGGCCGATCTGACCGGCCAGGTGATCGCGCCGCAAAGCTTCTTCCTCATCGCCGAGGCCGGGGTCGCGGCCCCGTCCGGGCTACACGACGTGGAAACGGATATGGATCTGGCCACCGGTGAGGGCGGCGTGGCCGAGCGGGCCATCTCCGTCGAGCTGGTGGTTGCAGGCGTGCATATGGACTATGTGGTCTACGGCCGCCATGACGGTTCGACGCCGGCGGGTGAGTTGCCGCCGGGCGATATCTTCTTCGACGGCACGTCCTGGCCGCGCACTGAAGTGATCCGCAACACTCGCGGAACCAGCAGTTATCAGGAGGGTTTGCTGCGGCGTGAGAGTGCGGAGGATCTCTACGCAGGTTACGACGCCGAGGGTTACTACACCGACGAAGACCTCCTGGGCGATGGTTATCCCCTCGGCATCTGGTACTGTCCGCACGACGAGACAAACGGTGCGTACGAGGCCCGTAACTCGTTGTCGCCGTCGGTGGCCCCTCCGGGCGTGCAGTACACCCTCACAGTTAATATAGTTGGCAACGGTGCCGTGACACTCGATCCGACCGGTGGTCTGTACGACGCCGGCACGCCGGTCCAGCTGACCGCCAATGCCGATCCCGGCTGGATATTCAGCGCCTGGTCCGGCGACCTGACCGGCAGCACCAACCCCGAGACGATCACCATGACCGACAACATGACGGTCACGGCCACCTTCATCGAGGAAGGTGTTCTGGCAGCCGGTGACGTGATCATCTCCAGTATCCAATCCTGGAACAGCGTAACGGGCCAGAACCCCGCCGAGTTCGTCGAGCTGTTCAACACCACGGACCAGCCCATCTCCTTGGAGACCATGGAGCTGATCTCGCGGGTGGACAACAACAGCGACGGCGTATTGGACATCGACTGGCAGCTCGCGGTCGATTTGACCGGCAAGGTGATCGCGCCGCACGGCTTCTTCCTCATTGCCGAGTCCGGGGTCGCAGCTCCGTCCGGGCTACACGATGTGGCCACGGATATGGATCTGGCCACCGGTGAGGGTGGTGTGGCTGAGCGGGCCATATCCGTTGAGCTGGTGGTCGCCGGCGTGCATATGGACTACCTGATCTACGGCCGTCACGACGGCTCGACACCGGCGGGTGAGTTGCCGCCGGGCGATATCTTCTTCGACGGCACTTCTTGGCCACGCACAGAGGTGATCCGCAACACCCGCGGGACCGATAGCTTCCAGGAGGGTTTGCTCCGGCGTGAGAGTGCGGAGGATCTCTACGCAGGCTACGCCGTCGAGGGTTATTACACGGACGAGGACCTCCTAGGCGATGGCTATCCCCTCGGCATCTGGTACTGTCCGCACGACAATACCGTAGGCAGTTACGAGGCCCGCAACTCGTTGTCGCCAGAAGTATTACCTCCGGCGGTGCCAAGCTTCGCCTTCGTGGTCGTGAGCGATCTGCACACGAGCGGATACCAAGCGAACGTCGAAGAGAACCTCCTGCAGGTCCAAGACTGGATCAACAACCCGACCCCGGAGATGCCGGCACCGGAATTCATGGTGATCGCCGGTGACTTCCCGAACATGTCACAGACTCAGGCGAGCATCGATAACGTTCTCGGGACTGGGTACCTGTGGTACCCCGTCGTTGGGAACCATGAAATCAGCGACGATTTCAACAACTTCCTCTACATCCGTGACACCATGGTCCCCGCGTTACCGCACGTGGACGATTATGGTCCCGCGGGTAGTGTGAACAGCTCGTACTCCTGGGATTACGGCAACGCCCACTTCGTCTCCCTGAACGCATACTGGGACGGAACGACGAATGCCGGAGCCGATTACGGGACGGACGGCGACATCACACCGGCTTTGCGGAACTGGATCGACACCAACATCAGTGACGACGACAACGATCACACGTTCGTGTTCGTCCACGAACCGGCCTATCCCGACGACAGGCACGTCGGCGACTCGCTGGATCAGTATCCGGCCAACCGCGACGCCTTCGTCACCACGTTGGACGCCACCGGAGTGGAGGTCCTGTTCTGTGGTCACACGCACTACTACGACCACTACACCGATGCGGACTACCCGCTTTTGGGAGACGTGCATCATCTGACCCATGGCGCGCTCAGGAACATTTCGGATCAGGACGGGGCCTCCATCACCTACGTATTGGTGGATGGAGGCACGACGACCTGCAGAGCGTATCGCTCCACCAGCGGTTACCCCTTCACTCTTTACGAGGAGTGGAGTATCAGCAGCGGACCGCCACCTACTTACAGCCTGACTGTTAATACCGTAGGCAACGGAGCAGTCACCCTCGACCCACCCGGTGGCACCTACACTACTGGCACGATCGTGGAGTTGACCGCTGATCCTAGCCTCGGCTGGGCTTTCACGGAGTGGTCGGGTGATCTCACGGGGAGCGATAATCCCGCGACGATCACCATGAATGGTAACCTGACCGTGACGGCAACCTTCGAAATTCCCGACGCAAACTGGGTGGCTTACAACGATCTGGATCCGCGGGTGCCAAGTGGGAGTACAGAGAACGCCCCCAACGTCACGGAGTACGATTACACCGTGACCGATGCCCTGCTCGTGAACTACAACGACCCCGGTGTCACCCTGACTGCGACCATGACGGGAAGCTACAACAACCGTGACCCGTACCAAAACGGCGACAACACGCAGAGCGGCAACGATGCCAGTGACGTCTTCGGTACACCGACGTCGCGCATCGTCGACTTGCGCGCCATGTCCGAGCTGGATGCTGTCGACTGGTACAACACGGTGGTCTTCAATGACTTGGATCCGAACATGGAGTACGTCATCACCCTGACCGCGAACCGCGACAACATCGACTACGCGGGGGCGCGCTACTCGAGGGTCATCATCGAGGGGGCCGTCACCTATGTCAACGAAAGCAGCGCCGGGGTCGTGGTGAATTCCGAGGCCTCGGTCTCGTTCAGCACTGGCTACAACACTGTCAACGGTTACGTGGCTCGCTGGAGCGGCATCACGACGGGGCCGGACGGCAGCTTCGCCATCAGATCCGAATGGGACAGCACCCTGGGCAGTGGCCCCAACAACACCAAGGGATACGCCATGAGCGCCTTCTGCTTGGTGGAGGTTGCCGGCTTGCCGCCGGTCGCCGGTGTGACGGAAGATTTCGAATCCGGCTTCACCGTGGGTTCGACCATCGGCGCTCACGCCGATTGGTTTGATGCCGGCAATGGTCCCGTGGTCACAGCCGGCAACGGCGTCGCGGGCTCGACCGGCTTGGCCCCCGGGAACAACATTTTCACCTGGACAGCCCACCCGTTCGACTGGAATGCGCCGGACTTTGTGGGTGTCAACGTCCAGATGGACTTCCAGACCGACGGCAGCGGCCATTTCGACGATGACCGCATCGGCTGGATGATCGTTGACGATCAGGTGGGATCCGCGAATATCTTCGGTCTCCAACTCGACCCCGGTGGCAGTGGCTACAACATCGAGGGGTACTGGGACGGAGTCAGTTCGGACGACAGGCGGCCGCACATCGTCGATCTGCCGACGCTGTCAGCCGGTACCTGGTACCGCTTCCGGGCTGAGATCACTCGATTGACGGCCATTTCGGCCAGCATCGATGTCACAGTCACGGAGTTGGACGGAACTGGTAATCCCGTGACCGTGGTGGCGTCGGGCTCCATCCCCAACACGGCCACCTTGGGTGCCGACGAACCGCACACCAAGTACTTCACGGGCCCCATCTGGCCGGCCTACAAGAACTACACGGCAGCCGGAGCGGCGGCCGACAACGCTCACTACGAGGTTGTCACGACGACTCTGGCGCTGAAGGACATGGCAGATGGCGAGTCCCCGGATGAAGCCGACGCGGATAATTCCGACGAATTCATCCCGACGCGGTTCTATCTGGCGGCGAATCACCCGAACCCGTTCAACCCGAGTACGACAATCCGGTTCGGCCTGCCTACGGAGGCGCGTGTCGAGCTGGATATATATAATATTCAGGGGCAAAAGGTCAGGACACTCGCCAGCGGCCATTACGCCGCCGGTGAGCACGCCGTGATCTGGAGCGGCCGGAACGACCATGGTGGGGCGGTTTCCAGCGGTATCTACTTCTATCGCTTGGTGACACCTCAATACACGGAAACGAGGAAAATGACGTTGATCAAATAGTCCGCGCTTCATTGGGAGCGCGTCTCATTGGGAATCGGTTTACCCATTCCCACTGACTCACCGCCCGGTTACCGAGGTGCCCATTGGGGCTGGTAACCGGGCTTATTCATGCCATATAGGCAAACCAGTGGCAGAGCCGGGCGAGACGTACTGGAGGCTCCTTGAATAGAGGGATCTGACAGCCTATCTTCGATACCGAAAACGAATTTGGAATATGAGAGATAGCTGCCGGAGCACGAAGAAAAAGGAAGGGCACCATGGATTTCAAAGAAGTCAAGATCCCAGAGGGTGATCTCATCCAGTACAAAGACGGTCAGCTGATCATCGGCGACCACCCCATTATCGGTTATCTGCGTGGTGACGGGATCGGTCTGGACATCACCCCCGTGATGCGGAAGGTTGTGGATACATCGATCCAAAAAGCTTACGGCGGCAAACGTGCGATCGCTTGGTGCCCTCTCTATGCTGGTCTGGAAGGATTGCACCACTACGGCAGCGAATTCCCCGATGAGACGGTTGCGGCCATTCGTTACCTGCGAATCGCCATCAAAGGGCCCTTCACGACCCCCATCGGCGAGGAGACCCATGTATGCCTGAATTGCGCCCACCAGCAGTACCAGCCGGGTAAATGCGACAAGTGCGGCAAGGACGACGGCGTGACGGAGCGTTTCCGGTCCATCAACGTGCGCTTCCGCCAGTATTTGGAACTCTTCGCTTGTGTGCGACCGATCCGCTACTTCGAAGGGGTTCCCGCGCCCAACAAATATGCGAACAAGGTGAACTTCATCATCTTCCGTGAGAACACCGAGGATGTTTACGCCGGCTACGATTACGAGCAGGGCTCAGAGATGGCCAAGGCCATCATCGATCTGATCAAAGAGAAGGACGGCCGCGAAATCAGGTCCGACAGCGGCATCGGGGTCAAACCCATTTCCGTGTTCGGTACCAAGCGCATCGTGCGCAAGGCTTTGAACTGGGCCAAGTCTCAGAAGTTGCCCTCGGTTACCCTCGTGCACAAGGGCAACATCATGAAGTTTACCGAGGGAAGCTTTTGCAAATGGGGTTACGAGCTGGCAGCGGAAGAGTTCGGCGATATCACCGTCCCGGAGAAGAAGCTGTGGGATGAGCTGGACGGTAAAATGCCGGCCGGTAAGATCCTGGTCAAGGACCGCATCGCCGACTCCATCTTCCAGCAGATTCAAACCAGACCAGACGAATACGATGTTTTCGCCCTGCCCAACTTGAACGGTGACTATCTGTCCGATGCCGCCATCGCCCTCGTGGGTGGTCTGGGGCTCGGTCCCGGTGCGAACATGAGCGACGAGGTGGCGCTCTTCGAAGCCACCCACGGCACCGCCCCCAAATACACCGGTATGGACAAGGTTAATCCCGGCTCATTGATCCTCTCTGCCGTCATGATGCTCAACCACATGGGTTGGAACGAAGCGGCTGACCTGATCATCAAGGGTATGGAGACTGCCATCAAGGATGCCCATGTCACTTATGATTTGGCGCGCCTGATGAAGCGCGAAGGCCGACCCGATGTGAACGAGCTTTCTTGTTCCGGATTTGGAGACGCGATCATCGCGAGGATGTAAATCGTCGGGGGGAACTCTCCAATTCCTTCAGGATCCACACCATGGCCTCGGCACTGTTCTGGTGGTCGAGGTCGTGGTATATATATCGGCGCTAGAGTGCTGATCCCTACCGTTCATTGCGATGATCGGGTACTCGATCCTGGTGTTCGATCCAAATCGCTGATCAGTTTTCGAGCAGGGGCTCCACCCGTGCAGGATCGAGGCGGTGGAACCGGTAGATCCGCTTGCGCTTGCCTTCCGTCACGTCGGGGTTCCAGAACTCCCACACGATCTCGCCTTCCCGTGTCACCTCGAAGACGCGGCCGCGCTCGGATTCGCAGATCAGGGTGTTGCCGTTTTTAAGCCGCTGGATGCCGCCCCTGAGCTCGGAGTAAAAGCTCTCCGGCGGATGCCCCCTGTACTCCCACACGATCTCGCCTGCCGGAGGGACTATCTCCAGTACGCGGCTGTACTTGCGCTCAGTACCGTTGTCGAAAAGGAGGATGTTCCCGTTCTCGAGCAGGGTGGGCATGTGCGGCATGTCCAGCACGCCTTCACCCCAGGACCAGGTCACGGAGCGGTCGTCCTGATCGAGCACAAGGATCAGGTGCACGTTGCGCAGGCAGATCAGGTAATTGCCCGCCCGGAAACGGGGATCGCTCTTCCCCAACGGCGTCGGGGGCAGAATCTCCAAGGTGTTCATGTGGTAGTAGTCGAAGACGTAGCCCGGCCGGGGCCTCCCGTTCGGCGGCGTGTCCAGGAACGAGGGGACGTGGTGTTTCTTCAGCGCTTTGAGCTGCTTGAAGGCGGACCACCATTTAGGATTTCTCACGGTGCCGTCGGCGTTGACGTGCGCAATGCCGTCGAAGACTACGGGCCGCCCCTTGTAATTGAGGGGCGGATAGAGGAACGCCACCAGGTAGCTTCCATCGGGCAGTACGGCGAAGTCATGGTCCGCGGCGATGCGCAGGTTGAAGACCACGCCTGAGTTCCAATCCAGGCGCGTGAACGACTGCTCTACGCACACGGCGAGGATGTCTCCGTTTTCCTGGAGCTCCACGTGCTGGCAGTTGCGCTTTCCCTTGAGATACCAGGTGTGGACCACCTTGCCGTTGTTGTCCATGAGAAAAGCGCGATCCACATCGTTGGTGAAGAGGTTGTATCCCGGCGCGGTGCGCTCCCGGTCATGCTTAGTCACGCCGCGCAACTTGCTGTTCTTCGTCCTGTCCAAGCTCGTGTACCCCAGCGAGCGCAGCCGCTCCCTCTCGTCGTCAATGGACCGCTGCTTTACCTCCGGCGGAGGATTGTCGTTTCCGCACCCGGAAAGGAGGGCCAGGATCAGGCACAGGATCAAGATCAGGTATCGAAGACGCATGCGTTGATCATCCTCTCGTGTCTCGTCTCACGTTCAGCATCAGCATTATACCGTGCACGGGTGTAAAACGGTAGGATCGAAGTTCGTTTATCCTTGGTCAAACTCTCCGGATGTAATATAAGGACCTCCATACTGGGAAAGGAAAGGTTTCCGGTAAAGCAGTAACAGTCAGGGGGAAGATTTTAATTCCTGCAGGATCCGTTCCATGGCCTCGGCATTTTTCTGGTCACTGAGGCCGTGGTACATATCGCGGGCTTGCCGAAAATGAAACACGGCCTCGCTGCCCCGACCGAGATCGGCCAGATGTCTTCCCAGAAGAGCTTGAACAAGGGCAACCTTTTCCGCCTGTTCCATGCTCGTAAAGTGCGCCATGGGCTCTGTGAGCAGATCGATCCCCTCTTCGTTCTGTCCCAAATACCACATGCATAGAGAGAGGTCGAGCTGCAGGGCCACTCTCTTTTCCGCGGTATCCGGTGAGTCCGGCAGTTGTGAAATCGTGGCCAGTCCCTTCCGCAGTAACCGGGCTGCGGTTGGCCAATCTTGCTCCAAAATATATTGGTCGGCGAGCTGCGTGGTGACTTCGACTACGACTGGTATCTGGCCAGCCGTTTCAGCTACTTGCAGTTCGGACAGTCCACGAGCGATTGTCTCGTTCCAGATGAGAGCTTCCGGATCCAGACCCCGGTCCACCGCGAAGATCGTGATCCCAGGCTTCTCGTAAATCTTCTCGATTCCGCGAACACCATCGAACCGCGCGAGAAATGTCGCCTCCGGGTAATACTGCCGTTCGATGTCACTATATTCAAGATACCCGACTCCCCGTTCCGCCAAGTCGTCGATGAGATCACGCCGTGTTGTTAGTGACACGGGATAGGGCACAAAGGGAAGATCTGCATAAAAAGCCAGATGCGCCTTGGCGGCCATCACGGCGCTTTCTGCGGCCACCGCCCCTTGCGTCGAGTCATCGCTGTGATCCTTCACCCGAGCAGCGGCCCCGAGAATATAAAGAGGCCGTCTTTCGTAATAGTACCGTTCCGCCCGAATGATCATCGAAACTTGAGAAGCTAGAAGCCAAAAACATACGAGCAGTATTACCGCAACTGTGGCCTGTATGCCATGCCGCCTGGGGAGCCTCGACCACCCTGCTAGAATACGGTCCCGCCAAGGAACAGCCCAACGGGCAACTTGACTGGTGTCGGCACCGCCGAGGAAGGAGAATCCGAGGGCAAAATACGCCGGTAATAAAGTCAGGGAGAATCGTGGCTGGTGGTAAACCAGACACATGGCGAGAAAGTAACATAGCGGGAAAAAGTAAAACCCCACTTGTCGGCGAGTGGGCGGGAAAACAAAAAGTCGCAACAAGCCGAGCACAACAAGGAGGGCCGCGGGTAATCCGAGGATCGTCTTGAAATCGAGCCAAAGATGAACACCGACGTTCCTGAGCGCGTGTAGGCCGAAATGAAGAGGATCGTGCAGGATCAACCGAGGGAGAGAGGTCAGACCACCACTCGGGAGATCCGCCGCCAACTCGCCGGGATAGAATTCCTCGACGAAGATGTTCTGCAGGTGACGTGTAGCCAGGAAGCTTCCTGTTTCAGTGTAGTTCAGAGCATACCAAGGGGTGACAGTTGCCATCAATACAAGCAGGAAGAGTCCCAAGGTTTGCCAGCGTTGCAGCAGCGATTGCCGGTAGGGAGCAACCCAGAGAATAAAGAACACAACCGTCACTGGCAGAACCAGGCCGTTGTACCGGGTCAGGAAGGCCAGGCCACTCAATATCGCACAACCGATGATGCGCCCCCAGGTCAGGTGCGTCGTCAACAACAACGCCGCCGCCGACCAAAACAGAAATACGAAGAGCAGGTCGCTGGAAGCCTTGTGGGCGTGGAGAAAAAATTCGTAGACCAGCGAGACTGCGACGGTTCCCGCAATAGCCACCCTGCGCCCGAAATAGCGGAGATAAATCCGATAGATGAGGACCAATATCCCGGCAGCGCACAGCAAATTCAGCCCGACTCCGTTACGGTACCAATCGCCACCGAGGAGGTGCACAACCACCAGCACGAAGGAGTAAAACGGTCCCTTGAACGGGTAATTGTAAACGGAAAATTCACCCGCCCACAGACGCCGCGCCGCCACACCCAGCTCACTGTAGAAATCCGCCTCCACGCCGATGTCACCGATGGGAAACCAGCGCCAGTGGATCCAAAACCCAACCAGCGAGAGGGCCAATGCATACACCACGGGAAAAACGACATCGAATGGCCAGCCCGCCAGGGAGAGTGGTGAGCCAGGATTAGCAATGGGATCCTTCGAAATCCTGTGATTATCGTTTTTGAAACGCATGGACAGACGATACTGCAGATTCACCGGACAATCCAGACCCCCTGTCCGAGAATCATCCAGCGGGCGGTAGCTGCTCGGCCCTAGCTCTCATTTCGCTGGGCTCATTTTTCTTGGCCGCGACGGATGGTCCACAGTTGCCCGAGGTGATAGGAGTTGTGATCGGCCACGAGTAGCGCTTCGCGCAATAAGGTTTGTCCATCACCATGGGGAATGGGTGCGAAGAGATCCAGTTTCGGATCCGCTACCAGCTCTTGCATAGCCCTCAGATCGGAACAAAATGCCGAGACTGACTTTTCCCAGGCGCCCGGATTCGATGGCTCATCGTCGGTGGGCCAGTAGCCGTCCGGAAACTCGGGTGAAACATGCCGGGGATCGCGGCTGAATTCCAAGATGTCCCATTGGGCGATGCGCATGTGCTCGAGAAGCCGCCAGGGTGTATTGGGGATGGTGTCAATTCGTGTGCCGGCTAATCGCGGGGGAAACTCGCGGACAGCCTCCACGACTCTACAGTGAGCTTCGCCCCCAGCCAGAAGTGTCACCAGCTGATCACGCAGGATCTTGTTTTTCATGACTACTTCGCCAGTATAATCTTGTGGGTCTCGACTCCCTCAACCGATTTGAGCCTCGCGAAATAAACACCGGACGCGACAATTTCCCCCTGGCCGGTTTTACCGTTCCATTCGACAGCACGCGGGCCGGCGATCTCGACACTGTCGACCAATGTCTTCACCAAACGACCTGTCATGTCGTATATAGCCAGATGGACGTGGCTGGTCGAAGGAAGCGTGTACCGTATCGTCGCCTGAAGGTTGAAGGGATTGGGATAGATACGAGTTATCGAGAGTGTCGTCGGCAATTCACCCGCGAGCTCGAGTAAGGCGGGGCCGAACCAGTTCTCCGATCCATCGATGCCGATTTCTTGCAACCAGTACTCAGTTTCAGCCGCTGGCGGGTCCGTATCGATAAATTCGTAATCGAGTTGCCCCGTAGTCAACAAGTGGTCACTGATACGCTGTTTTTGCCGGCCACGCTCTTGCCGCCACACGTAAATGCCGGCATGATCGTAGACATAGGTTAGGTGCCAATTGAGGATCGCTTGGTCGTTCAAACGCTCGGCCGTGAACGAGGCTAGATATATAGGTGTCCCCGTACCACCCACGAAGCAGTCATTGCGCCACAGATGCATATCCTCGGGTTGGTGCCAGGCAATGCTGACAATGTCGAGGTCGCCATCGTTGTCGAGGTCTGCTACTTGAGTGCCAAGATGGCTCTCTTTCCCCGAGTCGACACGGTGGCTCGTAAAGCTACCCGAACCATCATTCTCCCAGATCACGACTTCCATATCGCCAAAAATTTCGCCGGTAATGATATCGAGATCACCATCGCTATCCATGTCCGCGACATCCATACTGTTGAGTGAATCGTGACGTTCGCCGGGTGGGATTTGATGGCGAGTCCAGGACTGTGACAAAGGATTATCCGGTGCTTCGAACCAGTAGAGGTACGCTTCACCGGTGTGCGGGTACTCCTCGGTGCTCACCACGAGGTCATTGTGTCCATCCGCATCGATATCTGCTACTGCGAAACGGTCACCCCGCTCGTTACCCACGACGCCAACCGAGTAGCGTTGCCAATTCGCTGAACCGTCGCCCGGGTTGCGATACCAAGCAACATCTTGAGTGTTGAACCCCGCCACGACATCGGGATAGGCATCGTTGTCGACATATCCCACCCCAAGACCTCCGCCACCGTTGTCGCCGTGGATCTTGGTCTTCGGCCAATTACCCGATCCAAGCACCGCTGGTATCTCGATGAACCACATCCCGTCACCGAACGCCATGATAATTTCCGGTCTGCCCCCCGGCACGATCTGCCCCAACGCGTATCCCTGGGTATTGTCATGACCAGTTGCGACCACAGTTTGGATTTGGTGCTCTGTCCAGGAGTTCCCGAGCCTGTCGTTGGCTTCCAGCCAGAAAAGATTGGTTTCCGCCATACCGATGACATCGCCCAACCGATCACCGTCGACGTCGACGATGAGACTGGCGTCGACATTGATGGGAAAAACGACACGATTCCATACCGTCAGATCGCCGCCTTGATTCCGGTAGAAGTATTTTCCCGAGACGATATCGGGTAGTCCATCGCCAGTGAGATCTCCCATGTCCAAGCCCATATAAGCCGCCCATGAATATTCGCTCCGCCCCCCGTCCAGTTTCGTGTACTGCCATTCATCGAGGACAAAGCCCTCATGAGCACGGTTCTCGTAAAGCTCAACCACGAGGTCGTTCCAGTCCTGAACGCCGACGACGTCCATGTCGCCATCGCGGCCGATATCCCCCATGGCGCCACTGTAAATCCCGTTATTCGCGATTTGGCGCGTAGTCCAATGGGTTGCGGTGCCATCATTGTAATAGATCCGCACGGGCGCATTCCCGTTGTCCGACATCTGTCCGGAGAAGATGTCCAAATCGCCATCAAAGTCGAAGTCCGCGATCAACAAGGTGTGTGCTTCGCCTAAATTGTCGTCGACGATGTGCTGTGTCCACGAACCCGTTGGATTGGTCGCGCTATACCATGCGAGAGGATCGGCTTCCGACGGAAAATCGGTGGGGTCCTGTTCGGCATCCGAAAGAATAACATCCAATTTCCCGTTGTTGTCTATATCCACAACCGCCACCTTGGCCGCACTATGGGGCCAGCTGACACCTTCGTTGTGATAGGTCGGATCGATCTCGAAATAAGCCCATTCATTGGCCAGGGAATTGGGATAGGGATTTCGCAACCAGAATCCGTTCAAAACAAGATCGGGATCGCCATCCTCGTCCAAATCGGCCACAGCGAGCCCTTCTTCGGGGGGATGTTGATTCGTACGCTTGGCTTGTTGCCAGGAACCCTCACCTTGTTGAATGAAGATATAGGTGTACTGGTGTACACGCGCGGCCACATCGATATAGCCGTCGCGATTGAAATCGGCAACTTCGAGGTCCTTGATATGGGCGTCTCCCGAAACCTGGCCGGCATCGCCAATTTGATAATAATTCCATGGGCTGAAGGGATCACCACTGGGCAAGGGATTTTCGAGTATAACCACCTTCCCGTTACCATTGTTGTTCCGGCAACCAACGATATCGTTATCTCCGTCACCATCTACGTCATAGTCTTCAATGTTGTCACCCGACCAGTTGAAACTCGACCCAACCAGTGTATGCCGTATCCAACTCGGATACTCGTACCAGTAGATACCGCCGTCTCCGGACGCAACGATGTCAGGCAAACCGTCCCCATTGATATCCGTGATCGTACGGACATATCCAACGTTGGAGTCGATGGTGTGGGTTTGGAAATCCGCTGCCGCGCACAGTGGAAAGAGAGGGAAGAGAATAAAACCGAGCACTGCCGTTGCACATTTCATGATGACCTCCTCTGAGAGCCAGATAGTATATACGATACCGCAAGTCTCCGGTCAAAAATCTCCTCTCATTTCCTTGATTGCTTTTTAGAAGATTGTGATGATCAGAAGTAGAAATCAAAATTGTCGAGCTATCTCAGGGAAAAATCACGTATCATCACGCTGTTGTCTTTGCAGAAGTTTCCGATATCATGTGTCCAAAATGAATGAACGGCTTCTTTGTTTGATGTCGTGATCATTTTGCCAGCACCATTTTCCGTATTTCCACCGACCCGGCAGCCTCGAGGCGGTAAAAATACACTCCGCTGGGAACCAGTTTGCCTGCGTCGTCAGCGCCGTCCCAGACAACCTGTTGTTCTCCGGCTGACACGATTTCGTCCAACAAAGTACGCAAAGAACGCCCGGCCATATCGAAGATCTCGATGCACACTTTCGATTCACGTGTCAACGAGTAACGGATTGTAGTCTGTGGATTGAACGGGTTGGGTTGATTTTGATATAGGCAGGACAATACCGGTTCATTGGGCCGCTGATCATCGGGCGTATCGGTTGTGGAAATCTTGCCATAAACAGTCATGACCCCTCCATCTGGAATAGCAGTCATCAAATTTTCCCCCGCAGTCAAATGTTGATCTGGCAAGTTCACATTGTACTGACTGTTTGTTGTGTACATGGTGCCGTAATCCCCAGCTGGTAAACCCTCGACAAGCAAATCGCCGCCCCCATCTGTCTTCACCACGACAATGACCGTACCGTTTCGATTGATGAACGCGAGAGGATCGAAACCGGCGTTGTCGGTACCCGCCTCGATTCTTC
>Ga0209536_100008258_pt1 | contig 15640 bp, 13 predicted proteins | sample DeeMarSeWOR28_12_FD_187461 | JGI IMG/M metagenome (GOLD analysis project Ga0209536, IMG submission 187461) | Marine sediment microbial communities from White Oak River estuary, North Carolina - WOR-2-8_12 (SPAdes) (version 2) | ecosystem: Environmental > Aquatic > Marine > Intertidal zone >...
CACACTTCTTTTGCCGTTTACGGCGAAGTCTGGCTGTACTCCTGCTTTCCCTGTATCTCCCCCTGGCCCAGGCCTATACCTGGGCTGATCCGGGCGATATGGAGTTGCGGCACGACCTGCAGTTGCTCAATGACCGCGGCCTCATCAATATTCCCCTGACCACCTGGCCTTTGGCCTGGAAGGACATCGAACGCGTGGTATCAGCCATCGATGAGGTGGAGGCCGAAGCCGCCGACCTGAACGACGTGATTTTCCGGGTGACACGCAAGATGGACCGGGCTCTGCAGCAAAACCGCCTGCACGGTGGGGTGGGGCTGTCAGGCTATAAGAATCGCCAGTTGCTGCGCACCTTTGAAGACGTACCGCGTGAAGAAGCTGAGGTGAAAGTCGAAGGGGAATACCTCTATGACCGCATCGCCGCCCGGGTGCGTGTCACCGCGGTAGACAGCAAGGACATTGATTCCGATATTCGCTGGGATGGCTCCTACATTGGTGGCGCGCTGGGTAACTGGATGCTGACCCTAGGTGCCCAGGACCGCTGGTGGGGCCCGGGCTGGGACGGCAGCCTGATCCTGTCCAACAATCCGCGTCCTATCCCGGCGGTGGCCCTGACGCGAGTCAGTACCGCCGCCCCGGAGACGTCCTGGCTGCGCTGGGTAGGTCCCTGGACCTTCACAACTTTCATGGGGCAGTTGGAAGAAGAACGCTATGTTCCTAACGCCCTGTTGTGGGGTGCCCGCTTCACATTCAAACCATTCCGCAGTCTCGAGCTGGGTTTGTCCCGTACCGCGCAGTGGGGCGGGGATGGCCGCCCGCAAGACTGGAGTACTTTCTGGAACATGTTGCTTGGGAGAGATAATACTGGTGAGAACACAACTCCAGAAGATCAACCCGGCAACCAGTTGGCCGGTTATGACCTTCGCTGGAGTTTGCCCATCAAGGCGTTTCCCAGCGCCTTCTATACACAGTGGATTGGTGAGGACGAATCAGATGGCCTGCCTTCAGCCAAGATTCACCAGTATGGTTTTGAACACTGGGGCACGATAAAAAGCAAAAGTTATCGCGTGTATCTCGAATACTGTGATACTGCTGTGCAACGCGATAAATTCAGCGATGAGTGGGAATACAATACCGCCTATAACCACGGTGTCTATAAAAGTGGTTATCGGTATTATGATCGCAGTATTGGCCATAGCATGGACAGTGATGGTGAGTCCTGGTCCTTGGGAATTCAATATGCCTACTCCATTAAAAGTACCTGGAACTTTAACTTGATTTATTCTGACCTGAATCGTGATGGGGAAGGGTTGAATACGATATCACCCACTGCTCAGAAACTGGTACAGGCAAGATTGAGTAATCAATACTGGTGGCATCGGAACGAATTTCACTGGGGCATCGGCTGGCAGAGCCTGGAAGAAGTTGAGACTGGAGTGAAAGACGAAGAACCTTCAGTCTTTCTCCAGTGGACTTATCAAATCTAAGCAGGGATAAGTTAAGAAGCAGTATTTAAAATAATGCTGAGGAAACGGCAGAGCGGTAGCGTGCTTAAATACCAAGCGTAAATTTGCCTTTGTTAAAAAATATATCTAATTCAAAAAAATGAAATTAAAAAAACAAGGTTTATTAGCAGTATTAGATCAAGGATTGTTTAGTTCGGCGAATTATATAGTAGTGATGTTGTCTGCAAAGTGGATGTCTGAGATGAATTATGGCGCTTTTTCTATTGCGTTTGCATTGTCTATTTTTATATTCGTTTTGTATAACGCTCTTATCATAGAACCATTATTAGTATTTTCTGCAGGAAGGTACTCGTTACAAAGATATAAATATTTTGCTATAACAAATTGTTTTCATTTAATATTTTGCTTAATAGCAATTGCGCTTTTAGCAATAATATTTTTCGTATGCAAGCTATTAGAATTAGTAGAAATATCAGATGTTATGTTGAGTATGATATTTTCTCAGCCATTTATATTGTTTTCAATTATGGCAAGAAGATTATGCATGGTTTTATTTAAAATACAATTGGCTGTTGTAGGAAGCGCCATTTATTTTTTTATATTGTGTATGGGGGCATATTTTCTTAATGAAAATAATTTTTTAACGGGGAAGAGCCTTATTGCTTTAATGGGCGCAAGTAGCGCAGTATCTGGAATTATTATTTACAAAATTATATTCAAAAACAAAAGATTAACATTAATAAGGAAACGGTATTTAGTTACAGTTTTACGAAGACAATTGCATTATTCTAAATGGCCATTGTTTACACGAATCCCAATGCAAGCACCACATTTTCTATTTAGCATTATTATTCCATATTTTGGTGGGTTATCAGCAGCCGCAAGTTATCGTGCATTATTAAATATGGTAACCCCTATCCAGCAGCTGAATTCAGTTATCAGCGTGTTTCTTATCCCGAGTTTTGTAAGAAGTAAAAATACTAGCATATTCAAATTAATTGTCAGTAAGGCATTAGTGATTATTTTATTAGTAAACGTTTTTTATTCCATTGTAATGATACTAATGTATGAGGAGATAAATTATTTTGTGTATGACGGGAAGTATTCGATTAATAATTATGTGATTTGGATTTTGGGTATTCAAACTATTTTGTCAGGATTGGTGCTGCTATTAAGTAGTATTGCTAAAGCTTTAGAGAAACCTATTTATATATTTAAGGCAACCATGATTACCTCAATAATAGCAATTGGTTTGGGGATGTTGCTAATAGTTAAACTTTCTTATCCGGGTGCTGTTATATCTGTTGCTGTTATTAATATATTTTCTGCAATTATACTGTATTACTTACTTTATGCGAATGAAAGAAATTATTTTAGAGAACTTCTATGAGTATAAAAAAATATTTACAAGAAAAAATACTAGACAATATCCAGTTTTATTATGATTGGTTTCCAGGATTACCGTATCAACCATTACCATGGATTGGTTTGGAAGATGCTGGCCGTAAGAATGGTACAGAACAGAGGCTAGATATTATCCGAAATGAATTAAAGATAAATAATGTAAATACTGGTCTAGATGTAGGGTGTAATGTGGGATATTTTTGTTTTAATTTAGCGGAAGACGGTATATCCATGTTGGGAGTTGATATGGACGATCGTTTTCTGCGAATGGCAAGGCATGTGTTAAGAAAGTGTAAATTTAGAAACGTTGGATTTCTTAATATGGAGATCAATGAGAGGACTATCAATTTACTGCCTAGTACGGATTTAATTATATTTCTTTCCGTTTGGCATCACTGGGTTAAACAATATGATTATGAACGGGCAACCTTGATGTTAAGTAGCATGTGGGGTAAATGTAAGAAAATTATGCTTTTTGAAACTGGTGAAAGTGAGATGCCTAGTAGATATAAATTACCAAATATGGGAGAAGAAAGTACTGACTGGATTAAAAGTTATTTAGAGAACACTTGTAAAGGCGCTAGAGTAAAATATCTAGGGAAAACCAATGCATTTGCGCCAAAACTTAAGGATAAGTCTTTGGGTGTGGAAAGGAATCTATTCTCAATAGTTAGGAAAAATTAATTATAAATATTGTGATGAGTGCAGTTGGCTATATAAAATATAATAGTGTGATTAAAAAAATACTTCGAGAGTGTCTGGATGTAGATGAAAATATACAGCATGTTGAAAAAATAGGAGACGGAAGGCAAAGTGAAGTATTTAAAATTGTTTTTAGTGAGAAGAAATTAACGCTAGCAATTAAAGTTTATAAGTGTGTAAATTCAAACACAAAAGAAATATTAGAAAATGAATATAAATTACTAAAGATTGCTAACGAATTATTTTGTTCAAAACATTATAAAGGATGGAAGTTCGACTCACCAAAACCCTATCTGAAATGTGAAAAATACCATTCCATTATAATGTACTATGTTGATGGAGTAACTTTATCAAGTTTACTCTGTAATCGAAAATTACCAACTTGTCTTATAAAAGAAATTGCACATGCTGTTGCAAATGGCATGATGTTATATTGGCATAATAATAAACAATTAATAGGTGATGTTAATCTTAACAATATAATATGTGATATTAAAAATAATAAAATCACATTTATAGATCTTGGAATACCAAATAAACATTTTTACTGTGCAGGTATAGAAAAAAACCATTATCCTGAATCGAGAGATATAGGGTATTTTTTATTTGAAACATGTATTTTAATTGTAAAAAAACGGTTAACCTTAAATAAGGGTGGGGAAGATTTAGAAAAATTTATTGAGATATATTTAGATTATATATTTAGCAAACTAAATACAGCGTATAGAGTACAATTCCTGTCAGAAACAATCGCATGCGCATCATTTCACGAAAAAAGAGTAGGCAATAAATTTACATTATTCTACGTCTGGCACAAGCTATTAAAATATTTGATAAAAAAATGTATATTTAAAAAAAGTAATCATTTATCAATTCGCTAAATTCTATAGTTATGTGTTTCATAGAATTGAAAGTCGATTTTTCAAAGTGTTAAATAGTTACCCTAAATATGACACTAAATTCGAATTTTAAATATTTAAGAACTTTATGGGTAATAATATTCATAAGTGGTGTGGTTGTTGTAGCTAGAGAAACTGGTGAAGCACAGACTACTCCTGTTTCGCTAACTGTTCTTCACAGGATATTTGGTATATTTCTAGTATCAATCTTGTTGGGCGGGATGGTACTTAAAAGAATAAAATTAACTATAAAAGGTCCAATGCTTTTTTTTACATTGTTTGCAGTTTGGCAAATAATATCATCATTCTGGTCAGTTATGCCGCTATGGACAGCTTATCGTTCATATGAATATTTATTAGTTGGGTTGCTTACTACATTTTCCGTTTATTCGTCCACAAATATTAACACTTTTATAAAGTGGTTAAATTTGATTTACATATGGATTGCATTTTTATTGTTCACAGTGTGGGTTGGGGCATTCGTGGAACCTGAACAAGCATTTGCAGGTGAATACGTAAGTATATATAGAGAAGGTTTGTTGTCAGGCGTATTCCCCAAGATTAATTCAAATTCTGTATCTGCTTATGCTGGGGCGCTCGGGATAGTATCTATATCAAGATGGTATAAAACAAATAATGTTAAATGGATAGTGGCACTATTTATATGCATTATAACAATGTTGCTTGCCTTTGGACGTTCAGGCATTTTTGGTTTTATGTTTGCCTTGTTAGTTTTGCTTGTTTTTAATCGAAAATACAAAACATTAATAACAATTACTTTTCTCTTTGTAATTATACTTATCTCTACTAATTATATAGATATTTTTACAGAATTTATGCGGCGAGGACAACGCGTTGACCAATTTTGGCATTTTACGGGGAGACTGTATATTTGGGAGTATGCATATAATAATTATATTATAAATGAGCCTTTAATTGGATATGGAGCATATGCGGCAGGACGATTTTTGGTTCTTAAGGATTATGTCGGTTGGTCATCATTACATAGCACTTGGGTTGAAGTGATTGTTGGCTCAGGATTTATTGGTATAGTTTTATTGACAATACTTACGATAAGTATCTTCAAAAAGTTGTTTGTTAAATGTAAAGATGCGCATGGTGAATGGGCGCATAACTATTACGTTGAAGTACTATGTATATTTACTTTGCTCTTGGCAAGGTCAATTGTGTCAGTATCTTTAATAACATTTAATGAATATTTATTTTTTTTATGTTTGGGAACCTCGTTATTTGTATTCAAAAATCAACAAAAATACAAATATAAATAGGCGCTTATTACATCTCAGCATCAATAAATACCTATTCACAATAAATTACTTGCTATTCAAATTATAAGCCATGAATAATTGCGATATACTGAATAATACAAAAATAATTATTCTAAAACATTTGTTAGTACTTAAACATTGAATAAATAATGTGCTTTATAGACAAAGATTTTGATCCGCAATTTTTAGCATCGTTCTTTTCTTTGTTGATGAAAAGGAAAGTTGAATATACTGTCTTGCGTAATTATAAACATTTGCCTAATAAACTAGATGGTAGTGATATAGATATATTGATAAATGAACAAGATAAAAAAAAATTCGAACAATATTTAAACTCTATAATAAGTGAAAATGGAGGTAAGCCAATAGTATTTTATCGAGCTGGGAGATTCGTTCGTGCTTGTTATATTGGGTATGATTATAAATATTGGTCATTTCAATTAGATATACACTATGGGGAGGATTATCGTGGAGTAGAATATTATGAATCTAATAAATTATTAAAACATAGCCAATTACATAACAACATTAAAGTATTAAACTACAGTGACGCAATGTTACTTGGTGTATTAAAAGAAATTCTCAATAATGCAAAATTCAGAAAAAATTATTTCGAGAAAGCTTCATTGGAATACAAAAGAAATCATCATTATTATGATGAAATGCTAATTAATATGCTTGGAAAAAAGGCGCATAGAATATGGAAACAAAATTTACTTAATAATGTAGAATTAAATGAAAAAAAGTTGGCTGCCATAACTAGGCGCGCTCTGTTAAAAACACAATTAAAAAGTAATCCAATTAAAATAGTTAGAAAAAAAATGCGTTATACCTACGATAGGTATAAACGGATATTTAATCCCCCAGGATATATGATTGCTGTATTAGGTGTGGATGGCGCAGGTAAAACAACTTTAATAGATTGTATTCAGGCCCCATTAAACCAAGCAGTGCATGGACAAGTAAAAATACAACATTTAAGACCAAATTTATTACCTAGCATCGCTAAAATATTTGGAAAAAAAGAAAACGTATCACAAATAGATAATCCACATGAAAATCACCCGTCTGGAATAGTGGGCTCATTATTGAGAATCACTTATTATGCCTTCGATTATGTTTTAGGATATTGGGTTAAGGTGTATCCTGAGCTGATTACGAGGCAAAGAATTTACATATTTGATCGTTATTTTTATGATTATAGGCTAGACCAGAGAAGAAATGCAATTTCTCTTCCTGACTGGGTTTTTGAATTAATTCAATGGTTGATACCAAAACCGGATCTTATTTTGTGCTTGGGAGCTGATCCAAGAGTAATTTATGAGAGAAAACCTGAATTAGCATTAGACGAGATAACTCGTCAAGTAAACAATCTACGACAATTATGTAAAGAGAATAGAAGAGCAGTTTGGATTAATACTGATGTTGCAGTAGAAAAATCTGTTTCTATGGCATTGAAAGAAATAAGTAAAAATATGTCGGCAAGATATACGAATAATTCATATGGCTAATCAATTATAATGAAAAATACAGACTATAAATAATAGTGACTAAATAATGAGTAAAACTTTATTTAATAAATTAACATAATAGAAACTAACATGGTTATGAATAGTAAATATAATAAATTCGCAATTAATAGATTAAAAGGGGAATTTGGTGAGATGGGCTCTTGGAGACTCATTCTTCCGTATTTGGAAAAAAAGAAGTGTTTAGATGTTGGTTGTGCTGATGGGCTATATTTAAAGTATTTACAGAATGATTCACTAGGTATTGAGCAAATTGAAGAATTAGCAAAAAAAGCTCGAGCAAGTGGAATGAACGTAGTATCAGGTGATTTATATCAAGAGTTAAATAAATTGAAAAATAATTCATTCGAAGGAGTTCTGTTCTCGCATGTAATGGAACATGTTGACTGCCCTATATGTGTATTGCGCGAGATTAATAGAATATTAAAATTAAAAGGAACCTTGGTTCTTGGTCTTCCGACAGAAAGAAATATATACCGTGAAACTATGAATATGGACTATTACGCTGGCACGCACATATATGCATTTACAATAAAGAATGCAAAAAAATTACTAGAGGAAACTGGATTTGTAGTGGAGAAAATCATTTATCATTTGCCAAAATGTCGTAGTAATTTTGGTTATAAGGTATTGAATTTCTGGAATTCAATTCCTTTTCCATTTCGCGAATATGCTTCTATGGCATATTGGGTTGTCGCAAGAAAAGATAAAGGATAAAATAATTTAACTCAACTAGATAGTTGGCATTTACAGAATTAGTGGTATTTCATACAAAATACACCATTCAGTTACATAGAAAATAGACGGCTGTGTCATTGTTGCTCTGTTAAAGAAGAGTTAATTAGATTACGTGGATACAAAATCATGTTTACGACCGGTAATTGATTCGGGAAACATTCTAGATTATCGTTTTGCTTGGCGCTGGTTATTGCCCCTTCAGGGCTGTGAGTCTTACCGTTTGTATGGTTTTAACAAAGAAGAAAAACGTTTTTGGAATAAAGTGCTCAAGTCTAATTGTGTAGTAACAGGACAGGTTATTGCAGATATTTTGATGCTCAATTCAGATTGTTCTGAAAATAAAGAAAGACCAACAGACAATGACTTTGATGATTCGAACATGGTATGTGTGATTGGGAGTCGTTCAAGTGTTAAACGTTGGCGTGCAGTTCTAAGCCAGAAATTTCCACAAATACGGGAGTACGGATTACTGCCAACTAGTAATCCCCGTATTGTAGTACCGCTTTCAAATACTCGTTACGCTGAAATAGCTTTGAGCTTGCACCGACCAGGCCGGCTCATTGCCAGATGGGGTATAGGCGCGGCGCGATTGTTGGCTAGGTGGGGTATAACTTTTCCTCTGAAAAGACGTGTCTTACTAATTGGGGTACGTAAACAGCTGTCCATACCTATTGGTGTAATTCAGGCTAACGAGCTAGAGATTTTACCAGAGCAAGATTTGGATTATGCATTGTATCTAGGTGTTTCAGGCGAGAATCGGAAAACTGTGGTTTTGCCTATATTCTCGGCTAAGCCAGAAGTTATCCTCAAGGTTGGGGAATCACAAGGTGCAAGACAATCCTTATTGAACGAGGTTGCTGTACTACAGGGATTATATGATTCGTCAATTGCCAGCAATGTACCAAGGTTGATTAAGATCAAGGATACAAAGTCTGCACTAACCTTGTTTCAGGAATATCGAGCCAGGCAACAAGTTGCTGAGCGGCTGTCGGAAGCAGCAATTATCGACTTTTTGGGACAGCTATCAACAATTGAACGAAAATTGTGCACACTTGACAGTGTATTGGAGAATATTACGTCCCCAGAACCTATCGAATCAAATAAAAATATTGTATCGGATGTAGTACGTGCCATATGGTCACGGTTAAGCGCGCAGGCAGATAAAGGGATAAATGTATGGCAACATCGTTCCCACGGCGATTTTGCACCTTGGAATATTTCCTGGACTGATAAAGGCCTATTTGTGTATGACTGGGAAGAAAGTCGAGATCAGGATTTGGCCTTTAGTGATGCGTTTTATTTCGTGGTGGGAAAAGCTGTACATATTGGACGTCAGCCAAATCCAGCGCGCACTTTACGAGCGACATTAAAATTTGCTCAACGAGTGGTTGTTGCAACAGGATTTAATAATGTTGATTTGAATACATATTTTGCGTTATGGGCATTACGACGAATTGATTTAGCACCAATTTATGTAGAGATGTTGCGAATGCACTTGGCAAATTGGGAATGAGTCGGCGACTTAAGGTTCTCATCTCAGCGTATGCTTGCAGTCCATACAAGGGGTCCGAGCCTGGTGTGGGTTGGGGATTCGTAATGGCTCTTGCCCGCCATCACGATCTATGGGTAATTGTAGAAGAAGCGAAATTCCGTATCGATATCAAGCAGTATTTGGCCGAATATCCGGGGCTTGCCAAATCCGTGCATTTCTTTTTCCTACGCAAAGAACGCCATCGACTCTTGCGCAAGCTCTGGCCACCTTCGTACTACTGGTACTATCGACGTTGGCATAGAAATGCCTATGCTTTGGCGCAGAAACTGCATCGTGAAATAGACTTCGATATAGCACACCAGCTGACAATGGTTGGATTTCGTGAGCCTGGTTACCTTTGGAAACTGGGCATCCCTTTTGTCTGGGGACCTGTCGGTGGTATGGGTGTCTTCCCCTGGCGTTTTTTGTCGAAGATAGGAGTTTATGGGGCATTTTATTATTTGAGTTATAACCTAGTAAATCTTTGGCAAATTAACTTTTCACAAAGACCGAAATTGGCTGCGAAAATGGCGGGTGTCGGTTTGATTGCAGCAACACCGGAAAATCAAGTGGGGACAGAAAAATACTGGGGGTGCACAAGTACTCTAATTAGTGAGGTAGGGATACTAGATGTAGCAACTCAAGAAATTTCAAGACGTGAACTTTATGAGCCACTTCGCATTGTTTGGACGGGACTGCATATCCCCCGCAAAGCTTTGAATCTTGCTTTGGCCGCGCTTGCTACGTTGCCAAAAGAATTGACTTGGGAACTCCACGTGCTTGGCAAAGGACCGCGAACTCCTGCCTGGCAGCAATTGAGTAAAAAGTTAGGAGTAGCTGAGTATTGTCGATTCCATGGCTGGTTGCCACGAGCTTCGGCCATGGAGATTATGTCCTCTGGTCATCTTTTACTCATCACCAGCCTAAGGGATTTGACGTCTACGGTCACCATCGAAGCCCTAGCAGCGGGACTTCCAATTATCTGTTTTGATCATTGCGGTTTTTCGGGCGTTGTTAATGATACCTGCGGGATCAAGGTGCCAGTGACAACCCCTGAAAAAAGCGTCGCTGGATTAGCGAAAGCTATAGAGGAATTGGCCCGTAATGAAGACTTGCGCTACGAGTTAGCCAAAGGCGCGGCCCAAAGATCCCATGATTTTTCTTGGGAGAAGAAAGCAGAGTTGGTTAATAATATCTATTACCAGAAGCTGGCAGAAGTGGAAAGGCAGACTTCTTGAATGTATTAATGGTACATAACTTCTATGGTTCTAATGCGCCTTCTGGCGAGAACAAGGTGTATGAAGCAGAAAAGGCTTTGTTGTTATCACATGGACACGAAGTAGAAGAATTTACCCGCCATAGTGATGAAATTCGGACGAAAGGTCTTCTTGGAACAATGCAGGGTGCACTTGCCACGCCCTGGAATCCATGGATAGTGCGTGCTTTACGGCAGAAAGTGGAACATTTTCGGCCGGATATTGTGCATGTCCATAATACCTTTCCGCTCATCTCTCCTGCTATCTTCTATACTATTGGCAACAGAGCAGGGCGTGTACTGACTCTACATAACTACAGGCTCTTTTGTTCTGCAGCGATTCCCATTCGGCAGGGTAATGTTTGTACAGAATGTCTGGATTCGCAGTCAGCATGGCCAGCTATAAAATATGCTTGTTACCGTAATAGTCGTTTTGCCACCCTGCCACTGGCAGTTAGTGTGGGGTTGCATCGACGACTGGGTACCTGGACGAATAAAGTCGATGCCTTCATCACACTCTCGGATTTTCAGCGCAAGTTGATGTCCGAATCTGGACTACCAATAGCCAAGATGCATGTGAAACCAAACTTCTACCCGGGTATGCCGTCAGTTGTTCCCTGGCAGGAGCGTAAGCCCTATGTGGTCTTTGCGGGGCGGTTGACCTCTGAAAAGGGAGTGGTCAGCCTATTGCGCGCGTGGCAGGCATGGGGCGAAGCTGCTCCGGAGTTAAAAATCTTGGGTGATGGTGAACTACGAACAGAGTTGGAGCGCATGGCGGTTAGCTTGCCTGTCAGTTTTCATGGACAGGTAAGTAGTAAGGAAGCACAGGCGCAGATTGCGCGTGCGCGCTTACTAGTGTTGCCTTCGGAGTGTTTTGAGGGGTTCCCGATGGTAGTGCGAGAGGCATTTGCCTTCGGCACACCGGTTGCGGTATCCAATCTTGGCCCGTTGCCTTCCATCGTACAGCACGGCAGCAGTGGTGTGTTGTTTAGCCCAGCGAATCCTGAATCTCTGTTATGTGAAGTTCGCTCAGCGTGGGAGACATCCGGTCTACTGGAGCAATTGGGCCAGGGCGCACGTGTTGAATTTGAAGCAAATTATACGGAAGAGGCTAATTATAAAATACTGATGAATATTTATGATGCAGCGGTTATTGCAAATCAGGCAGGCATGCACGCATGAAGAATGTGGTCACAGAAAATATTCTTGGGTATGAAGTTACTACAGAGAACAAAGTAGACTGTATTAAAAAAATACAAGAATGGTTGTGCGAAAATAGTTGTTCCTATTATTTCGTCTGTGCCAATCCTCATTCTATCCAAGTAGCCCAGAATGATGAAAATTTTATGAGTGCATTAAAAAGTGCTGATCTAGTTACACCTGATGGTATAGGGATTGTTTTGGCGTCTAAAATACTACGTGGGGACATAAAAGATAGAGTTACAGGTAGTGATATATTCTGGGGTTTGAGTGAAGCACTAAATTCAGCAAAAAAAGGGCGCTATTTCTTCCTTGGGTCAACAGAGGGAGTGCTAACGCAAATTAAGGATAAAATTTCAAAAGAATTTCCTGGAATAGAAATTGTGGGAACTTACTCGCCCCCTTTTAACTCAGAGTTCAGTGACGATGAAAATAATAAAATGATTGATGCGATTAATGCCGCAAACCCAGATGTGCTTTGGGTTGGGATGACTGCGCCAAAACAGGAAAAATGGATATATAAAAATAAAGACAAACTAAATGTAAAATTTATAGGCGCAATTGGTGCAGTGTTTGATTTTTATGCGGGTACTGTTAAAAGATCGCATCCTGCCTTCCAACGTTTCGGGCTAGAATGGTTGCCAAGATTACTTCAAGAGCCAAAAAGATTGTGGCGGCGTAATTTTATTTCAAATCCTATGTTCATGTTTAGAGTATTAAAACAGCGACTAGGAAAATAGATATTTGATAAGGTATGGGTTATTTGCGATGAATGGTAAGTCGATCTTTAATTCTGGTATTTAAATAGTCCAGCTGAAATCTGATTCCATTTAATGCTTTATCTGGAAATGTAATTTGGCTTATTAGTTGGAATAAACGGTCAAAAAATCTTTTTTGTGGAATTGGATGAACCTCATGATACCGAAGTACTTTTTCGTTTATTGAATTAGTTGTACTCCAGGGACGAAGACTCTCAAGTAGAGATTGAGGTATTGGGGTACCCATTATTATCTTGGCATTGAATAGTAGGTAATAAAGCACTTTTCTTGCTCCCCAATATTTTGCGCTTTCCAGTAGTATTTCGGATTCAGGATTCCATTGGCACCAAATTTCGTGAGTATCTAGAAGATTGTGGCTACAGAAATCCAAATCACGGAATGCGTGTACAGCAAGATGTAGTAGTGTGTCTTCGGGAGAAAGAATACGTACAAGTTCGGAATTATAGGCAGGATGTGTTCTGCTGTTTTCCCAGATTCCTGTTTCTTCAATGTTAAAAATAAATGGGTTTGTCAGGCCTCTGTGAATTTCAACTATAGGCTTGCCTTTATCATCTGAATCGAACATTCGTTCAAACAAAGTATCATGAGTGACAAGGCGCTCAGCACTCAGTACAACAGGGTTCATTGATCTAGCTAGTATTGAACAAACAGCTTCAAAATCCTTTTCTTTGACCAGGAAATCGATATCGACACCTAACCGTGGAGCAGCTTCTGTATACAAATTGTTTGCAAAAGCAGAACCCTTGATAAGAATGATGGGAATGTCTTTTGTAGCAAATTCCTCCAATGTGGTTACGAGCCACCGCTTATGTGCCATATCCGTAGCAAGTAGACTAAATGTATTGTCTTTGAGAAGAGCTTGCGTTTCGGACGGTAGTAACTCATAAAACCCTGTCTTTAATGTATTTTCATAGAGTAACGGTAAGATCGGATCAATATTTTCGGTACTTTCAGGAAGGGATTTAAGAATCTGGAGCAAATTATTTTTGTCTTTTTGTTGATAATCATCCTCAGACCAGCCGCTAATCCGGGCAAATCGCAGTAGTTGTAAATAGCTGTCGTCACTGCTTCGCTCTTTACAATATGGGGGATGGTTCATTAGCCTTATTTATCCATTATGCTCTAATCATATGATTGTACAAGATTTGTTAGTTGTTGCGAGAGATGCGAATTGCTAATAATATCAATAAATTATATTAAATTATTATTTGTTAATATCGAATTAAGATGATGAATAAGAAAATCAAAATTTCTCCGGATGTACTTTCACAAGTAGTGAGCGGTGAAACAGTGTTGCTAGACCTTAAGAACGAGAGTTATTTCGGTCTGGATGAGGTGGGAACTCGGATTTGGCAGCTTTTACTGGAAAACAGGGATATGGAATCTGTAATGGAGACGATTTTGAGTGAATACGATGTGGAGGCAGAGCAGTTGCGTCAGGATCTCGATGACCTTGTACAAAAACTGATAGAGGCAGGATTGGTCAAAATTGAGGACTGATCGGGTAATGGATGAAAAGGCGAATTGAACAATTAAAAGCTTTGTCACTGGACGAATGGCGATTGCTGCTAACTGTGATGGTTCTGCTGCCTATTGTTGCGTTATCTTTACGTATAAAAGGATTTAAAGGCACCCAGAATTCGATGCGCAGTTTAATGCCGAAAGAATCGGCTCTTATGGAACCAGATGAGTCAGAATTGAAAAACGCCCGTGGCATTGCCCGTATGATTGCTGTGGCAGCAGGGCATGGTGTATATCGCGCAAATTGTCTCAAGCAGTCATTGGTACTTTGGTGGATGCTGGCACGGAGGGGTATAAAATCAGAGATTGTGTTTGGGGTACAGAAAGAAGCAATTGAGCATTTCGATGCTCACGCCTGGGTTGAGTGTAACGGGATAAATCTGAGTGATTCTGAGGAAGTCCAACAGCGGTTTGCTGCATTCCAGACGAATAGTGAAAAATTAGGAATGGGAGGCGAGGAATAAGAGTGTATCGAATTTTTGATATTCTGATTGAAAGTAATATTCTGATTCCGGAACTTCCTGAAGTCGAACAAGGTGAGATCTCGATTTCCTTTCAGCTTTCATCTGATACTTTTCCTGATGAGAGTCAGCTCAAATGGTATCACCACTGGCGTTTGCCAGATGGAGAAATAACAATCTCGTGCGCCAGATTAAGAGAAGATTACTTTCTTCGTTTTCCTGAGCTGGCTGATTTCTTGATTTCTACTAATGGCAATCAAATCGGTTGTTTTGCAATGCTTGGTGTTTCGGATGAGTCGATCCGCCATTTACTCGTTGATCAGGTGATTCCCAGAGTTGTCGCACATCAAGGTTCGATTGTATTGCATGCCAGTGCTATTGAGATCGATGGAGGCGTTATAGCATTTCTTGGTGAATCCGGCTGGGGCAAGTCTACCCTTGCAACAAGTTTCTACGAGCAAGGTTATCCTTTGTTAACTGACGATTGTTTGTTGCTCAAACCTGAAGAAGGCAAAATCGTAGCTATTCCCAGTTATGCTGGTTCACGATTATGGTCAGATTCACTGGAAGCAGTCGTGAATGATAAATCCAGTGTTCATCCCGTGGCACATTATTCATCAAAAATGCGACTTATTTTTCCAGATAGGCTAAAAAATAAGGTACTCCAATTACCTCTTACTGCGATATTTGTACTCGGATCTCCTGAGCAATCAAATGACTTGAAAGAAATTGATGTTGAACCGCTCAAGGGTGCAGAGATGATCATGGAACTGGTCAAGCATTCATTTTTACTTGATATTACTGATATGGACAAAATAACGACCCAGTTCCAAGCCTTTGGTCAGGTGACTGATTCTGAGTTACCAATC
>Ga0209536_100008259_pt1 | contig 15639 bp, 12 predicted proteins | sample DeeMarSeWOR28_12_FD_187461 | JGI IMG/M metagenome (GOLD analysis project Ga0209536, IMG submission 187461) | Marine sediment microbial communities from White Oak River estuary, North Carolina - WOR-2-8_12 (SPAdes) (version 2) | ecosystem: Environmental > Aquatic > Marine > Intertidal zone >...
ATTCGATTGCTTCGAGCCGATTCGCAAGGAGGGCATGGAAAATGCTCAAGCGATAGCGCCATTCATCCAGCGAGTCTTCCGGATATGGTTTTCCCGTGATAGTCAGCTCTGGAGGCCACATCGGCAATAATATTTCCATAATTTGAATTGTCGGCCCAGGCCCCCATACATTGATTGCATGGTTAACTACGCTTTCACAATAACTTAATAACTCTGGGTCCGGGTTAACTTGATATGTATCTTCGATGAACGAAAATTCCAATCCATTCCATTCATATAAGTGCCTGACCGTTACAGGGCAGGCTGGAAATATCGTATCAACGAATTGGAGATCACCAGGGCCTTCTCCAGGAGTAAGTGGCTGCCAATTGTTGTTGAAATCAGGTCCAATACCAGGAGGTAAGTAAATTTCAAAAGGTAATTCTTGGGGAGGTTCTGATACCAAGCTGAAGACGTCCGGCAGTTGATAGTTGATAGACTCATACACCTTGGAAGGGAATATGCCAACAATTTCCCCACTCGATGCCAGTAAATTCACAATGAAATTGTCTATTTGATTGGGGCGAATAAAATTAAAATCGCTGGTTAAACTATGAGAAGTATATCCAGAACTATCCTCAATTAACCAGAAATATGTGCTGCCATTATCTTCCGCGGATACTCTGACCAGAGTACTGCTGCTTGCTCCTTCTCCAGATTCCAATGGGTAGCTATCAATTAGAAGTGGAGGATCTTGATCCAACCCCCAGACATAGAGGTCATCTAGCGAATTGTTTCCACTTCTCAATTCTTGGGTAACCAGTTTTGCATAAGCATCTCCAGCTTCAGGATCGCCGGTTCGTGCAAGGTTATAGGCCATTTGCCACTGCCATGTATCTGCCTGGGAAGCGGATGGGAATCGTAGTAGCGATTCCTGTTGGGCAAATAGTGCATACTGGAATGCATCATAGTAGCCTCGATCATCTTCACCACGAGCAAAACTTGACAGGGTCTCCGGATATACTTCGAGAATCCCTATCAATTCATCCGCTAATTCAGGTGTCCACAAAACCAGTTCGTATTGGTCGTTGAAATCACTGGCATAGGCTGGTGTTATGGATGGCAGTAAAGTTGGCTGCGGAGTTACTGTCGCAGTGGGTCCGGTGGTTGGTGTTCTCGTAGGTTTCGGTGTGAAAGTAAAAACTGGGCTGGGGGAAGCGGTATTTGTTGGTGTGATTGAGGGGATTGATTCGTTAGGTGGGAGAGCTTCTAGAAGTTCAGTAGGTGTTGGTGGAATATCCGATTGAGGTCGATTCAAGACCAGGATGGAAACAATAATCACAACGACGAAAACGATCCCTAATAAACCGATTAAGAACAGCTGCTGGGTGGGGATATTCTTTTTATCTTCCGAAGTATTATCTGGCGGAGAATTATTCATGAGAGTGGTATCTTGGGAGGTTAGGAATTCTCTGGCAATTTTACGATAGATTTAACAATGTGGATACCTTTTCAGCATTGATTGGTGATAGATCCTCCAAAGGTGGGCAGAGCGGCCAACGCGGAAAACCAAAGAAATGGTGAACCAGGTATTTAATTAATGGTGGAAAAGGCTGGAACTGTTCACATGTTTCCCTGACCTGGTTGATTTTTCTTTGCGATGCTTCGGTGGATTTGTGTAATTGATCAGCTTCCCATAACACTCGCAGATCCGGGGAAATCAAATTAGCGATGGCAGTGATACACCCGGCAGCATGGTGTCTCAATGCATGGGTGAGTAAACGATCGTTCCCAGTGAAAACCGAGAGCTCATCACCGAAGGTTTCGCCCAATTTTTCGGCAAATTGTTGATCCCCGGATGAATCTTTTATTCCCGCGAATTTTCCAGGATAATTATCTGCTAACCTTTGAAGCAAATCGATTGGTAAATCTACTCCTGTCAAGGCAGGAATGTGATAGGCGTAGATTTTTCCTCCTTGGGGGACAGATTTCTCAATTACGTACTTATACCAGGCCAGCAATCCTCCATCACCAGATTTGCGAAAATAATAAGGTGGCAAAACGACAACTCCATCCAGACCAAGATCGAAGGCAGCCTGAGTGAGCTTCACGGTTTCGTCCAGGCTTGGAGTACTCGTACCTGCTAATAATCTAAAATCAGGATATTCTTCCTGGACGGTAACACTTGCTTTGAATATTTGGGAACGCTGTTGAAGACTAAATGAAGGACCTTCCCCGGTAGTTCCTAAAATTAGTGCGCCATGACAACCTCTCCCAGCGAGGAATGCCAGATATTCCGGGATCGCTTCCAGGTCAGGGGAAAAATCATCATTCAGCGGTGTAATTGAAGCAGCAAATATGCCTTTAAGTTTATCCATTGAATTGTTTCTTTTCAGTATTCACAACCTATATTTTCCGAATTTTGACCTCAATTAATTCAATTAAATATCTGAGACTATTATTTCAGGCATTTTGGGATCAAGACTAAGGAGGTCAAACCAGAAATTCTCCTCTTTGTTTATTTCCAGAACAAATCTAGCTTCCAGCTTGCTCCAAAGCCAATTGTAAACTAGTTTCTACCGCATTCTTTGATTGTGTTTGATTAAATAATATTTAGATAAATATATTGGATTTGCGGTTACAATACGCCAGCATTTTCTGGGATTATTATTCCTGTTGATTGATAATGGAATGAAATTTGCACCACAAATTATTGCCAAAGCTAATAGATCCTCGTATGGAACAATAGATGTTTGCCAAAATTTCTCATTATTTCCTTTATATGATTACAGGCTTGATTATACTGATTGTGATGCCAGCCTGTGTATCAGTGCCAGATCAATTGACAGAAACTGCTGATGTGGCAACACAAACGCCAACTCCGACGAATAATCCTACTGCAACGGAAAGTGCGCAAGCAACTCAAGAACCAACACCCCAGGTCCCTTGTACGATATCTTTATGGCATTCTTTCGATGCGGATGAAATCGAAAGTTTATTGAGTGTATCCACAGCTTATAAAGAAAATAATCCTGATGTCGAATTTGACTTCATGTACAGTCCAGAATTTGATATCAGGAGTAAATTCGAAAGTACAGCTGGGTCCGGTGGTGGACCTTCAATTCTTATTGGGAATGGCACTTGGGGTCCATCTTTTTATGAAGATTCCCTAATTCTCGATGTTACGAATCTTGTTGAGGAAGATATCATCAATACGATCAATCCTGCAGCTCTCTCATCCGTTCAATACAGGGAGGCAATAATAGGATTACCCCTGAATCTTAAGGGTGTATTGCTTTTCAGGAATGCGTACAATATCCCCACGGCACCAGAGACATTTTCCGCTTTAATTGATTCTGCGGTAACAGCCACCTCCGGAGACGTGATTGGCGCTTATCTGGACTATGGTCTCTTCTATTCTGGGGGTCACTTACAAGCGGTCGGAGGATCGTTAATGGATCAGGAAGGTAATCCAGCTTTTAATAATGATAAAGGGATTCAATGGTTGGAGATGCTCAAACGGTTCAAGGAAGCTGGTCCTGCAGAACCGAATAATGACAACGACCTCAATTTATTTGGAGAAGGCAGGGTGGGGTTTATAGTCGGAGATTTCTCGAATGCTGCAAGACTAAGTGAGGCAATTGGCGAGAACAATTTTATGATTGATCCCTGGCCAATGGATATGTCTGGATATACCCAATCCGACGTTGTTTTTCTGAATGCTGATCTTTCTGGTAATGAACTCGATTGTGGCTCTGCATTCATGAACTTCTTATTATCTAATGAAGCTCAAGAAGAATTCTCAAAACCAGAGATGGCAGGATTTATCCCCTCGATAACGGGGGTGGATTTTAAAGATTCCTTCCAGCAACAAGCGGCACTGGCATTCGAAAAAGGAACTCCTTTACCCATTCTTCCAGAAATGAGTTTATATTGGGAACCACTAAATGCAGCCCTTTTATCCGTGGTTGAATTTGGAACCGATCCAGCAGAAGCGCTGACGATTGCTGAACAAACAATAATCAATAATATAACTACGTTTAACCAGGAGTAGAAGTTCCTCAGAAAAAAGGTGGATGAGCAATCTCATCCACCTTTTTATAATCAATCGGATGAATATTATTGATTCGTTGCTATTCATCCTCCGGAGCGATCATACCTGGTTGGTCAATCTTGATCACCTCTCCATGGATATCAATCGTGATCCGGAAACCCATCATACCCATATAGGCGCGTCCTTCCTCTGGTATTCCACTATTAAAGAGTGTATCAAACTGCTGATCAATATTTTTTAGTTGGGATTCAATCATCGCGCGGGTGAAGATATCCTCCTGACCAAGCATCTTTGCGGTTTGTTCACTTAACAAATCTTCATGACCTTCAATAAGCTGCCGCATTGACTCGAGGACCTGCCGATCTACCTGTTCAGTTGGAATATGGCGAAGAAATCCATCATCATCGACCACGTAGAAAGATTCATCACCCACAAATTTTACTTCAACTGGATTATCGAACTCATCAAAAACCAGGCCTTCGAATAACGGCTTTTCAGCCATAAGAATTCCTCAGTTATCACTCAAAAATATCGACTACAGTTCCGTAATTCTCGTACAAACTTTCATCATATGGAGGCACACTGGGTAGGGTCCAGCGGTAAATCCATTTAGCTGCTGTGGGTGTCAAATTTATACAGCCATGGCTGCGAGGGCGTCCAAAATCATTGTGCCAGTAAGTGCCATGAAATGCAACACCCTTTTCATTAATATAACAAATCCAGGGGACTCCGGGAAGGTCGTATCCATTGGAAGCCAGGTCACCGGCAGCCATATGCCTCGATGGGCGTTTGTGGAAGGTAGTATGGCGACCAACAGGTGTTAGGAATCTTCCATTACTGAATTCTGCACCGCTTGCTATCCTGGCCATAAAAACCGGCTTTGTGTTCTCATATGCGATTACCAATTGATCGCGCAAGCGGACTTCAAGGCGTTTTTCTGAATCTGGGATATTCGGTGATAACGGGGATAACTCCGACTGTGGAAGCAATCGCATGTGGTTTGCTGGAGCATAATATATCAGGTCCCATTTATCCTCCAAAATCTGGTACCAGTGATTACCCTGATCATCCTCTACAAGTGCTTTTACCCAATGTGTGGTTTCATAATAGAAGCGGTACGCAAATGGAAAATTTTTTCCGGGTCTCCAGTGGGCATCTGTATAGGGGACTGTTACTTCAGCCAGGGTACCAGTGATGGGTACATTCGAATCTGGTTCTTGGAGGTGAGTTTGAACTGGTTGGATGCTGCCTGAATGTACATATCCCTCATCTCCGATGTGGTACCAGATCCTGTTGTGACTTGGTTCGGCATCTCCGACAGTCACTGATGATATGGGTAAGATCATGTCTTTCCAGTATGCCTTCACATGTTTTCCCTCACGCGAAGGACGATCAAAGACCTGAATTTTCATTTCAGCAACGCGGCCTAGCTGATTAGGAACAAAATCTTTGAAATCCATTAACGGATCGAGAATGAGACCCGCCATGCCCACGCCGCCGAGTTTCAGGAAATCTCGACGAGTAATCTGTCTGCGCATTGATATAAATTGGTTCGTCCAAGAATTAATAGTGGACATATACAACCGTTCCTACGGATGCAAAGTCGAAGACCCAGCTTGAATCGGGGATATTGAAATTAACACATCCATGGCTCATTGGAGTACCAAAGTTATTATGCCAATAGGTGCCGTGGAGTCCGTAACCTTTGTAAAAGTACATTACATTTGGTACATCAGGCAAGTAATATCCTGGTCCTGCCATATCAGCATAAGGATATTTTACATAAATGCGATAGGTTCCGGTGACAGTTGGATGAATCCAGGTGCCAGTCGAAACCACGAAGGTTCGAATTAAGTTTTTTCCTTCCCATGCTGTAGCAGTCTGGTTCGTCAGGTTGACTTCTATCCAACGCTCACCTTGATCGACTCCAGGGGGTAGTTCTGGCAAATTTGACGCTGCAGGAGGTGGTGGGGGCGGAGGTGTATCCGTGGGTAATGGTGTTGAAGTCGCTGTGGATGTGGGAGTGTTTGTGGGTGTATTGGTTGGAGTGGCGGTATTTGTCGCTGTTGGTGTTGGTGTAAATGTGGGTGTTGGTGTGAATGTTGCCGTAGCTGTCGGTGTTCGTGTAATCTTGACTACTTCAACCTGAGATACCGGCAGAGGTTCGCTGGCAGAGAATGCTCGTGAAATAGTTGGAGTTCCATACCACAGGAAGAATCCTCCAACGATGATAGAAAGCACAATGAGAAATGGGATTAATGAGACAGCCAAAATTGGTCTTGTTCTTGTGAGGGAAGCGGGAGATGGCTGTTCTACAATGATATGCTTTCTTTTTATTTGTTTTTGAGATTCAGCTCTCAATCTCTGAATTGCCCAGTGCATCCCTTGCCGGGCTTGTTCACTCTGTGGGTTAATTTCGAGGGCTTTATTCAGATATTCCAAGCTTGCTTCTGGAGTACCAACCGCTGCTAAGATCAACCAGGGTTCCTCCTGGTCAGGTGCTATGGAGGCTGCCTGCTGTGCGAGCCGGCGAGCTTTACGGCGGTCACCGTCCAATAATGCCTGGTAGGCTGCTTGAATTACTGTTTGATTTTCTGCGGAAGTAGGACTCATGGTTCTTCAGGTGAAGATATGTCTTCGTTACGAATGTAGCACAGAATCCCATTCGATATCCCGGTTGCGATCTGATCCTGTCCCTTTGTCAATATTTGACGATCTAAATTAAGAAAACCAACTTCGATTATGACGGCATTTGTATTACTATCAACTTCATCGAAGGCGTGATAGCTGCTCATGTCGTTCGTGATGGTACTTGGATGGTACTTCATTCCAGTTGCCCTCTCATAGCGATCCTTGATGCAAGCGGTTAGCCTGGATGCTCTCTCGGGATACTGGTTTGATAATGCAGCGGCAATCTTAAATCCTGTTGCTTCATCATTAATAAATTGACAGGAATCGGCATGAATTGAGACGAGGGCTAAGGATTTATAACCCTGGAGTTTTGTATCGAATTCGCGTAATAAGTCGACGTCGAATCCCTGACCAACGAGGTTTTGTTCAACGCGGGCAGCGATCGCTTGATTAACCTCAAGCTCAGTCAATCCATCCGGACAAACAGCGCCCGGATCTTTGGTATTGTCATCCCAATGTCCAACAACGATACCAATCAATGGTCTTGGGCGCGCTGTTGGAGTCGGAAATGCGGCAGTTTCTGTTTCTTGGAAGGCAAGCACCTGGGCAAATCGCTCACTCAGGTTACCAGGCAAAAGACTCGCCGGTGTCCATGCTGTGAACAAGGTAGCCAAAACGAATGCAACAATAAGCACAATCTGCAGCTGGTAAAACATGCCATAGCGTTGTAAATCTCGGCTTGATTGGGGATTTTCACTCTGTGATTCCATGGGTTATTTCGTTGCCATAGTACCTTAAAGGTTCTCGAAAAGCAAGAGTTTTTGGTAAAGTATCTTAGCAATGCTTATTGTATTGAATCGTTGATAGTTGTCTTCTCAGCCTCTGCCCACCAACGAATACTATTCACCTTGAAAAAATTGCATCAATACTTCATCTTGACGTTCATTCTCTCGGCATGTATTATGGTGCTGAATGAATAAACTAAAGGTGGTAAGATGTCTTCAGACCAATTTCAACTCAAAGAAGCTATGCGCAGGTGGGCTTCAGGTGTGACCGTCGTTACAGTTAATGATCAGGGCATTGATCATGGGATGACGGTCAGCTCCTTCACCTCTGTTTCCTTAGAACCACCATTAATCACCGTATCATTGATGAAGCAAACCCGATCATTATCCATGATCATGAACTCAAATACCTTTGGAATCACCATATTATCTGACCAGCAAAAAGAGATATCAAAGGTTTTTGCTGGTCAAGTTGAGGATACGCAAAACCGATTTACCGGAATCCAAACCAAGAGGCTAGTAACCGGATCGCCGATGATCGAAGGCGGATTGGCATTTCTTGATTGTCGTGTATTCGATGTACTTAGATTTGGCACAAATTCTCTAATCATCGGCGAAGTAATCGTAGCAGAAATTAGCGAGCATGTTAAACCTCTGCTGTATTTCAACCAGCGGTATCAACAGTTGCAAGATTGACACCAGTAGAAGAAGGAAATGGACAACCCCTCATTTGACAAGGAGAATCGAGATTATTTGCCTCAACGCGACCGCGAGTTATTATTACAGCTTGCCAGGGAGGCGTTGGAAATTGCAGTACGGGGAGAGCAGCTTCCAGAATTAGATTTATCTTCGATACCACCCAATTTGTCAGAGCATGGAGCGACCTTTGTTACCCTGATGAAGAATCAGGAATTACGAGGGTGTATAGGTTCTCTTGAAGCTAAAAGACCTTTAGCAGAAGATGTGCGTGTTCATGCAATGGCAGCGGCATTAGAGGATTATCGCTTTCCACCTGTAACTCGGCAGGAAATACCAGGTATTTCGATAGAAATCTCAAGGTTGACAACCCCACACAGAATCAATTATCGTGATATTGATCAATTGGTTATGCAGATAAATCCCGGCGTGGATGGTGTGGTAATCAAGAAAGGCATACGCAGGGCAACTTTTTTACCTCAGGTCTGGGAGAAAGTGCCTGATATCGAGAAATTTATGGATATGCTTTGCAGGAAAATGGGGGCTGAATCAGGATATTGGCGGAGTGGTGGGGTGGAGATTTTTACCTATCAAGTTGAGAAATTTTGCGAATAATGCTCCATTGGGTATTCTGTAAATGGTCAGTTTAGATTTGCAGAAATCTATCAACATTCAATACAAACAAACTAACATTTCGCTGATTTGTGTTGTTCATCAGAGTGCTTTGTTTTCTTACGATCTGGATTGCAGGTTCTACCTTCTCATCTTCAATACCGATCATGAGTGTAGTTAATCCGCGTCTCAAAAATCCACCGGTTGAAGCGATTCTTGTTGCGCGATACCCCTCTTGAATTAATGATTGCAAGATAGCCTCGCATACTTCATCCCGGATAATTGCCACAATTAACTTCACTCATACCTCCAGTTGTCTATGTAAATTTCATTTTACCATCTCAACAAAATATTTATTAAAAACCAGCAATTCGGGGATTTGAACAGGATTTCTGAATCGTCCCGAACCTGTGTCCTGTGAAATTAGTAAAAATTACAAGAGAAATAATAGATTTAGTTCGAGTTTGGTATTCACCCATGTGGCAGTATCCGAGTCTGATACATCTTAATTATCTTCGAAAAACGAATTAGTTTGTCAATGGCCCCAAGGTTGTTATTTCTGGAATCCTGAATGCTATAATTAATAATAGGATTTAACTTGGAAGTAGTTAATTCAATAGCACTGAGTAGATTATCCATGACTGGATCAAGATGACGATGTTCAGGTTGGCTTGTAAAGGAAATCTTTACGATTCAGTTTTAATCTCATGACTGTATCTTGATGAGAATGATATGTTCATTTCTTTCCAGATCAAGAAATTTGGAGTGCAATTTGTTTTTAGCTTGATTCCCATCCTCCTTGTGTACATGATTTTCTTGAGTATTCATCCCACTCAAGCAGCATCACTCGAGTCTAATTCGAAATTAAATAACCAACTTCGCATATCTGAAATCTCGATCATATCTCAATCAAACCAGTTCCCGCTCATTGGATCCATCAACGAGCAGTTTTCTCCTGAAAAGATCACAGATGGGAGAGAAAAACCTGGAAATCAAATTCGGTTTGATAAGATTACTATCGATCAAGGGTTATCTCAAAATTCAATATCAAGCATCTTCCAGGACAGGAATGGATTTCTCTGGTTTGGGACAAATGATGGATTAAACAAATTTGATGGTTATGAGTTCACTATATATCGCCACGATCCTGATGATCCTACAAGTTTAAGTGACAACTCGGTAACATCGATAGTTGAAGATCCCAATGGCAACCTCTGGGTTGGTACGGATGGGCGGGGCCTCAATCAATTTGATCAGGTATCTGAAAAATTTTCCCATTATCAATTTGATCCTGAAAATCCCGGAAGCTTAACCCACAGTACGGTGAACGCGATAAGTCTAGATACTGAGGGTAGATTATGGGTTGGCACAAGCAATGGTTTGGACCGGTTCGATCCAGCGAAAAATTCATTTATACATTATAAAAATGATCCGGATGATTTTTCCAGCATCAGCAGTGATCAGATAACTGATATTCACCTAGATAAAGATGGGGTTCTGTGGATCGGAACATCAGGTGGAGGTTTGAATCGCTATAATCCTGACAGCGATAGATTTTCACGCTACCGACACGACATCATAAATCGGTATAAACTAAGCAGTGATGATATCACTACAATCAGTGAGGATCAATCTGGAAATCTATGGATAGGGACCCGTTCTGGGGGTGTAAACTTTTTTGATAAGGGGTCTGAAAAATTCTATTACTTTCGCGACGACTATATCAATCCAGAAATCCCTGCACGAGCATCGATTTCATCTATCGGGGTGGACGGGGAAGGTAAAATTTGGATCGGGACTTCCGGTGAAGGGATTGAAATTCTTAATCCATCAACAGGTGAGTACAAATATTTAATGCACAATGCTGGCGATCCATCCAGTGTCAGCAGTGATGTGATTACCGAGATATTTGTTGATCCAACAGGTATTGTCTGGGTGGGATCAGTCGAAGGAGGGATAAATCGCTTTGACCCGTTAACCAGCCGATTTTTCCATTATCGCCATATTCCGAACGATGCTGTGAGTTTGTCATCAAACAACGTTAAGTCCATCGCTGAGGATCAGGCTGGAAATTATTGGATTGGCACCTATGGGGGAGGGATTGATTATTTCGATTTGCATGATGGCCGCATATTTCACTACAGGAATGATCCTGATGATCCATATAGCCTCAGCAGCAACAATGTGATGGATGTTTTGATCGATAAATCTGGCGATATTTGGATTGCTACCGATGGAGGTGGTTTGAATAGATTTTCCCCAATCACGGGGAAATTTACGAATTTTCTCCATGATCCAAAGGATGCTGACAGCCTTAGTATGAATGATGTGAATGTAATATTCCAGGATCGAGATGGTTCGATTTGGGTTGGTACGAACGGGGGAGGTTTGGATAGGTTTAATCCAAGAACTGGGAAGTTCTACCATTATGTAAATGATCCGGATGATCCTTCATCATTGAGTAGTGATGAAATTTGGACAATAATCGAGGATAGGGAAGGATATTTATGGATAGGAACAGGTGGAGGAGGAATAAGCATCTTAGACCAGGATTCCGCAAGATTTTCCCGTATCCTGCATGATCCTACAGATGGATCAAGCTTAGGAGATAATGATATTTATGCCATTTATGAAGATGATTTCGGCCAAAAGTGGATCGGATCGAATGGCAGTGGCCTGGATAAGTTCTCCCCTACCTCTGGAGAATTCACCCATTACCGTGAAAAGGATGGCCTTTCGAACAATGTCATCTATGGAATCCTAGAGGATCAAGAAGGCTATCTATGGTTGAGTACCAACTTGGGTCTTTCGAAGTTTGACCCAGAAACAGAAAAATTCACAAATTTTGATGCCAGCGACGGCCTACAAAGTAACGAATTCAATGTTGGATCAAGCTTGGTTGCTGCGGATGGGTTAATGTTGTTTGGTGGGATAAACGGTTTGTCTGCTTTTTATCCAGAGGATATTCGAGAAACCAGCTATTTCCCTCCCATACTTTTCACGGGATTGATGCAAAGTGGGAATGACCTACTGCAGGAGAGTTCGATTGAAGATATCGATCCGATTGTTCTCACCTGGGGAAACAACAACCTGGAATTTGAGTTTGTTGCCTTGAATATGTCCCATCCAGAGAAAAGCCAGTACTCATATAAATTGGTTGGTTTTGATGAAGATTGGAATTTCATTGGCAATTCTCGCAGTGGGAGATATACAAATTTACCTGCCGGATCCTATACATTACAAATTCGAGCGACAAATAGTGATGGCATTTGGAATGATGAAAGCACCGCTCTGAATATTAGGGTAATTCCTCCATTCTGGGAGACCTGGTGGTTTATTGGCTTAGTTACAATTGCCATTATGGGGAGTGTCATTGGTGGTTATCGGTTAAGGATTCGCTCGGTAGAGTCTCGCAGTCAAGAGTTAGAAAAACAAGTAAGAATGAGAACCGAAGAAATCAATCGACGTCGCTTGGAGATGGAATCTTTATACGAAGCAGATGAGATTATCGATCAAAATCTGACTCAGGAAGGTCGCTTACGGTCTTTAGTAGATGTCTCCATTGACTTGCTGGGGGCAGATGCCAGTTCTATCCTGCTTTGGGATGAGTACAAGGATGGATTTACTGTTATCGCATCAAGGGGATTCAATTCACGAGAAAATATAAAAGTCCTGGTTCCAGGGAATGAGAGTGCCATCAGGGAAGCAGCACTGCAGGGTGAGCTCCTGATAATAAACGAGCTGAGCGATGAATATCGAAACGCCCACCTGGGGGATAAAATGGTAAATTTTCTCTACGACGAAGGCATCCGTTGTTCGATTTTTCTGCCAATCATTGTCACAAATCAATTATTTGGCATACTTAATGTGAATTATTACCGGGCAGATTCAATAGGTGAGGGAGAACTCAGAGTTTTCAAATCGCTGACCCAACATTCAGCGATTTCAATTCACAATGCGCAGCTATTTGAACAGCTGCGTGAAGTGGCTATCAACGATGAACGCAGGCGATTAGCCAGGGATCTACACGATAGCGCTAAACAGAAAGCATTTGCTGCATTGGCTCAACTAGGCGCTGCCGGTGGAATAATTGATCAAGATCCAACAACAAGTAAAGAGCATTTATTAGAAGCGGAAGACCTGGTTCATGAGGTTCTCCAGGAATTGATCATCTTGATCCAGGAGATGTATCCTGTGGCGTTGCGAGAGAAAGGATTGGCAAATTCGGTCAGAGAATATGTATATGATTGGCAAAATCAATGTGATATCGATGTAAGTCTAAATATCCAGGATGAGAGAAAATTACCATTGGAAATCGAACAATCTTTATACCGCGTGATCCAAGAATCTCTGGCAAATATTGCCCGGCACAGCCAGGCTCATCAAGTTAAGTTAGACTTAAATTACTTGGATGAAAAAATAATTGTTCAGATATCAGATGATGGTGTTGGATTCGATGTACAGGGACAACAATCCGGATTGGGTTTAAGGTCAATGCAAGAACGTATTGATCTAATCAATGGTACCCTCATCATAACAAGTATTCCGGATGAAGGGACGATGGTAAACCTCTCTGCCCCAATTTAGATAAATAAGATGAGATAATAATATAAGCATGGAGAAATGATAAGTGGAACCAATTTCTGTATTAATCGTTGATGATCACGAAGTTGTTCGCAATGGAATCCGAAGTTATCTGGCCACACTCGAAGAAATTGATGTTGTAGGTGAGGCTGAATCAGGGGAGGAAGCAATTGATTTGGTCAATCAACTAGTACCGGATGTCATACTGATGGACCTGGTATTACCCGGTATTGACGGTGTTGAAACCACGCGAATTGTGAAGAGTAATAGCCCCAGGACTCAAATCGTGGTATTGACCTCTTTCCATGATGATTCTCTTGTATTTCCTGCTTTAAAAGCCGGAGCGATATCATACATCCTCAAAGACATGAAGATGAATAAACTGGGCGATGCAATAATCAAAGCCCACAATGGTGAAGTCATTCTCCACCCGAAAGTTGCAGCACGAGTACTGCAAAATATTCGCAGGGATAGTGAAGAAGACAATATCATCTTTACAGAATTAACCGAACGTGAACTGGATGTCCTGAAACTCATCGCGAATGGATATTCTAATAGCCAAATTGCAGAAGAATTAGTGATCAGTGAGAACACCGTCAAGGGACATGTAAGCAATATTCTCAGTAAACTGCATCTTGCCGACCGGACCCAGGCTGCGGTTTATGCTTGGCAGAAAGGCATCGTCAAGCGAGAACCTCCAGACTAATTTCTGATTTCTCCCCCGGATGACATATGGTATTTTGTCGCAATGTTTCCATCGCGACAGAATTCCCATTCCCCAGAACCCCTCTGCAGAAGGGGAAAAACCATTCTGCGGAGTATTGTAAATTTTAATTTCCTTTGTAATGTTAATAATGAATACTTGTCACGAGTCAATTTATAGCGATGAAAGAACAACTGATGATTAATTATTCATATAAAGGGTGAAGATTCCAGAGAAGGGCAGGAGATGGTGATGAAATCATTGAATATAATTGCAGATTTCCTGACGGCATCCCGATTATTAATTTCCATTTTGATCGGTTTCTTGGGTTGGTTCCGGGGAGTTGATGGATGGTTGCTCGCTTCGATATTATTGATAATTGCATGGTCAACCGATATATTGGATGGGATCTTTGCTCGCAGGAGTGGATCCCCGGGGAAAACATGGATTGGAAAACATGACCTCTATTTTGATATGCTGGTCGCATTGAGTTTGTTAGTTTTCATGACTTCATCTACTGTAATAAATCTTGCTACCTGTCTTCTATATTTGTTCGCCTGGGTATTGATATTTTCTCGATTTGGCATTCCTTCTGCATTAGGGAAATTGTTCCAAGCGCCAATTTATGCCTGGTTCATCGTTTCATCCTTAGTATATCAACCACCTCTCGGTGCAATTCTATTGGTATTCCTTGCATTTCTCACGGCTATTACCTGGCCTCGATTTCCAGATGACACCATTCCCAGTTTTATTTCTGGATTTGAACAGCGAAAAAACTCACATAATTCGTGATTCATTAGAATTTCCACTCCATACCTGGCAAACCAAATTTTTACGACATCATATTTATTTGTTCTTCCTGATTACCACGTAGTTGTCCGGGGATCTATTCTCTGGTGGAATCTTACCTTCAATGGACCGACCGGTTGGTCGAAATCAAATTGCCATGAATTCATTTCTTGCATTTTATGGAATCATACGCATAATTAACCTTCAGTGATCCTGTAATATGAGTGATTCATCCCTGGAGGACTTATGGATACTGTGGCATTTGAGAAGTTTCTTGTCAAGGGAGGCAGGTCGCCGAGTGCTGTAAAAAGATGCCTTAATTATGTTTCAAGGTTCGAAGAATACTTGCAATCTTCAAAGGGAATACCTAACCTGGAAGAAGCAGCAGCTGAGGACCTAATAGAATTCATTAACCAAGAAGATCGAAATGAAAAATCCCAGTCCAAGGTTTATCTGTGGGCGATCAAGTATTATTACCGGTACGCGGGGAATGCGGAAATGGTAAATATCGCAGGTATTTTGCGAGAAGAAAGAATTATTCGCAAACCTTTCTCTATCAAGGAATTTCGTGATGTGAACATTGAGGATTGTGAAATTTTAGCGGATCAAGGTATCCATACAATAAACCAGATGCTGAAAGCTGCAGCCTCGAAGGAGGATCGCAGAATACTCTCCAGTAAAGCAGGCATCCCCGAAGGGCGAATTTTGGAACTGGTAAAACTTTCAGATTTGGCGAGAATACCAGGAGTAAAGGGGATCCGTGCTCGGTTATACTATGAAACTGGCTTTGATACGGTAGAAAAGAT
>Ga0209536_100008260_pt1 | contig 15639 bp, 14 predicted proteins | sample DeeMarSeWOR28_12_FD_187461 | JGI IMG/M metagenome (GOLD analysis project Ga0209536, IMG submission 187461) | Marine sediment microbial communities from White Oak River estuary, North Carolina - WOR-2-8_12 (SPAdes) (version 2) | ecosystem: Environmental > Aquatic > Marine > Intertidal zone >...
GACCTTCGAGGAAGATCGCGGCGCCTACAACCAAGCCGACGCCGAAGGCTTCATTCGCCTGAACGCGCTCAGGATGCGCATCGCGGCGAAGCGGAAGCGGAAGAACTGACCGCCACGCCTGCGCCCGAACGGTTCGAGAGCTTCACGTCGTGCGGCGCGCGATCACTTCCATGCCGCAGAGATAACGTTGGCTCACGCCGTACCACACGGGCAAGAAGCCGGTCTCGGCAAGCAGCTCGTAGAGCCGTCCGCGGCTGAAGTTGTGATAGTGCTCGATCTCGATTAGATAGGCATTGCGCTGCTCGCGCTCGAGCACGCGCCAGCTAACCGTGTCCTTGTTCGGCATCGAGATGAACAGGAGGCCCGCCGGCGCGAGCAGCTTCCATGCACACTCGAGCGCTTGCTTCGGGAACGGCATGTGCTCCAGCACGTCGGCCATGGAGATCACGGCGAAGCCGTCCGGCTCGTCGAGTGACTCGAGCGCAACCGCGCGCGCCGGAACACCGAGCGCTACGAGCTTCTCGACGCTGGTCGGGCGGAGGTCGATGCCAAGCGGTTCGTAGCCCCATTCCTGCGCGGTGAACAGCAGTGTGCCGTCCCCAAACCCGACGTCAAGCCAGCGGCCGGCCGCGGCACCGTGAAACGCCGTCACCTGCTCGACCACCCTCGACCATACCCGCCGGCCGCGCTCAGGATCGTGACCCGGCTCCTGGTTGTCGTGCGTGCGCGAGAAGAGCACCGCCAGCGACTCGGGGCTGAAATAGCCATCGGTGAACATGTGCCGGCACTCGAAGCACTCGCACCAGTTCATCACCGTCGGCAACTCCGGCTTGTACAGCTCATGGCTCGAGCAGTCGTACATTCCGACATCAGTTATCGCCTGGCAGCCGCAGAGCGGGCAGGCATCGTAGAGGATTCGCGTATGCGTCATGCGTCGTGGCACAGAGAACGCGCAGCAAAGTAGCGCGCCTCTCTCTCCTCGAAAAAGCGCTCTCGCTCAAAAAAAGTATCACCGAGTAATAGGAAACCCAATCCGGCCGCGCGCTTGCTTGCGCGAGCCGCTGCGTCGGGACCCGATTTGGAAGCCATCTCGAACCCCACGTAAAACGCTCTTATGGTCACGTTTGCCCTTCCTTCCACGGCGGACGACCGCGATCCGGACGAATCACGAACGGCATTAGCGGCCAGTGTCCGAGCAATCTATTCCAAGCGTCAAAGCGCAGCAAGCGCTTTCCCGCACCGCAATTGTTTCTGGAGATTGCTTCAGAAACGCAAGTCAAATGATTTCGGGAATCGACTGATACGTCAACAGCAGTTCGGCCCGACGATCCATCGGGTCGGCGCAGCGGGCGGGCCGATTGGTTCTTGAATTTGCTTCCGCCCCGATCTTCTCGGCGTTCCTGGCGCGCGTGGCGCTGCGTTCCTGACTCAACCATTCCGTTTCTTTCTGTCGTTCTGCCGCTCCAATATGATTTGGACTTGCTGATTGAATTGCCCGTAATGCGGTAAAATTGCACGCGTAGGAGGGAGGGTTCATGCCGTCATTCGATATCGTCTCCGAAGTCAATCACGTCGAGATTCGCAACGCAGTGGACCAGTGCAACCGCGAGATCGCAAACCGCTTCGATTTCAAGGGCTCGGATGCGCGCGTCGAGATCGACGACAAGACCAAGGCGCTGACTGCCTACGCCGATGACGAGTTCAAACTGCACCAGTTACGCGACGTGCTGACGGGCAAGCTCGCCAAGCGGGGGGTCGACATCCGCGCGCTCGAGCCGGGCAAGATAGAGGCGATCAGCGGTAACAAGGTCAAGGAGGAGATCAAGGTGCACGAGGGTGTGGAGCAGGAACGGGCCAAAAACCTCGTGAAGCTCATCAAGGACAGCAAGCTCAAGGTCCAGGGGAGCATCCAGGGTGACGTCGTGCGCGTGTCCGGCGCGAAGAAAGACAACCTGCAGGAAGTAATCGCCCTCGTGCGAAAATCCGTGACCGACTACCCGCTGCAGTTCAAGAACTTCCGCGATTGACTCCGTGACCGGTGACCTGTGACCGGTGACCGGAGGAAAAAAACCGAAACGTCGAACTACGTAGGTCCCTCGTGACCAGTCACTGGTCACTGGTCACTGGTGTTGGAGGCCGGCCATCCACCGATCGTAGATCCGGTCCGCGGCGCGGTGCAGTTCGGCGAGCCGGCGATCGAGGTCGCGCTGGATTTCCTCGACCGGCTGTACCGCGGGACTCTTTTTCAGGTTGCGCTCGATCTCGCGCGCCCCGCTCTTGCACCATGCGGCGATCAGCTCGCGGGTCATCTCGACGTGGCATTGCAGGCCGAGATGCTTGCCCAGGACGAACGCCTGATTTTCGCAATGGGCGCTCGAGGCGATGCGCGTTGCGCCGGGCGGGATGGAGAATGTCTCACCATGCCAATGAAAGGCGCTGAAGGAACGCGCCCCGATCCAGTCGCGCGCGAACCCGTCATCCGCCGCCGCGACCTGGCCCCAGCCGATTTCCTTCACCGCATTGCGGGTTATCACGCCGCCCAGCGCTTTTGCCATCAACTGCGCGCCCAGGCAGTGGCCGAGCACAGGAATATCCGCGTCGCGGGCCTCGCGTATGAGGCGGAACGCAGGAGCAAGCCATGGCAGGTCATCGTTGACGCTCATCGGACCGCCCATGAAGACCAGTGCGCGGAATTCGCGCGGATCAGGCGGAATGGCCTCCCCCTCGTCCACTCTAACGAGCCGCCAGGCAATGCCATTCCGCTCGAGGTATGCGGCAAAATATCCTGGACCCTCGATCGGTGCATGGCGGAAAATGGCGATTGTTTTCATCATTTTCTCGCTGGCGGGACGGACATGCGTCATCTTAGTGCAATTCTCCTTGCCCTCCTATTGGCGCCAGGCCTCGCCGCGGCGGCGGACGTCGCCGTGGTCGGGCTCTTTGCCAACAAGGCGGTGGTGGTAATCAACGGCGGCAAGCCGCGCACGCTCTCGGTCGGCGAGACCACGCCGGAAGGCGTCCGGCTGATCAGCGCAGACAGCGAGTCCGCCACGCTCGAAATCGATGGCAAGCGCGAGACCCTTACGCCCGGGCAGCACGGCGCCATCGCGACCACCGCGCCCCCGCGCAGCGAGCGCAAAAAAGTCGTGTTGACGGCCGACTCTCGCGGTCATTTCTTCACCGTCGGTTCCATCAACGGCGTTTCAACCCGATTCATGGTGGACACCGGGGCGACCACAATTGCGCTGTCGAGCGATGAAGCCAAGCGCACCGGTGTCAACTACCTTGCCGGCAGGAAAGTGCTGACACAGACGGCAAACGGCGTCGTGCCCGTCTACCGCGTGCGGCTCGACGCCGTGGATATTGGAGGCATTAAGCTGGCGAATATCGACGCGATCGTGATCGAGGGCGGCCGGCTGCCGGTCGCGCTGCTCGGGATGAGCTTCCTCAACCGCATGGAGATGAGGCGCGACGGGGATACGCTGATGCTGATCCAGCGTTATTGAGACGATGCGTGACCCGTGACCGGTGACCGGTCACTGAGGTTTGTCGTCGGGATCCCGCTTTTCCGACCCCGGCTCCTGCCTTCCGGTCACCAACGTGAGCAGGTGTCCGAATTTGGCGCGCTTGGTGCTGAGATAGCTCAGGTTTGACTGGCGCGGCGGCACCTCGATCGCGACCCGCTCCGTAACAGTAAGGCCGTAGCGCGCGAGCGCCTGAACTTTGTCAGGATTGTTCGTCATGAGACGCACCTTGTGCACGCCAAGGTCAAACAGGATATGCGCGCCCGCCTTGTAATCGCGCATATCGGCCGCAAAACCGAGCTCGTGGTTCGCCTCTACCGTATCGTGGCCCTGGTCCTGGAGCACATAGGCCCGGACTTTGTTGAGCAGCCCAATGCCTCGCCCCTCGTCGAACGTGTAGACCAGCACGCCCGCGCCGGCCTGCTCGATCATCTTTAGCGCGATGTCGAGCTGCTCGCCACAGTCGCAGCGCTCGCTGCCGAACACGTCTCCCGTAAGACACTGGGAGTGCAGGCGCACCAGCGTTGGCTCCTCCGCACGGATGTCGCCCTTTACCAGCGCCACGAAGAGCGTCGACTCCATGCTGTCGGCGTAAACCACGAGCCGGAACTCGCCAGCTTTGCGCGTGGGCAGCGTCGTCTCCGAGCGGCGGCGGATCTGTCGCTCACCCTGCCGGTAAGCGACGAGGTCGGCGATCCTGAGTATGCGGATGTTGTGCTCGCGCGCGAAGCGCTCGAGGTCCGGCATGCGGGCCATGGTGCCGTCCTCCTTCATGATCTCGCAGATCACACCCGCAGGCTTCAGGCCCGCCAGCCGCGCGAGGTCCACCGCTGCTTCGGTATGGCCAGGCCGCGCGAGCACCCCGCCGTCGACGGCGCGCAGCGTTTGCAGCCGGCCGGGCCGGATAAGGTCGGTAGGCTTCGCGCCGTCCGCGATGGCGACCGCTATCGTGCGCGCCCGGTCGTGTGCCGACATGCCGGAGCCAACGCCCTCGCGCGCGTCAATCGGCGTGGCGAATGCGGTTCCGAATTTCGTCTGATTGCCGGTATCGTCGGTGATCAGGGCAAGACCCAGCTGGCGCATGCGGTCTTCCGTCAGAGCGAGCGAGATGAGGCCCCGCCCGCGAGCAGCCATGAACGTAATTGCCTCGGGCGTAGCGCGCTCCGCGGCAACGAAGAGGTCGCCCTCGTTCTCCCGCTTCTCGTCGTCCACCAGGATCACCATGCGGCCCTTGCGTACTTCGGGCAGGATCTGCTCGACGACGTATTCGCTGGTATTGATATTGTCTGTCGCGCTCATCGCTTCGCCGCCGGCTGAGTAACTAGGTTACTAAGTGACTGGGTGATTACGTCGTAAACAAGAAATATGGCGGCGACTGATGGATTGCCAAGTCACTTAGTCACTTAGTCACTTAGTCACTTGGTCGATTAGTGACGGACCGTTAGCCAACCGGAGCGCTGCGGCCAATCAGCCGCATGAACTCGGCCCGCGTCCTGTCGGCATCGAACTCGCCGGTAAAAGCGGACGTGGTCGCGATGGAGTGCTGCTTCTGAATGCCGCGCATGACCATGCACAGGTGCTGGGCCTCGATGACGACCGCAACCCCTATGGGCTTGAGCGTTTGCTCGATGCAGTCGCGGATCTCCACGGTGAGCCGCTCCTGGACCTGGAGCCGCCTCGCGAACGCGTCCACCACGCGCGGAATCTTGGACAAGCCGACGATCTGGCCGTTCGGGATATAGGCAACGTGGCACTTTCCGAAAAAGGGCAGCATGTGGTGCTCGCAAAGGGAGTAGAGCTCGATGTCCTTGACGATGACCATCTGCTGGTATTGCTCGCTAAACATCGCCGAGCGCAGGATCCCCGCAGGATCGAGGTCGTAGCCATGGGTCAGGAACTGCAACGACTTTGCGACGCGCTCCGGCGTGTTGCGCAGCCCTTCACGCGCCGGATCTTCACCCAGATCCTTCAGGATGGCGCGGTAATTGTCGGCAATGCGCTGGACCAGCACCGGATTGTACTGGTCACGGCGGGCATAGCCGTCCATCTCGTTTTCCTCGAACATCTGCTTGTTGAGCGCCATAAATTTCCGTGAGTCGTGAGCCGTAAGCGGCAAGTTATAGCTAGTATGAACCTGGCCAGCCACGCTGGCATGCAATTCGACGCTAACCGTTCATGGACGTTAGCTGGTCCAGCCGCTCCCGGACGGATCTGACGATGCCCTCCTTGTCGAGACCGACCGAAGCGAGCTGAATTCCGGGGTCACCCTGGTCGATGAAACGATCCGGCAGTCCCAGCTGCAGTACAGGGACGCATCGGCGCGCCCGTTCCAGCGCCTCGAGTACTGCGCTGCCGGCGCCGCCCATCACGACGTTTTCCTCCATCGTCACCAGCAGATCGTGGCTGCCGGCAAGCTCCAGCACCAGCGCCTCGTCGAGCGGTTTCACGAAACGCATGTTCACGACCGTCGCATCGAGCTCGTCCGCCGCCTCGAGAGCGGGTCGCAACATGGAACCGAATGCAACCAGCGCCACTTTCTTCGCGCCGTTCGCCGAATCGCTGCGGCGGCGGCGAATCTCGCCCTTGCCCACCGGCAGCGCGGTCATTTCCTGGAGGATGTCGGCGCCCGGGCCCGTGCCACGCGGATAGCGCACCGCCGCGGGCGTGCCCATCTGCAATGCGGTGAACAACATTTGCCGGCATTCGTTCTCGTCAGACGGCGTCATGACGGTCATTCCGGGCAGACAGCGCAGGTACGTGAGATCGAAGCTCCCGTTGTGAGTGGCTCCGTCGGCACCGACCAGCCCGGCGCGGTCGATCGCCAAAACGATCGGGAGATTCTGGATTTGCACGTCATGGATGAGCTGATCGTAGGCGCGCTGCAGGAACGTCGAGTAGATCGCGAGCACCGGCTTGTAGCCCTCGCAGGCGAGCCCCGCCGCAAACGTCATTGCGTGCTGCTCGGCGATGCCGACGTCGAAATATCTCTCCGGATACTCCTCGGCGAAGCGCACCAAGCCCGAGCCCTCGCGCATGGCGGGCGTAATGCCGACCAGCCGCTCGTCGAGCGCCGCCATGTCGCACAACCAGTTGCCGAATACCTGGGTATACGTCAGCTTGCCGCTGCTCTTGCCGCCAACAATGCCGTTGCTGGCATCGAACTTGGACACGCCGTGGTAGAGCACGGGGTCGGCTTCGGCGAGTTTGTAGCCCGCGCCCTTGCGGGTGACGATATGCAGAAACTGCGGGCCCTTGAGCTCCTTCATGTTCCTCAGCGTCGGAACCAAGGCATCGAGATCGTGACCGTCGATTGGCCCGATATAGTTAAATCCCAGCTCCTCGAAAAGGGTCCCCGGCGTCACCATGCCCTTCACGTGCTCCTCGGCGCGTTTCGCAAGCTCGCCCAGCACCTTCTCGCCGGCGCGCTTCGCTGCCGTGTAGAAACGCCCAGACATAAGCTTGGCCAGATGCTTGTTCAGCGCGCCAACCGGCGGGGAAATGGACATCTCGTTGTCGTTGAGGATCACGAGTAGATCCACATCCATCGCGCCGGCGTTGTTGAGCGCCTCAAACGCCATGCCGGCGGTCATCGCGCCGTCGCCGATCACCGCCACGACGTGGCGCTCGACAGCCGCGAGCTTGGAGGCTACCGCCATCCCGAGCGCAGCGCTGATCGAGGTGCTGGAATGCGCGGTGCCGAAAGTGTCGTACTCGCTTTCCTCCCGTCGCGGAAAACCGGAGAGCCCCTGCCACATGCGCATGCGCTTCATGCCTTCGCGGCGTCCGGTCAGCACCTTGTGGCCGTACGTCTGGTGCCCCACGTCCCAGATGATTCGGTCGTGCGGCGTGTCGAAGACGTAATGCAGCGCGATCGTGAGCTCGACGGTCCCGAGATTGGACGAAAGGTGTCCGCCCGTCTGGCTGACCGACTCCACCAGAAACGCCCGCAGCTCGTCCGCGAGCCGCTTGAGCTGCCGCTCGTCGAGCTGGCGCAACTCGCGCGGATAGTTGATTGTCTTGAGCAGGTCGTACATTGGTGAGTTCAATGCGGAATGCTCAATGGTCAACGTTGAGCCAAGGACATTCTCAGGCATTCGGTTCGTTCCGCACTCGTCATTGATGATTCAGCATCAAACATTCGACATTGTATTCAAAACTTACGCAACACGATGAAGTCCGCCAGCTGCTGCAGCCGCAACGCCCTTGCACCGAACGCCTTCAGCGCCCCAAGCGCCCGCTCGCGCAACTGCTGCGCAAATTCCCGGGCGCGGCTTGCGCCCATGGCGCTGACGTAAGTCGGCTTGTTGTTCATTGCATCCTTGCCCGCGGTCTTGCCGAGCGTCGCGGTCGGAGACTCGGCGTCGAGCACGTCGTCAACGACCTGAAACGCGAGACCGATCAACTTCGCGAAATGATCCACTTGCGAGAGCTCCCGTTCGCCCAGGCTGCCGCAGCGCGCGCCAATCAGAGCGGCGGCGCGAATCAACGCGCCCGTCTTGTGAATGTGCATGAACTCCAGCTCGGGCACGGTCAGCGTTTTTCCCGTGGACTCAAGGTCGATCTGCTGCCCGCCGGCCATCCCGCGCGAACCCGCCGCCGCCGCCAGCAGCTTGACCATCTCGAGCTGGACCCGTGCGTCATCGGCCAACCGGTAGTCCCCGAGCAGCTGGAACGCCAGACTCTGAAGGGCGTCGCCCACCAGGAGCGCAGTCGCCTCATCATACTCGACGTGGCAGGTAGGCTTGCCGCGCCTGAGCACGTCGTCGTCCATGCACGGCAAATCATCGTGCACCAGCGAATAGGCGTGAATCAGCTCAACCGCGGCCGCGCCTATTTCCACGCGCCCCGGATCGGCCCCCGCCAGCTCCCCGGCGGCGAAGGCAAGCAGCGGGCGGGCGCGCTTCCCGCCGCCCAGCACGGCGTAGCGCATTGCCTCGTGGAGGCGCGCTGGCGCGATATCAGTCCCCGGCAGGACGCGCTGCAGCACGCTCTCGACGCGCTGGACATTCTCATGGGACCACGCCTGGAAATCAGTCGTCACTCTTGAAGTCCCGCAGGACGCCTTCTTCCAGCATCTTGACCTGCTGCTGCGCGTCTTGCAGGGCCGCCTGGCAGAACTTAAGCAGTTCCGCCCCGCGCTTGTACGCCGACAACGATTGCTCCAGGGGCATCTGGCCAGCCTCCATATTGGAGACAATTCGCTCCAGTTCGGAGAGGGCTGACTCGAAGCTCTGGGGGGTCTGGGATTTGGCGGTCTTGGGCATGCGGGCGCCGCCCGATGCAAAAGGGAAAGGTTAGCTTAGTCAGAGGGTTGGGGTCAACGCGAAACACGCCGTCGCCGCGTCATCCGTCACCCGGCTGCGCATCCAACTCCGCCCCAGGTTCGTATAATTGAAAAAATGCGGCACTGCCAAACTATCATTTGCGCAGGCAGGGCTCTCTAGCGGTAACAAGCGGCTGGCCGGAGTCCTCCCCACGCCCCCGAATTGCTGCTGGATTGCGGGCCGTCCGCGGCCGCTTTTGATTTGGAGAGTTTCAAATGCATGCGACATTGCCCCGGCTTGAGGCAAGTGATTTCCCCGCCATTCGCCGCCGGCGCCTGGAAACGCTCCAGGTCAATCTGGGCTACAAGTGCAACCAGAGCTGCCTGCACTGCCACGTCAATGCCGGCCCGACCCGGACCGAGCTGATGGACCGCGAAACCATCTCGGAAGTAATCGCGTTTCTCAAGGCCTCGGGCGTGAAAAAGCTTGACGTGACGGGCGGCGCCCCAGAGCTCAACCCCCACTTCCGCGGGCTCGTGCTGGCCGCGCGCAATCTCGGCGTGCACGTATTGAACCGCTGTAACCTGACGATACTGGAGCAGCCCGGACAGGAAGACCTGGCTAAATTTCTCGCAGGCAACCGCGTCGAAATCGTCGCCTCACTGCCGTGCTACCTGGAAGAGAACGTCAATGCGCAGCGCGGCCAAGGTGTGTTCGAGGCCAGCATTCGCGCGCTCCGGACGTTGAATGCGATCGGCTACGGGCAACCCGAATCGGACCTCCTGTTGAACCTCGTCTACAACCCGCAGGGCGCCTCGCTCCCGCCTTCGCAGAATGGTCTCGAGCTGGATTATCGCCGCTACCTCGGCGAGCGCTTCGGCGTGAGCTTCAACCGCCTGCTCGTGCTGACCAACATGCCGATCCAGCGCTTCGGCAGCATGCTGATTACCAAAGGCCAGTTCGAGCGTTATATGGACCTCCTGAAAGCGGCCTATCGCCCGGAGAACCTGGAGTCCGTCATGTGCCGTAATTTGTTGAGTGTGGACTGGCGCGGTTACCTCTATGACTGCGACTTCAACCAAATGCTGGGCCTGCCGCTGGCTTGGCGCGGCCGGCCTGCCATGCATTTGCGCGACCTCATTGGCGCCCATCTCGGTGAAAATCCCATCACGGTGAAAGATCACTGCTACGGCTGCACCGCCGGTCAGGGATCGAGCTGCGGTGGCGCCCTTTCGTGAATCGGTGACCGGTGAGCTGTGACCAGTGACCGGTGGTGACCGGACGATCAAGCGAACTCACGCAGATCTGATCTCCGGACGCGCACCACGAGTCGCAGTTTACGGGTCACCGGTCACGGGTCACCGATCACCTTTTGAAGCAGCTAATGACGTTCGATCCTGCGATGGCGATGTACTTCTGGGGGTTCCTGCTGCTCTACGGTACGGTCATGTACGTGATCTCGCCGCACGCGCGCACGGTGTCCGGTTTTTTCGCTGGGACGGACAGCGCAGGGCGCCCGGCGAACGCCTGGGCCCTCACCTGCAGCATCTTCATTAGTTGGATCTTCGCGAAATCAGTCACTAACGCCGCCAATCTCGGCGCCTCGTTCGGCGTCGTCGGCGGACTCGCCTACGCAACCTACTGGCTGTCCATCCCGCTGGCGGGGATCGTCATCTACTGGCTGCGCACGCGGCACGGCGCGACCGGCCTGGTACCGTTCCTGATATCGAAATACGGGAAGCTTGCAGCACTCAGCTTTACGCTCGCGATCCTGATTCGTCTCTACAACGAGGTGTGGAGCAACACAGCGGTCGTGGGCGCTTATTACGGCAGACCGGGGGAATGGACCTTCATCGCCGCGGCGCTGCTGTTCACAGCCGTCACGCTCTTCTACAGCCTCAAGGGCGGGCTGCGCAGCTCGATTTTCACGGACGTCATACAGGCCGTGCTCTTGGTTGCGGTCATGGCAGTGGTGCTGTTCGCCATACTTCCCGCGCATGGTCCTGCCCGGCTGCTCGCCGCCGGCGAGTGGCGCCTTGATGCCGGCCTCGATCTGGTTTTCGTTGCGCTGCTGCAGGTGCTCTCCTACCCGTTTCACGACCCTGTCCTGACCGACCGCGGGTTCATCACCGAAGAGCGGAAGATGTTGCGCGCGATGATTATCGCCGGCGTGCTCGGCTTCGCATGCATCTTCGCCTTCAGCCTCGTCGGCGTGCATGCCCGGCTCGAGGGCCTGCCGTCCGGCAACAACATGCCCGGCGCGGTCGCGCTGGCGTTCGGCGCCCTGCCCTACCTCCTGATGACGATCGTGATGGTCATGGCGGCCGGCTCAACGCTCGACTCGACCTTCTCCTCGCTCGCCAAGTCGGTCGGCCAGGAAATGCCGCTCCTCGCCGGCCGCGCGCCGGGGCCGCGCGCAGTCACGATCGGGATGTGGGCGATGCTGGCGATCGCGGTGTTCGGCAATCTGCCGATGATCGCGGGAACCGACATCCTGAAGGCAACGACGCTCAGCGGGACCATGGTAATGGGTCTCGCGCCGGTCTTCCTGCTGGCCCCTTTCGTACAGTACTCGCCCTGGAGCTTCCACTTCGCGTTCTGGCCGGGTGTTCTGCTCGGCGTGCTTCTCGCCGTCGGCACGATTCCGGCAGCGTGGGGGATCGGTACGGGCAAATACGCGCTTTTGCTTGGCACCAACGTCTACGGCCTCGCGATCTGCTTTACCGGCTTCCTCATCCCGCTTGCACTGCAGCGATTCGCGGCGGGTCCGGCCGTCACAACCACCGGGCGTTAGCGCACATGGCACGCGATTCACAGTTCACGATTCACGATTCATGGAGCGGGCGGCCTGGTCGCAGCTGCCCCCTGTCCTACCGCTACGCGCCCGTTTCGCTCGCGCGAGAGCCCGAGCTCATTGCCGACACACTGTATGTCGTTGGCGGCCTTTACGGTAACCGGCCCGCGCTCGCCAGCGTCCTGGCGCTCGCCGCAGCCGATACGGGCCGCACGGCAATGGTCTTCAACGGAGACTTCAACTGGTTCAACGTCGATCCAGAGGGCTTCGATTACGTCAACCGCACCGTCCTCGAGCACGTGGCGCTGCGGGGCAACGTCGAGACCGAGCTCGCCGGCGACAACGCGGAGGCAGGGTGCGGTTGCGGCTATCCGGACTGGGTGAGCGATGCCGAGGTCGGGCGCTCAAACGCCGTCATGGAGCGACTGCGCGACACGGCGCGCGCTTTCCCCGGACTGCGGGAGCGCCTCGGTCTGCTGCCGCTGAATCTGGTCGCGCGCGTCGGTAGCGCGCGTGTGGCGATCGTGCACGGAGATGCGGAGTCCCTGGCCGGCTGGGGCTTTTCCCAGGAAGCGCTGGAGAACCCAGACCAGATCGCCAAGGCAAGCCATTGGTTCGAAGAGGCCCGCGCAGACATATTTGCCAGCAGCCACACCTGCCTGCCAGTGGCGTGCGAGCTGCCCGGCGGGCGCGTTCTCGTCAACAACGGGGCCGCCGGCATGCCGAATTTTCGCGCGACGCAGCATGGGGTCATCACGCGCATCAGCGCGACGCGGGTCCCCGCAGCCTCTTCGCTTTACACGATTGAGGCCAACGGCGTCCGCATCGAAGCGCTGCCCTTGCATTACGACGCCACGCGCTTCGAGCGCGAGTTTCTCGACAGCTGGCCACCGGGCTCGGCCGCGCACCTGTCTTACTACGCGCGAATCACACGCGGCACGGACTATGGGGTTGGCCAGGCAATCCGTCGTCATGCGGGGCCGATCGGCTCCATTCGCCAGAAACCATTGCGGCAGGAAAATCCGACATGAAAAAAAGCAGGCTCGTTCTGATCGTTGTGATCGCTGCCGCAATCGCGGCGTTCTTCATGTTCGACCTCGGGCGCTTCTTCACGCTCGAGTTCTTCAAGTCTCAGCAGGCGGCGATCGACAGCTACTTCACCGCGAACCCGTTGCAGACCGCGGCCGTCTTCTTCGTCATCTATGTCGCTGTGACGGGGCTTTCGCTGCCGGGGGCGGCGCTGATGACGCTGGTCGCTGGCGCGATCTTCGGCCTGCTATGGGGCACCGTGATCGTGTCGTTCGCCTCGAGCCTGGGAGCCACGCTCGCGTTCCTGGCTTCACGCTTTCTCTTCCGCGACGCGATACAAAGCCGCTTTGGCGAAAGCCTCAAGGCAATCAATGCAGGCGTCGAGAAGGACGGCGCCTTCTATCTCTTCACGCTGCGTCTGGTGCCCGCTTTTCCATTCTTCGTGATCAATCTCGTCATGGGTCTCACGCCGATCCGGACGTGGGCCTTCTACTGGGTCAGCCAGATCGGCATGCTCGCCGGCACCGTCGTTTACGTCAACGCGGGCACCCAGATCGCCAGGATCGAGTCGCTGCGAGGAATCCTCTCGCCGGAGCTGATCATTTCTTTTACCCTGCTCGGCGTCTTCCCGCTCATCGCCAAGTGGGCCGTCAACGCGATCAAGGCGCGCAAGGTGTACGCCAAATGGCAGCGGCCACCGCGCTTCGAGCGCAATCTTGTCGTCATCGGCGCGGGCTCCGCCGGGCTGGTCTCGGCCTACATCGCGGCCGCGGTAAAGGCCAAAGTGACGCTGATCGAGAAGCACAAGATGGGCGGCGACTGCCTGAATACCGGCTGCGTGCCATCCAAGGCGCTCATCAAGTCGGCGCGCCTGCTCTCGCAGATCCGCCGCGCGCCCGAGTACGGGCTCAAAGCGGCGAGCGCCGAATTCGACTTTGCCGACGTGATGGAACGCGTGCAACGCGTGGTGAAAACAGTCGAACCTCACGATTCGGTCGAGCGCTACACGAGCCTGGGGGTCGAGTGCATCGAGGGGGAAGCCAAGATCACCTCGCCGTGGGCCGTTGAGGTGAAGACGCCGGCCGGCGTGCGCACGCTCACGACGCGCGCCATCATCATCGCGGCAGGTGCCCGGCCGTTCGTGCCGCCGATTCCCGGCATCGAGGACGTCGGCTGCCTTACCTCCGACACAGTCTGGCAGCTTCGCCAGCTCCCGCCGCGGCTGGTCGTGCTGGGCGGCGGGCCGATTGGCTCCGAGCTGACCCAGGCGTTCGCGCGTCTTGGCTCGCAGGTCACCCAGGTGGAGATGCTGCCGCGGATCATGATCCGGGAGGATCCCGAGATCTCGGACCTGGTAATGGGACAGTTCCGCAAGGAGGGCATCAATGTCCTGGTCAACCACAAGGCAAAGCAGTTCAAGGTCGAGAACGGCGAGAAAATCCTCATCGCCGAGCACGAGGGGCACGATGTGCGGATCCCCTTCGATCAGCTTCTGTGCGCGGTCGGGCGCGTCGCCAATACTTCGGGCTACGGCCTCGAGGAGCTGGGAATAGCGACGACGAGAGCGCGCACCGTCGAGACCAACGAATATCTGCAGACCCTCTACCCCAACATCTATGCCTGCGGCGATGTTGCCGGACCGTATCAGTTCACCCACACCGCTGCGCATCAGGCGTGGTACGCCGCGGTGAACGCCCTGTTTGGCCGCTTCCGCAAATTCAAGGCCGACTACTCCGTCATTCCGTGGGCGACGTTCACGGAGCCGGAAGTCGCACGCGTGGGCCTGAACGAAACCGAAGCAAAGGAGAAAAAGATACCGTACGAAGTCACCACCTACGGCATCGACGATCTCGATCGCGCCATCGCGGATGAGGAAGCACACGGCGTCGTCAAGGTGCTTACCGTCCCCGGCAAGGACCGGATCCTTGGCGTCACCATTGCCGCAGAGCATGCGGGCGACCTGATCATTGAGTACATCGCCGCCATGCGCCACGGCCTCGGCTTGAACAAGATCCTCGGCACGATCCACATCTATCCGACGCTCGCCGAGGCCAACAAGTACGCCGCCGGGATGTGGAAGAAAGCGCACGCGCCGCAAAGCGTGCTCAACTGGGTGGCGCGCTATCACGCGTGGATGCGCGGGTGAGCCGCAGGGATCAAGGATGAGAGTCGAGGGATGAGATTTATTCTGCTCGTCCTTGCGCTGAGCGTCATCAGCGCCGCGTCCGCACAACGATTCGACCACGAGCACAAGGCGTGGGACGCGCTCGTGAAGAAGCACGTGGTGCTGGCGGACAGGGGCACAGCGTCACGCGTTCGCTATGAAGGCTTTCGCCGGGATCGCCCCGCCCTCAAGTCCTATCTGGATGCGCTCTCGAACGTCGCGGCCCCCGAGTTCAACGGCTGGACCAAGTCGCGACGGATGGCGTTTCTGATCAACGCCTACAACGCTTTTACCGTCGAGAAGATCCTCTCGCGTTATCCCGACATTCGATCGATCTGGGACTTCGGAAAAATCTTCGGCAACCCGTTCAGAGACGAATTCTTCATGCTGCTCGGAGAGTCATACTCGCTGGATCGCATCGAGCACGAAACGCTGAGAAGACCTGGAGCCTACGACGAGCCGCGCGTGCATTTCGCCGTCAACTGCGCCTCGATTGGCTGCCCCATGCTGCGCGAGGAGGCGTACGTCGCCGCGCGGCTCGACGCCCAGCTCGAAGAGCAAACGCGGCGTTTCCTCTCGGACCGGATGCGCAACCGCTTTGATCCCGGCAGCGGACGCCTCGAGGTCTCGATGATCTTCGGCTGGTTCGAGGTTGACTGGACCAGCGGCTTCCGCGGTTTCGAGGGCAAGTTGCCGCCTATTCGCTCGCGGGAGCAGTTCCTGGCCAAATACGCGGATCTCCTTGCCGATGACCCCGCGCACCAGCGCGCGATCCGGGAAGAAAAAGCAGAGCTGTCTTTCCTCGATTATGATTGGGGGCTCAACGACGCCAAACGCTAACGCGTTTCCAGTTTCCAGTTTCCA
>Ga0209536_100008261_pt1 | contig 15638 bp, 13 predicted proteins | sample DeeMarSeWOR28_12_FD_187461 | JGI IMG/M metagenome (GOLD analysis project Ga0209536, IMG submission 187461) | Marine sediment microbial communities from White Oak River estuary, North Carolina - WOR-2-8_12 (SPAdes) (version 2) | ecosystem: Environmental > Aquatic > Marine > Intertidal zone >...
AAGCAGCTTTGTTTTCAGAAAAAATATTTTAATATTCTTTCTTTTTATCCTTCCCAATTTATGGGCCTGTGAGGGACGGATCGGATTGCATGGACAAAAACCTGCTGAAGGGATCTGGAGAGGTGTGATCCATTTGCAGGACCAGGAACTGCCATTTAATTTTCTGGTTCGTCATACCGGTTCCGGAATGGAACTTGATCTGATAAATGGAGAAGAGCGGATCAGGATTGATGAAATTGTTCTATCCAATGATTCTTTCAGGATCCCAATGCATATATTCGATACAGGTATTTCAGGTACATATACCCGGGAGGGAATGCAGGGGATATGGAAAAAAAACTATCTTGAGGATTATATCCTTCCGTTTACGGCCTCTTATAAGAAATCCTTCCGCTTTACCAAAGAACCGTCTCAATCTACTCATGACCTTAATGGCCGATGGGAGGTTTACTTTCTTTCCGGCCCGGATTCCACACTGGCTGTTGGTCTGTTTAACCAGTCAGGGAATGTTCTGGAAGGTACCTTTCTGAAAACGACGGGAGATTACCGGTATCTGGAAGGAGAAGTGGATGAAGATAGTCTGATGATCAGTACTTTCGATGGTGAACATGCCTATTTATTCAAGGCGCGGATAATCACGGAGGATACCATTAAGGGTACTTTCTGGTCGGGGAAAACATGGCGTCAATCCTGGGTGGCAATCCGGAATCCCGAAATACGTTTGCCCGATCCGTATAGTCTTACCTTTCTGAAGCCCGGTTATGTACGAATTCATTTTGAACTGCCCGGGATGGATGGTTCAACCGTGTCCCTGGATGACCCCGAATATCAGGGTAAGGTGATCATCCTGCAGATTTTCGGTACCTGGTGCCCTAATTGTATGGATGAGACCAGGTTTCTTTCAGGGTGGTATAATAGAAATCAACACAAGGGAGTAGAAATACTGGCCATTGCTTTCGAAAGGAAAGATAATTTCAGCTATGCCCGTGAAAGAATTGAAAGGATGAAAGAGAAATACAATATACATTATGATTTTTTATTTGGCGGTAAGTCGGATAAAGAGGAAGTATTATGTGTATTGCCCATGTTGAATACAATGGTATCCTTTCCAACTACCATTTTTATTGATAAGCGGGGAAAGGTAAGGAAGATCCACACGGGATTCGCGGGTCCGGGAACCGGCGCCCATTATAAAGAATATATTGAAGAGTTCAATCTTTTTATGGATAAACTTCTACAGGAGACAACCGACTGATAATTCAATCATTATCCTTTCAATACCTGAATCACCTCATCCCACGAGGCATTGGCAAAGAAATTCTGCTCATAGTCCCATTCGATTTTTCTTTTTAGTTTGAGCGACAGGGTGCCCATATGGGCTGCCACGGCTTCTTCAAAACCGTAATCGATGTGACAGGCCGGCAAGGAGTTCGTCCGGATGCTATCAAGCCAGTCGGCTATATGGAGATGGGTGACGTCCACACGCTTGCCGTTTCTGAATGTATATAACAATCCTTTGCTGGCAAAATACCTTTCTGTGGCTGATGTAATAGCATCGAGTCCCTCTGCGCCGGACGTATAAGAGAACAGGGGTAATTCGAGATCGATTTTTCCTTCATTCATCATTTTCTCATATCTTGTAGACCTGGGGTCAGGATATACCATCAGGGTATTTCCCACCTCCATGGTAGCATCGTGCCCCATGATTACATTGGGCCTGCTGTATTCATTGGCCAGGGTAGCACTGTATTGAAATGTAAGATCACGATCCGGATATTCAAATAAAACATTAAAAACATCCGGTACTTCCCGTCCATCTTTATAATAATAGATTCCTCCTGAAGCAGTTACTGATTTCGGAATTCCCAGGTCAAGGATCTGATTAATAGCATCGTAATCATGCGTAAGCAGGTCACCGCTCAAGCCGGTGCCATAAGCCCAGTATTTCCTCCATCTGAAAAAGTGGTCCTTATTAAAAGGCAATTTTGGCGCATTTCCCAGAAACTGCTGCCAGTCAATGTTCTGTTCACTCGCTTCCGGATGAATATCATATTGCCAGGCCCCATTTGGAGAATTCCGGTTGGTATTGGTTTGAACCAGGGTAATTTTCCCGAGTACCTCTTTACGGATCAATTCTTTTGCCTTACCATAACTTTCCGTTTGCCTGAATTGATGACCCAATTGGAATACGATCCCGGTTTTCTTTACAATGTCATAAAGATCATAGGTCTCCTGCATTTTATGGGTCATCGGTTTTTCCAGGTAGACATGTTTCCCTGCCTTTGCCGCTTCTATGGCCATGGGAGCATGCCAGTGGTCCGGGGTGGCGATAATCACCGCATCGATATCTTCCGCATGGACCAGATCCATCCAGTTGCTGTATTTTTTTGCCCGGTGGTTTGAATCAGAAACCGTCTTTTGTGCATTATCGGCTTCGATATTGAAAATATCGCATACACCATTGAAGATCACGTTAAGGTTATCCTGTTCCAGGAAGGTGTTCAAGGCAATATTATTCCCGGTCTCTCCCGCTCTTTCCATTTGGGTTTTCATCCAGCTTTCCGTGGCGAATCCTGAAGCCCGGACAAGTTGCTCACCCCGGATCCCGAAACCGATGATACCGAGACGGATCTGTTGACCTCGATTTACCTGCTTGGGTTGCTGAGAAGGATTGATATCCGCATTCACGCCTACTTCATTGAATAAATCGGATTTTAAAACGCTTTCATATTTTCTTTTTCGATACGCACTGAAAACGACACCTCCAATCGCAGGTAGGGTGACAAGCCCCTTAATGATATCCCGCCTTGATATGCCAGATAATTCCTCGGGTGATTTTTTTTTAATGTTTTCCTGTTCGTCCATGATATTACCTCTTACTTATTATTTCTTAACTGATAAATTAAACGGTCCAATCCGATCAGTCTGCTGTTTGGGAACACGAGGTTGATCGAAACCGCAAAAATTTCAATCAGATTTTTGTTTACCAACAAATAACTTCCCTCACCCGGTGCCTCAAATTTGTAACCGATCAGCGGGGGGTGCGAAAGATAATAGAGACCAATCAATACAATGGCCCCGGTACTGGCCCATCTTTCGAATAGTCCAGCCATTAGACAAAATCCGATAATCAGTAATCCCCATACATTGAAAATGTCTGCCAGTTTGAGCAGCGTGGGATCTGAAGCAATTCCAGTGAAAATAAATGCAAACCAGCCCTTCGAATCAAGCAGGTATCCCACGGAAGACCAATTCGGATTGATCAATTTGGAAAAACCTTCATAAAAAATGTGCCATCCAACAATAATCCTGAGGATAACGAGCAATGACAATTGACTTTTTGTATAGGGGAGTGTTTTAAAAAAAGCAAATTCATTTTTCATATTGTCATTCTTAAGATAAAAAAATAAGCCTTGATATATTACATTCCATTCCTGCAAAAATGGGCCATTTCAATTGAAAAAGATCGGAATCTGTCTGTTTTTTTCACTTTCCAGATCAGGATAACTTGCCTGATCCTGTGTACTACAATGGACATTTATGTTCGATATGGAACACTCAATTTTTTGAAAATTTTATTAATGCCCACATTATCAGGCATTTATTTTTTTGGTATTGAAATTGCAACTTGTTTTTGTAAGCTAGAGATTTTTAGTATGGATTTTTAAACCGAAACCAAACCAGGAACTATGAACATAACCATTAAGGGAGTGCGCAAAATTATATTATATGCCCTCACCTTTCTCATTTTGAGCGCATTCAGCCTGGGTCAGATGGGTCACCCGGCTGAAACTGCTATTCGCCTTCCTGCTCCAATAAAAATAGCAGACAAACCGGATGAAAAGGATATGTCCGCCATTAAATTCACCGCCTTGCCCTTTATCCTTGCATTTAAACATTTTGTGTTGGACCGGGAAGAATGATCAGCGGGTATTAAAACTATTTTTTCCATTTGAGTATTTAAAAGAGGATACTTCACATTCCCAGCCTATAATTTAATCCTTTATCAATCCGATAAGTAAAATCTATTTAGCTTCGTGTTACCGAATATTCTGAACGATAAAGTTTACGGTATAATTAATTACAGTCTTCGTGCATGAGGATCTGCCTCTAATATTTCATTCCGGATTTGCTTTTTTAATAATAAAATGGAAAATTCACCCCGTGATTTTTTTAATCTGGAAATCTTAAACATCAATTTTTAATGGAAAAACAAGAAGTACAAACCCGGGTGAAAAAAGTAGTTTCACAGGTTCTAAAAATGGAAGAGTCGGAAATCAATGATGATGCGAATTTTATTTTTGATCTGGGAGCAGATTCCATGCAAAGCCTGGAACTGGTTGCAGGATTTGAAGAAGAATTTGAAATCGAATTGGATCAGGATAAAGCCCTTGAGATCCAGACTATAGATGGGGCAATAATGTTTATTCTGGAATATTTGAATTGATATTCCTTCATCTATATCTAAATCTAAACAATCATCAATAATTATGTCGGATCGATCAGAACTCCACCAGGTAAACCTGCATAAAATTTTTTATCCTTCCTCGGTTGCGGTTGTCGGAGCTACCAAAACAAAAGGGACCGTTCCCTACGATATTCTGGAAAACATACTCAAGGCAGATATCAATGCTTCTGTTTTTCCGGTAAGTCCCAGGGAAAAACATATTTGCGGGGTGAAGTCGTTCAAATATGTACTGGATATAGAGGATCAGGTTGATCTGGCCATCATTGTGTTTCCGAGTGCCGTAGCTCATATGGCCCTTGAACAATGTGGGCAGAAGGGAATCAAATCAGTCATTATCATATCCGCAGGTTATAAGGAAATTGGTGAAAAAGGACTGGAACGGGAAAAGCAGATCCTTCAGATAGCCCGAAAGTATGATATATCATTCATCGGGCCTAACTGTCTGGGTGTGATCAATACCGATCCGGCCGTCAGGTTGAACGCATCCTTTGCAAGGCAGATGCCGGAAGAAGGAAGCATTGGATTTTTGTCTCAATCAGGAGCACTCTGTACGGCTGTGCTGGATTATGCAAGGGCAAAACACATAGGCTTTTCTAAATTCATCAGCTTCGGCAACAAAGCAGATATCACCGAGGTGGATCTCATGTATTATCTGATGGGAGATGAGAAGACGAAGGTGATTTTAATGTATCTTGAGGAGGTTACGGACGGCAGGGCATTAATGAAAGCAGCTGAAGATATTATATCCCAGAGCGGGAAACCTGTTCTTATTTTAAAATCAGGTAGGACTAAGGAAGGGGCTTCGGCTGCGGCTTCCCATACAGGCTCCCTCGCAGGGAGTGATGAAATTTGTGATGCTGCCTTCGAACAGGCTGGAATCATTCGATGCGATAATATTGAAGAAATGTTCAATAAAGCCATTGCCTTTGCTTACCAGCCTCCACCTGAAACCAATAAAGTGGCCATTATAACCAATGCCGGTGGCCCGGGTGTTCTAACAACCGATGCGGCCATTCATGAAGGCCTGCAACTGGCCGAATTCTCAGAGGAAACTACTAAAAAATTCAAACGTTACCTGCCATCAACAGCGAATATAAAAAATCCGGTGGATGTGATTGGTGACGCGCGCGCCGACAGGTATGATGCAGCCCTGACGGGGGCTATGAATGATCCAGCCGTCGCCGGGGTTTTTGTGATTTTGACACCACAATCCATGACAAATATCGAAGAAATTGCTCATGAGGTAGTAAAAGTGGCAGGTGAATCGGGAAAACCACTATATACGTCTTTTATGGGTGAGGCGGATGTCGCAAAAGGAGTCGATATCCTGCTGAGAAATAAAATTCCCCATTATATTCTTCCCGAATCGATGTGTGAATCCTTTGCAAGTGTTTACAGGTTCCATCACCAGATAATGAATTTCAATACAGAACCGGTGCTGATAAAAGAGGTTGACAGGGACCGTGTATCGGATATAATTAACAGCCATTTGACAAACGGTAAAAAGATGCTGGGTGAGGATGAAGCAGGGGAGATCTTAAAATGCTATGGATTACCCATTATCCCCGGAAGATTGGCTACTTCCGAAAAGGAAGCCCTCGAGATTGCGAAAGAGTTAGGATTTCCGGTGGTGATGAAAGTGATGGCAGAGGATTTTTTCCATAAATCAGATATCGGAGGTGTCAAACTGGATCTGGGTTCAGAAACCGAAGTGAAGGATACGTACAAGATCCTGGTGTCGTCCTTCAAGAAAGAGGTACCTGATTCCAAACTTCGTGGGATATGGGTAGCCTCGATGATCCAGGGGGATATGGAGGAAATTATAATCGGCATCAAAAGGGATCCTTCATTCGGCCCAGTGGTCATGTTCGGTCTGGGTGGAGTATTTGTAGAGATATTAAAAGACGTAAGTTTTAAGGTTGCCCCTCTAACCAACCGGGATGCGGACTTAATGATCCGAAAGATAAAAGGCTTTCCGATTCTGGAAGGGGCACGTGGTAAAGCTCCGAGAGATATTGAAAGTATCAAATTTTGTCTGTTCAGGATAGCTCAACTTGCCCTGGATTTTCCCGAAATAAAGGAATTGGATATGAATCCGTTAATGGTCGGATTAAAAGGCCAGGGAACCTTCATTGCAGATGCGAAAATTTTGTTTTAATCCTACTAAAAATGAGGTGGTATGACCTATCGTCAGCTTACATCAGATGAAATATTACAACTTGAAAAACAATCCTGCAGATCAGCGGACTGGACGGCAATTTCGGTGGATCCGGATTTTGATCCCTCACGGGTGCAGGATGTAAAATTTTCAGGATCCTGTAAAATAGGGAATCTCAGAGGAGAGATTCCGGATCCGGAAGGAAGGAAAAGAGCCGCCGGGCTGTATTCAGCTTCACTCGAAAATGTGACGATTGGCAATGAGGTTCGAATATCCCAGGTTAGAAAGCTATCCAATTATTGTATAGAAGATCAGGTATATATTCAGAATGTAAGTGTACTATCTGTAACAGGGGAAACTGCTTTTGGAAACGGAACGGAAATAGAGATTCTGAATGAGGGCGGGGGACGCGAATTGATTATTTTCGACAAACTCAGTGCCCAGATAGCTTATATATGTGTTATGTACAGGCATCGTCCGAAATTGGTGGCCGCATTGAATAAAAAAATCCGGGAATATAGTAACTCGAAATCCGATACAACAGGAATAATTGGAAAGGGCAGCCATATCATTAACAGCAATGCAATTTATAATGTAGCCATTGGACCTTACGTTGAGGTTAATGGAATCGATCTGCTGGAGGATGGAACTATCCTGGGGGATCCCGATGAAATAACCCGGATCGGACAGGGTGTGATTGCCCGGCACTTTATCATTTTGTCTGGATCTACGGTAGAATCCGCCTCCCTTCTCGAAAAGTGCTTTGTGGGCCAGGCCGTTCGGATCGGGAAACAATTTTCGGCAGAAAATTCGGCCTTTTTTGCTAATTCAGAGGGATTTCACGGTGAGGCAGTAAGTCTGTTTGCCGGTCCATACACAGTTACCCATCATAAATCGACACTCTTGATTGCCGGGATCTTTTCGTTTTTTAATGCGGGAAGTGGTACGAATCAGAGCAATCACATGTACAAACTGGGACCGATCCATCAGGGGATTGTCGAACGTGGGTCCAAGACAGGATCTTTTTCCTATTTATTGTGGCCTTCCAGGGTGGGGCCGTTCAGCGTAGTCATGGGTAAACACGGGATTAATTTTGATGCGACGGAACTTCCTTTTTCCTATATCACCGTTGAAAACGATAAGACTGTACTTACCCCTGCCATGAACCTCCTCACCGTGGGCACACGCCGGGATACTGAAAAATGGCCCAAACGTGACGGTAGGAAAGGAGCAAAGAAGCTGGACCTGATTCATTTCGAACTGTTTAATCCGTATGTAATCAACAGGGTATTAAACGGGATTGAGATCTTGAACGACCTATACGAAAAAACTCCTAAAGAACAGGAGTTCGTCGGATACAAAGGCTTGAGAATAAAAAGACTTATGCTAAAATCATGTCGCAAGTATTATGAGATGGCCTGGCGTATCTTTCTCGGAAATACAATTTTAAAAAGACTGTCCATGCCGGAAGAACCTGAAAATATGAAAGAAGTCCGTATCCGGTTGGAACCCGGATATGAAATTCGGGAAAAGAACTGGATGGATATCGCTGGAATGACGGTCCCGGCTGAAATCCTGGACACGTTGCTGGATGAAATTGAACAGGTTACCTACCCCACACTGGACGCTATCCGGGAAAAAATAACGGAGATTTATGAGAAATACGATGGATATGTTTTATCCTGGATGCATCGGATACTTGCTGAAAAATTTGAATTCGATTTATCCCTTATCTCGAAGGAACAAATCGTCCGGATAATTACGGATTGGAAATCAGATTCCATTCGGCTTAATAATATGATCCTTTCCGATGCGAAAAAGGAATTTGATCCCAACAGTCAGATAGGATTTGGGCACGATGGGGACGAATCTGTAAAAAAACTCGATTTTGAACAGGTAAGGGGGGAATTTGATCAAAACGGCTTTGTTAAAGGAATCAGGGAAGAGATTCTCAAAATAGAAAGTACAGCCGATCATTGGATCGAGAGGATAGAAAAGTTGAACTGATGGTTATGGATCTGAACCGATCCCTCTTTCCATACATCAAACCTCTACCGACTGCTCTGAATTCATGGTTCCTTGTCCATATTCAAAATACATACATACCTGGAATTCGTATATTAACACCGGTAATTTTTTATTTTTAAAATTTCCGGAACAACATGAAAATAAATGTACAGCAGAAAATGGATCCTGTCTTTAAGAAACTTAATTACAAAGACCAAAAACAAATAGTTGTATTAAATTCGCCGGAATCGTTTTCCCCGAATATTGAAGCCATGAAACCACGCTGCCGTGTAAAGGATCGGTTGAAGGATGAGATGGTTTCATTTTTACTTGTATTTGTAACAACATCTGATGAAATAAAACATCAAGCCGTTTTCTTGAAAGGTAAATTGTCCGACGATGCCGTCGTCTGGTTTGCCTATCCAAAAAAAACATCCCGGAAATATGAATCAGATATTTCACGAGATAAAGGATGGCAACCGCTGGGCGACCTGGGATTTGAACCCGTCCGGCAGATCGCCATCGATGAAGATTGGTCGGCTCTTCGTTTCAGGAATCCTGACTTTATTAAAACGATGAGGCGAAATCCCGAAATGGTGCTGAGTAAAAAGGGTAAGGAGAGATCCTCCTGATTTTACTGCGTTCCACCAGCTAGTTTGTACGGGGTAAAAAAAAATGTGACCGTTTCATTTAATCTGTAAACATCCATTTATGAAATATTTCCATGCATTTCTTACCTTCCTTTTTGCACTTTTCGCGTATTTTCAATGGAACGATCCGGATGGAATACGTTGGATTCTCATATATGGATTTGTGGCAGTAATCATGGCATTAACCTTTTATAAAGTTCAGGTCAGAGGATTCATTATTATCGGGATAGCAGGTTATACAATGGGCATCCTTTATTTATTGCCGGATTTTATTGTCTGGATTGATTCAGGCATGCCTTCCATCGCCGGCGAGATGAAAGCCGGATCTCCGTTTATAGAGGTCATCCGTGAATTTTTGGGTCTGGTGCTTTGTCTGCTGGCGTTGACTTATCTATTTTTTTTCGATAGATCCAGAAAGAGAAAGATGGAAAGATGAACGGGCCATTTCCTTCCCGTTGATTATAAAAGACAAAAAATGTTCTCCCGGATAATGTTTCCGCGTCGTCATATCCTGAAAACTTAATTTGCGTTTAATTTCATGAATTCCCGGGGCAAATTCCTTTTCTATAATCTGGAATACTTTTTTTGATAATTGCCCCTTTGATTTCCGGTAATAAATAGCATATTCCAATCTGAGCTTCACAGCTATCTTATCCTTATTGATTAACCTGACCTTGAATGATCCGTTATCTCCAATTGTTATAATCCCCTTACTCAGGGTTAATAGGGATATTTCGATCTGATCGGGATCCGCATATCCAAAAAGCCGGAGTGCTTCGGTTTTTCCTTCCTTCAGCAATGTTCTCAGGCCATGTTTGATAACTTTATCGGTATTGGGGGATTCCCCAATCCATTTTCTACAAAGCTTTATAACCAGATCGGGATGGTCCTTGGAGATATCATTCAGGTTATTGGCCACACTTTTTCTGACCGTTTCAGATGGATCATCTTTGAGTTTTTCAAGGATTGGCAGAACTTGAGAAGGATCTTTCTGTAACTGTGGCAACGACACCGCCCAGGGCAGTCGGGGCCGGCAGCCTTCGCTTGAAAATCTCCTGACCCATTCGTGATCGCTGTCCGTTAGTTTAAACATAAACGCCATTACCTTCTTTTGATCCTTCCGTATAAAAGGACGGATGGCAAACTCAGAAGAGGAATAGCGGGTAAAAAAGGCAAGGGCCTCCAGTGACCTGTTAAAAAACTCGATGCCATAATGTTCCACAAAATCCGGAAGGGTCATGGCCTCAAATCCCTTGATCTCAGGAGCTATCTTTTCAAGGATTTCCAATGAATCATAATAATTATCGGGTAAATTTTGATGTAAACAGCTACTTACATGCCGCATTTTTTGTTTTAGTTCCAGCGTTTTCCAATCATCCGAATAAATGCACTTTTTAAACCTGATTTCATCAAACGATGGATATACTCTTTTTACTGCATTCGAAAGCGATTTTATAGTTTCATTCGTAAAAAAAATATTTTTTAATAGTTCCGCCATTTTTTTAACTTGTCATATGCTCTCGGGCCGGCCTGATTCAAGCTATTGTTCCAGGCCGTAATGAGTTATATTTTTAACTAAATTAGAGAACGAATCATGACAAAATCAAGAAGGTCGTTTATTAAAAAATCATTGATAACCTCTTCAGGCTTTCTGGGATTAAACACATTTTCTTCCCAGGCGGGCTCCTCGGAAAAAAAAGGAACCAGACATCCTAATCCAATCGGTGTATCAACCTACTCTTTCTGGCAATTTAATGGGCCTAAGGAAGATACACCCATCGAATATTGTATCGAACAGGCTGCAAGGATGGGATTCGATGGCGTTGAACTATTACTTATGCAGATGGACTCAGAAGAAAAACCTTATTTGAACAAATTAAAAAAAATGGCCTATCATAGCGGGCTGGACCTGATGGGTTTTTCAACCCACCAGGGATACGTATATCCAGATAAGGATAAACGTGAAGAGGAAATCCGTAAAACAATTCACCAGATTGAGCTTGCTTATGAACTGGGCATTCCTACCATGCGGTTAAATACGGGTAGGTGGGGAACAAGCGGCTCTTTTGATGAGCTGATGGCCAACCGGGGAATTGAACCGGTATTGGAAGGATATACGGAGGAGGATGGATTTAACTGGGTGATCGATGCCATTGGAAAGTGCCTGTATAAAGCAGAAGAATGTGGTGTTGTCCTCGGACTCGAAAATCACTGGGGCCTGGGAAGAACCGCAGATGGAGTTCAGCGGATCGTTGATGCGATTGATTCTCCCTGGTTAATGGTAACGCTCGATACAGGAAATTTTCTGGAGGATCCCTATGAACAGCTTGAGGTGTTGGCGAGTCAGACAATTCTTATGCAGGCTAAGACCTATTATGGCGGAGGGAAATGGTATACACTTGACCTGGATTATCCCAGGATCGGTGAAATTATGAGAAAGGCTGGATATAAAGGATATGTTTCTCTTGAATTTGAAGGGAATGAGGATCCGCTGAAAGCCATACCACAAAGCCTGGAAGTACTCAGAAATGCATTTTTTTATGAGACATAATCCATAGGAGTATGGAATTACAGGTATATCAGTTTGACCTTGCTCTACGGCAACCTTTTTCTATCTCGAGGCATACTTATAATTCCATTCAAAGCCTTATTGTTGAGTTGATATATGATCATGTGAGTGGTTTTGGTGAAGCGACCACCAATCCCTATTATGGAAAAACCATTGAGAAACTTTTAGAATCGATTACGTTGGCTTCGGACTTGCTGGCGGATTATCGCTTTCAATCACCCGGAGATCTCTGGGATTATTTAAATCCTCATTTAAAGACTAATTATTTTGCTTTGTCTGCCATCGACTGTGCCGCCCATGATCTGTACGGTAAACTGAGGGGTCAGTCGTTCGGTTATCAATATGGGATAGACTATTCAAAATACCCGTTTACAAGTTATACGCTGGGCATTGGGACCCCAGAAGAAATCAGGCATAAAATCAATCAGTTCCCCTGGCCTGTTTATAAAATAAAACTGGGATCGGATAATGATCAGGAGATTATTCAGAAGATCAGGAAATACACAAAATCCATACTCAGGATCGATGCAAACGGAGCCTGGACCCTGGAAAAGGCTTTAGGATTGATTGAAAAATTATCCGACATCCAGGTAGAATTTTTAGAGCAACCTTTGCATAGCGACCATTGGGAGGAGATGAAAGAATTGCAAAAAGTATCATCCATCCCTTTGATAGCTGATGAAAGTTGTGTCTGGGAATCAGACGTGGGACAGTGTCATCAATATTTTGACGGCATAAATATAAAACTATCCAAATGTGGTGGATTGACTCCCGCTTTACGTATGATCCAACAGGCAAAGAACCTGGGTATGAAAGTGATGATTGGTTGCATGACGGAATCGACTGTTGGCATTTCGGCTGCAGCCCAATTGTTGCCCCTGGTTGATTATGCCGATCTGGATGGTCCTTTACTACTCAGGGAAAACGTAGCCACGGGGATTAAATATAAAAATGGATGTCTCAAATTAAAAAGAAGGAATGGTTTGGGATTTAACTTCAAATATGAAAAATTTGAGACAGACCCTAATGAAATATGAAGCCACCAACCATCCGGATACTCACAGTAATTGTGATTTTATTCATTCAATGTGGCCGGGATCCTTCGGGGGAATTTCTGGAAGAGCTGCTGTATAAGCATATGGATATTTTTCAGGAAATTCTCGATCATCCTGAAAAATACCAGCTGCAGATCCTGTATTCCCGCATTGAAAGAGACCGTCATAATCATCCCCACCTGACCACTTTCCGGTATCGCATCGACCCCGGGGAATATTTCTATCCGGCCAGTATGGTAAAATTACCAGTCGCTTTATTGGCGCTTGAAAAAATAAACAATCTTAAAATAACCGGCCTAACCAAATTTTCAGAGATGATCACCGACAGTGCCTATTACGGACAAAGCCGTATGATGGTTGATTCCTCTGCAGAAAGTTATAAACCCTCGGTAGCCCATTACATAAAAAAAATATTTCTTGTCAGTGATAACGATGCCTTTAACCGGTTATATGAATTTTTAGGTCAGGAATATATTAATGAGACCTTGCACTGGAAAGGATATGAACACGCTCGCATTACCCATCGATTATCGATACCTTTAACCCCGGAAGAAAACCGCCATACAAATCCCATCCGGTTTTATAATGAAGATCATCAGCTTCTCTACCAACAGGATTTGACTCACGCCGATAATGATTTTAATCCGGAGCAAAAGATTTTACTGGGGGACGGATATATTTCCAATGATTCTTTGATCGACAAACCCATGGACTTTTCATCTAAAAATTTCATTCCTCTCGAGGAGCTTCATCAGATGTTGATATCGGTAATATTTCCCCAACAGGTGGGAGATAGGAACCGGTTTAACCTGACCAATGAAGACCGGATGTTTTTGCTTAAGTATATGAGTATGTATCCCAGGGAATCGGATGATCCCAACTATGGTGATAAGTATGAGGATAATTATTGTAAATTCCTGATTTTTGGTGACCAGACTGGGACGATCCCGGGAAATATCCGCATATTTAATAAAATAGGACTCGCCTATGGATTCCTGGTCGAGACGGCCTATGTTGTCGATTTTGATGCCAAGGTCGAATTTTTTTTATCCGCGGTAATTCATGTCAATAAAAACCGTATTTATAACGATGGCGTATATGAATATGATTCTATTGGATTCCCTTTTATGGGAAATCTGGGTAGAATGATATATCAGTACGAAAAGAATAGAAAAAAGGCATTCGTTCCAGATCTTTCAGAATTAGACGTAACCGAAGAGCCATGATAAAAAATGTATACAACATCAGTATCGGTCTAATTTTTATCCTTTACCTGATCCTGAGTATTAATTCCTGTATAGAAAAAAGAACCGCCGGGGAAGAGGAGATCAGGCGGTTGGTTCGCACGATCAGGCAACAATATGTTCCGGATTCAAGCACTGGAATATTTGAGATCAACGTGACTAAAAATTCAGAAGGATGGCTTATCGAAGGTGTTACAGACCATCCGGAAGTATTAGACAGGCTTTTTGATTCCCTCGAGCGGAAATCAATCTCCTACAGGGATCAGGTAAAATTACTTCCGGATGAGGAATTGAACGGTATGATATACGGATTGGTGAATGTATCCGTCGCCAATCTGAGGACCAGTCCGGATCATTCAGCTGAATTATGTACACAAGCCCTTCTTGGCACTCCCCTGCGGGTACTTAAAAAACAGGGGGGCTGGTTCACGGTACAGACTCCGGATCGATACATCGGATGGCTTGATGAAGGGGTATTGATAACCATGGATGAAATAATCTATACGCAATATCAGTTGGAGAGGAAAATAATAGTTACGGAATTATGGGGACATGCCTATCAGGAACCTAATTCAAATTCGATACCGGTAAGTGATCTTGTGATGGGCTGTGTGTTGCAGTATTTAAGTAACCAGGGGGACTATTATAAGGTTAAATATCCGGATGAGAGGATAGGGTATGTGAGCACGACCGAGGCCGAACCCTTCGAGGAATGGATCGGTGACAGGTATCCAACTGCCGATAACCTGGTTTCCACGGCGAAGAAACTGATGGGAGTGCCCTATTTATGGGGAGGAACTTCAAGTAAGGGAGTTGATTGCAGTGGTTTTACAAAAACCATCTATTTCATGAATGGAATCTTGCTGCCCCGGGACGCTTCCCAGCAGGAGGAAATCGGGATGTTAGTCGATGATCAGAAATTTTTTACCAGGCTTTTGCCAGGGGATCTTTTATTTTTCGGATCACTGCCAACGGACTCGACCTCGGAAAGAGTGGTCCACGTCGGTATGTGGATTGGAGATATGAAGTATATTCACGCATCCGACGATGTACACCTCAGCAGTATGGATTTCAATGCTGCCGATTTTGATGAATATAACTATAATCGATATCTGAGATCGAGGAGAATATTGAATTCGCAATATATCGATCAATTATTCATCAGAAAATACTACTGAAATATATGTTTTCGAATTTTACTTTTGAACTACAAATCAGAGCAGCCGTATGATCAAATCAGTATTTATATCCGGAGCTTCCGGGAATCTCGGCCGGGCCGTAAGCGCTAAGTTTTTAAACCAGGGGTACCAGGTAACCGCTGTGGTGGGGCCCCGGGATGATGTAAATTTTATATCGAATAAAAATCTCTTTGTGGATACGGTGGATCTTTCCATCGAAACGGATGCTATAAATTCCCTGAAAAATATAATCGATCGATATGGGCCCTTTTCATTCGCGGTTTTTACGGTTGGGGGATTTAATATGGG
>Ga0209536_100008262_pt1 | contig 15636 bp, 10 predicted proteins | sample DeeMarSeWOR28_12_FD_187461 | JGI IMG/M metagenome (GOLD analysis project Ga0209536, IMG submission 187461) | Marine sediment microbial communities from White Oak River estuary, North Carolina - WOR-2-8_12 (SPAdes) (version 2) | ecosystem: Environmental > Aquatic > Marine > Intertidal zone >...
TTGCATGCGCGGTTTTCACCAGATCGACCAGGGAGTCAAACTCCAGGGGAATATCCATGGTCAAAGCCACCGCCCAAGGGGTGATCAGTTCGTGGAACAGTACGCGATATCCCTCCTTGATGCCGGGGATGTTTTCAAACATCAGGGTCGGTGTTTCCAACCGTTTTCGATTACAGAACATTTCCGCAAGGGTGCCCATTTCCTTGTCCCAGTGGGCGCCCGAGATGTGCACCACGTTTCCAAGGCTTTCGGCCTTTTGCAGCCACTCTCTCAGATCATTATGCATGGACTCCTACCTCCTTAAATTAAGATAATGTTATTAACTATTTGCGATGATACAGTGATCGAAATGCCGACAAATTTGATACTGCTGAACGTCAATTAACCCCGCCTGAAAAAGGCGCTTGCAGGCCGGGTCTTTCCGCAACGCTCATATTTAACGATTTATGTGACGTGGTACGGATGAAGATTGAAGCGATTATCTTTTAGCTAAATTTTGATCTTTAAATGGAGTCGGATTTGATGTCAAGTTAAATCATATTTTGTATTTCATACACCCGTTTTCCTTATCAGTCAATTTTTCATTCCTTTCCCGGCAGCGGATCCTGCGACCGCGCCCTGTTTCAACAGTCACTTTATTCAATCCTTTTCCCGTCCGCGCCCCTTACCCGATTGTCAGGCCCGGAACCGCCGCAATCAATTTAAGACCCTTTCCGATTCAAAAGCTATTGACAAAAACAGGTTCCTGTGATGATTAGATCGCAATATGCATTTTTATTCAAAATTTTACCCGTCAGGACCAAACTTTATTATGCACATGAAGCGCCCTGATTGGATATAAGTTACACCTCATCAATTTTTTGACTACCGCATTAAATAGTTGACCGGCACATTTTTTGGTTTCCTTGAGCGCTTTAAAGTAGTTTTAACTTTATATATCCATAATTCTAACCGAAGAAAGGAGATCACGATGACCGTTTACAACTACCCCGGCCCCATTGCGCCGGAATACAAAAAACCGACCAGTGTAAAAGACTGCCTTCCCCAGGCCAGGCTTTTGGCCAAAAAAACCGTGGGCCGGGGCGCCATGGGCCCGGTTAAAAAAGGAGATCGGCTGCTCATCGTTACCCTGGCCGATCAAAACAAATACGTGAAAGAAGCCATCTCCCGGGCCCTTATGGAGGAAGGCGCCGAAAAGGTCGAATATATTTTAGAAAATGAGCTCAGCGGGGGGAAACCCCGGGTTTTCAACACCGAACAAGGCTGGAAGGAAGCCGACACGGTCGAGAATACACCCTGGGACATGTCGGGCGCGATGTTCTATACCGATATCAGTGAAGGACTGCGCACCTACCTGGACAAAAACCCCGACATCACCGGGGTATACTGGGGTCTTGGGGGCCGTGACCACCAAAGCTTCCAGATGCGCCACCACGGTGCCAAATTTCGCAACAACTGGATATTCAACAGCTGGGAAGAATTCCTCTCCCGGGGCAACGTCTATCCGGATGAACTCTGGCTGGAAATCGAACGGCGCATCGTTGACGCCGTCGGAAAAGCTTCCGAAGTCAGAATTACCGACCCGGAAGGGACCCACCTGGAGTACAAGCTGACCCCGACGGAAGCCCGCCGCTGGCAGCAGGGGGTATGGCTGCACGGCCACCTGTTCATGGACCCCCTGATGGCCACCGTACAGGAAAATACCCGTGTCGATGTCAGTCCGGATGTTCCGCCGGTCTTTCGGGACCTTAACGGCGTGCTGGCCGGCACTTCCAACCACATGGGGTATATCCCGCACATGCAGGTATTCTTCGAGCACGGCCGGCTGGTGGATGTCAAAGGCGGCGGAAAATATGGGGAGATGATCCTCGCGCTCAAGGAAAAGTACAAAAATGTGCGCTGGCCCGGCTACCCGCAAAAAGGATTCTTCTGGTTTTGCGACACCGCGCTGTGCACCCTCGTCAAGGCCTTCAGGCATCGATATGATCTGTTCAAAAGCTACTGGCGGCTGCCGAACCTGGCCGAGCGCAACCGGGCGGGGGTATTTCACCTGGGTTTCGGCTCGCGCAGGCACGGGCGAAGGTATTTGAACTATGCCAAGAAAAACAAACTGCCCACCGGGCACATCCATGTTCACAACTATTTTGCGACTTATGAAATCAAAATACAGGGCTCGGACTACTGGTACAAGATTGTCGATAAGGGCTGGCTGACCGCCATGGACGATCCGGAGTTGAGAGCCCTTGGCGTCAAATACGGCGATCCGGCAGATCTGTTCAGCTACGACTGGGTCCCGCCCCTTCCCGGCATCAACTGTGAAGGAGATTATTTCAAGGACTACGCCCCCAACCCGGTTCGTTACCTCAAGAAAAGGATCAAGGAAAAGAAACCGATCTAGCAAGAACGAACCCAAAATATGCGTTTTCGATCCGACCTGCAGGCGAAATGAAAGGTGGCTTGATGAGTGTCTTCAATTTTGAAGCCCCCCGGGCGCCGAACTATCAAAAACCGGCCCGGGTGGAGGAATGCCTGCCCCAGGCCAGAATTTTGGTTCAAAAAGCCCATGGCCGTGCGGCCATGGGCCCTGTCCGGAGAAAGGATAAAATCCTGATTGTCACCCTGCCGGATCAGGACCCCTACGTCCGCCAGGCAGTGTCCCAGGCTTTGAAGGAAGCGGGCGCGGCTCAAGTCGATTTTATTTTTGAACACGACCTGAGCGGCGGTCGGCCCAGGGTCTTCAGTGCGGAAGACGGCTGGCGGGAAGCCAACACCCTGGAGAATGAGCCCTGGGATTTGTCCGGCTCCCAGTTCTATTCGGACATCAACACCGGCCTGTGGCACTATCTGAACCGGCATCCGGAATATACGGGGGTCTTCTACGGCCTGGGCGGCCGCTACCACCTGAAGTTTCAGCTGAAAGAACACGCCGAAAAGTTCAGGGGCTGCTGGCTGTTCAACAACTGGGAAGAGTTTTTGTCCAGGGCCTGGACCTACCCGGACGAACTGGAAATCGAAATCGAGAGAATCATTATCGATGCCCTGGGAAAGGCCGCCTGTGTCCGCATCACCGACCCCGAGGGGACCCATCTGGAATTTTCACTGACACCCGAGGAATCCCGAAGGTGGCAGATGACATCCTGGCTGTCCGGACACATTTATCTGGATCCCCACCAGGCCACCGGAGAAGAGTGCGCGGTGGTGCCCGTTTCGCGCACCTACCCGCCTATCCCGCCCAGGATCAACGGCGTGCTGGCCGGGACCGCCAACCACATGGGTTTTATGCCGCGGATGGCGCTCTTTTTCGAAAACGGCCGGCTGGTTCAGGTCAGCGGCGGCGGCAGATACGGCGAAATGATCAGAGAACTGATGGACCGCTACCGGCAGGTGCGCTGGCCGGGCTATGCGGAGAAGGGGTTTTTCTGGTTTTGTGACTGCGTCCTTTGTACCGTGGTAAAATCCTTCCGCCACACCTCGGATCTCTTTCACAGTTATTGGCGGATGCCGAACATCGGCGAGCGCAACCGCGCCGGTGTCTTCCACATGGGTATCGGATCGAGACGGCACGGCGACCGCTACATGCGCTATGCCGCAAAGCATCGGCTGCCCACCGGGCACATCCATGTGCACAGTTATTTCGCGACCTTCGAAATCAAACTGCATCACTCGGACTACTGGTACAAAATCGTGGACAAAGGAAAAATTACGGCTTTAAGCGACCCCAAAATCCGAGCGCTGGCAGTCAAATACGGTGACCCCGACCGGCTGCTGGCCTATGATTGGGTCCCCCCGATGCCGGGAATTAATTGCGAGGGCGATTACCTTAAGGATTATGCCGATGATCCCATCGGTTATTTGAAAAACCGGCTGGCGGAAAACCGGTCGATTTAGCATTGCGGGTCCCGTAGTCTACAAAGGCACTCATATCGGCAACGATCTATCTTGAATTGAGCGATTGTCGAAGTTGCCGCAGATACCGCGGGAAGATGTCGTTCCGCCATCGTCAACTGCGCGCGGCGGCATCTGATGTCGTAGATGCGGTAAGCAAAGGGTTTCAAATTAGGTCTAATTGACCGCATTAAAGGGGAGGTTATCAATGAAAGAGACGAAGACAGGTCTGGTTTTTCTGGTTCTGCTTTCCATTTTACTTCTGGGGCATTTCAACGCGCCCTGGGCCGTTGCGGAAAAATACCCGAGCAAGCCCATCACCTGGATTGTGCCCATGAGCCCGGGGGGCGGGTTTGATGTTTATTCGAGAGGGATCTCCCAGGTTATGGAAAAATACATCGGACAGCCCGTGGTCATAAAAAACATGCCGGGCGCCGGCAACCGCACCGGCACCAACGCGATTTACCGCGCCCGTCCGGACGGCCACACCATCGGGATTATCAATGTCGCCGGCATGGCCGCCAGCCAGCTGCTCATGAAAACCCGCTTTGACCTGGAAAAGTTCACCTGGCTGGGCGGGTGCGCGGTTGAAAAATACGTCATGGCCGCCAATGCCAAGAGCCCTTATGGAACCATTGCCGACCTTCAGAAGGTCAAGACGCCTATCAATGTCGGCACCACCGGAAAAGGCGCCACCGCCTACACCGTCGTGATTATCGGCCTCAAATCCTTCGGGGTCCCCTTTCGCCTGGTGTCCGGATACGGCGGCAGCTCCGAGGCCATTGTCGGGTGCATCCGCGGCGACGTGGATGTGGTTGCTTATGCGACCACGTCTATCCTGCCCCATGTCAAGTCAGGCGATCTCAGAGCGATCGTGACCTTTACCAAAAAAAGGGACGAACTCTATCCCGACACACCGACGGTTACCGAACTGAATAAAACGGAGCTGGCGGCACTGGGCGTCCCCCGCCTGGTTGCCGGCCCCCCGAAAATACCGACCGGCCGGATAAAAGTACTGGTCAAGGCACTGGAAAAAACCCTGAAAGATCCGGAACTGATTGCCTGGTCCAAAAAAGCCAAGCGCCCGATCGAACCCATCAGCGCCGAGGAATCCAAACAGCTCCAGGTCGAGATTATGCAAACGTACACCGGCTACTCCAAGGTCCTGAAAGATTATTTCTAAAACCAAGGCCCGAGCGGTTTTAAGCGATCACAGCCTGACGATTCTGATCTGTTAAAGCGTCCCCGGCCGACAATGTCCAACGGCGAGGGAGACGGATTTAAATTAACTGTAGGATGGTGAGCCATGCTTGAGGGTCTATACAGTGCGTTAGCGCTATTGTTTTCCAGTCCGGAAATATTCGGCGTTATTTTTCTGGCATCGGTCATCGGACTGGTTTTTGGTGTCCTCCCCGGCCTGGGCGGGATTACCGCCCTGGCCATACTCCTTCCGTTCACCTATGGCTGGAATCCGATGATTGCCATGTTCTTTTTTGCCGGCATCCTCGGCGCGGTGCCCTTCGGGGGGTCGATCAGCGCCATTTTATTGAACACGCCGGGCACGGCCGAAAACGCCGCGTCCTGTTTTGACGGACACCCCATGGTGCGTCGGGGTGAAGGCGGAAAGGCCCTGGGCATTTCCGCCACGGCTTCCGCTTTGGGCGGCCTGTTCGGGCTGGTTTTGCTTTTGCTGCTCATCCCCGTACTGCGCATGGTCGTGCTGGCTTTCGGCCCGCCGGAATTTTTGTTCCTGTGTCTGTTCGGGCTGGTGGCCGTGGCCTTTGCAGCCAGGGGGAACCTGATCAAAGGTCTGGTCTCCGGTGGCACCGGCATCCTGATCTCTCTGGTCGGCTACAGCAATGTCTTCGGCAGTCTGCGATTCACCCTGGGAAGCGAGTATCTCTGGGACGGCATCAAGCTGGTCCCTTTTCTGGTGGGTCTGCTGGCCATATCCGAGCTGATCAATTTTTTTGTCCGCGGCACCTCCATCACCGAGATCGATCCCTCGGCCGCCGGGGGCAAGGTCATGGAGGGGGTTAAGACCGTTTTCCATAAAAAGGTCTGCTTTTTTCGCAGCTCGGCCATCGGCACCCTCGTCGGCATGATCCCGGGCGTCGGCGCGGCCGTGGCCAACTTCCTTTCCTATACCACCGCCGTTCAGACCAGCCGCCGTGCCGAGAATTTCGGCAAGGGCGAACCGGAAGGCCTGGTGGCCAGCGAAGCGTCCAACAATGCCTGTCTCAGCGGCGCCTTTCTGCCGACCATCGCCTTCGGTATCCCGGGCAGCGGCGCCATGGCGGTCATCCTCGGCATCTTTGTCCTGCACGGCCTGGAGCCCGGGCCGCTTTTTCTCAGAGAACACATGGACATTCTCTTTGCCATCATTATCGGTATCGTGCTGGGGAACGTAATCGCCAGCGGTTTCGGGCTTTTGACCGCAAAATACCTGGCCCGCATTACCACCATCAACATCTCGTACATTATCCCCATTGTCCTGATACTCTGCTTTGCCGGCACCTACGCCTACCGGGAAAACCCGTGGGATGTGGTTCTGGCACTGCTGGCGGGTATTTTGGGATTTGTTCTGAAAAGAAACCGGTTTCCCATCATCTGCTTTGTCATCGGTTATGTGCTGGGGGTCCTGGCGGAAAAGGCCTTTCATCAATCCCTGATGATTTCTCACGGCAGCTATGCCATTTTCTTCACCAGCCCGATCACACTGGTTTTGATCGCACTGATCCTGCTCGTACTTGTTTTTCCCTTCCTTCAACTACGGAGAAATAGAGATGAAAACGAAGCCTAAAGGGTCGTTCTGGATGACCCTGCTGCTGACCGGTTTTGTGCTGCTGTTCTGTGCGCTGTCACTCTCCTATGGAGCCAAAGAGCGCCTGATCCCCTTGATTATCGGGTTCGGGTGCCTGGTCTTTTGCACCCTGCTGCTGCTGGGCCAAAAATTCCCCAAACTGGTCAGAAGTTTCGATGTCAGCGTCCATGACCTCATGCGCGACCGCTCAACCAAAAAAAATACCGCTTCCGCGGTTGCCGATCCGGAGGTGGCTAAAAAAACGGTGGTAATCTCCCTGTGGGCACTGGGGTATTTGATATTGATTTTTCTGGTGGGCTTTCACATCGCCAACCCGATTTTTCTGGTGCTGTTTTTGAAAATGTCCGGCAAAATTTCCTGGCCCAAAACCATCATACTGACCGCGATCACGTGGGGATTTATATACGGCCTGTTCGAAATCATGTTAAAGCAGGAAATCTTTCGGGGAATTCTATTTGATGCGTATCTCCCGCCGCTCTGACACGCAGGATTGAAGCTTCCCCGCAGCAAGCTGCGGGAAAATGCGCTCGCAATCGCGGGTCAAGGGGCCAGGGGCTTGCGGCGAACTCGGTCGAGCGGGCGAGGGTTCAAGTGAAAGACTTCAAACACAAAAAAATCGCGGGCTTTAATCCCAGAAACGCGGCTTTTTTTAGCGTTGGCATAATAAAGAAAACTGTCTCCCAAAAAGTAGGCGATGACCCCCTGAGCCCCTGAGTCCTGGAATCCTTGAGCCCTTTTCCCAACCGGCTCTAGATGACAGGCTGAGCCAGGGCCGGGATAAATGCGAGAAATACAACCAAAGTTTGTCTGATTTTTTTTCAAAGGAGCAAAACATGACCTCATTGCGAAACTGGCTCAAAAAGGTGGATGCCGCAGGTGAACTGAAAACCATCTCGGGTGCCGACACCGATCTGGAAACCGGCTTTCTGACCGCCGAAAATACCAAACGCTATGGCCCGGCCCTGTTGTTTGAAAAGATGATAGGCTGTCACCCCGAGTCGCGGATGATCACGACCGTATTAAGGACGCCGACCCGCATATCGCTGGCCCTGAATTTGGACACGCCTCGTGAAACGGATGAAGATCTGGTCCGCTATCTGGAAAATAAGCCGCTGGAGTGGGAAGCCCGGGCGGATGAGTTCGAACCCGAGCTCATGGAAACCGGGCCGGTCTTTGAAAATATCAAGGAGGGGAACGATATCAACCTCTTCGACATCCCCGCACCCAAGTGGCATGAGGGTGACGGGGGACAGTATATCGGCACCGGGTGCGTGATTATATTAAAAGACCCGGATACGGGACGGATCAATCTGGGGTGCTATCGTGCGATGATTCAAACCAAGGATTCGATGACCCTTTATATTTCGCCGGGCAAACACGGCCATCTGATCATGAAAAAATATCACGATCAGGGGTTGACCTGCCCGGTGGCCGTCTCTTTGGGGCACCACCCCCTCTTACTGATTGCCGCCACTTTGAACGTGCCCGAGCATATCAGCGAATACAATTATGCCGGGGCCATGGGTCATTGCAATTTTCCGACAATCAAAAGCGCAGCCAGCGGGCTGCTCATCCCCGCCGATGCGGAAATGGTCCTGGAAGGGGAATGCCCGCCGGACGCATTTATGCCCGAAGGCCCCTTTGGCGAATGGACCGGTTACTGCGCCGGCGGACGGAAAAATGCACCGGTCATAAAAATAAAGAAAATATTTCACCGGAAAAGCCCCATCGTCATCGGGTGCTCCCCGGCCGCCCGGGGTGACCAGTATGAGGTCACTTACTGGTTTTCCCTGTTTAGATCGGCGACCCTGAAAAGCGCCCTTGAAGCGGCCGGCATCCCGGGCATCCGGGGTATATGGGCCCACGAACTCGGCGGTGGCAGACAGTTTGTGGTGGTTTCCATTAAACAGGAATATGCCGGGCAGGCCAAGCAGGCCGCCTATGTCGCCTCACAGTGCCGGGAAGGAGCCTATGCCGGACGCTATGTGGTGGTGGTGGATGACGATATCGACCCGGTCGATATCAAAGAGGTGGTCTGGGCCCTGTGCACCCGAACAGACCCGGAACGGGACATTGAGATCATCAAGCGGGGCTGGAGCAGCCGCCTCGATCCGATGCCCTCTGCGGACACGGTTCCCGAAGCCAACGCCTTTTTCAATTCCCGGGGAATTATCGACGCCTGCATCCCCTTCGAGCGGTTGAAATCCTTCCCGCCGCGGAATACCTATTCGGCAGACGTCTCCGACCAGCTGCTGAAAAAATGGCGCGGCATGTTCGAGTGGTAATGCACCCGGGGTTCTTAAATATGGCGCCAAGGGTCCAAGGATTCCAGGGGGCAAGTGCAATACAAGTAAAGAATCCGGGCCCACAAAGCCCGAGTTTGGATTACCTTAGAAGGGACTTTATTTCTGTAAAATTGGGTAAAGCGGAGAATTCAGTAGGCAGGAGCCAGAAGAACTCGGATCTCGCTTCGCTCCGGCTAATTTAACACTTTTTGATTGAGCCAAAGGCGAATACCTTATTCTGGATTCTGACGCCCGACTCCCTTTCCGGGCCAATTCCGGCAAAGCCGATTACCTTTGACTTTTGCAATGCGGGACAGGCATGGCCTTAAGGACCAAGGTTTTGGATGATACAATAAACTCTGAAGACTACAGGTAAGGAACACCTGACCCCTTGAACCCTGGACCCCTTCTTTGAATTCGTCTTCCGCGGCCAAACGGCTATAAAGTATGAACCTATTGGGAACAAAATTTTAGTTAAACGTCTTTCAGGAGGAAAACATGGACGATTTAAAAGGAAAAGTGGCTATTGTTACCGGCGCGGGAGCGGGAATCGGAAAATCCATCGCCCTGGCCCTGGCGGAAGCCGGCGCCGGCATCGTTGTGACAGCCCGGACAAAGTCGCAAATCGATGCGGTGGCCGAAGCAGCAAAAAAATTCAAAGTAAAAGCCCTTTCCATTCCCACCGATGTGTCTGTTGAGAATGAGGTAGAGGCCATGGTCGCCAAGACCCTCGACCATTTTAAGCGCATCGACATCCTGTTTAACAACGCCGGCATAGGCGGCCCGACCGGTTTTATCACCGATATAAAAACCGGGGGCTGGGACGAGACCATGGCGGTCAACTTAAGGGGGATGTTCCTCTGCTCCCGGGCGGTAATCCCGACCATGATTAAAGCCAGACAGGGCAACATCATCAATGTCTCTTCCGGTGCCGGGAAAAGGACCAAAGACGGTGCCTTTATCTCTCTGACGCGGAGCCTGGTTTACAGTGTCTCAAAATTCGGGGTCGAGGGATTTACCCTGGCCCTCGCCGGCCAGGTCAACGAATACAATATCAACGTCAACGCGCTCAGGCCCGGTGCAACAGCCACACAGTTTCACGCCGACAAGCCCGAGGAGAAAAGAGCGAAAATGCGTCGGGCCGACGATGTAAAAAAACTGGCCGTATATCTGGCCGCGCAGGGGCCGATGGGCATCACCGGGGAATCCATCGACGCGGCCACCTGGGACAAAATCTACCGAACCCGCGGATTCTGACTCCTTACAGCCTGCGCTCAAGAACGGCGCTGTTATTGAGCAACCTGATGATGCCGGCCGAATTGCCTTGACTTTGGTGAAAAACTTAACTAATACCTTGGTATAATATTCTCAGGATATGAACCGACTGTTTGCACGACTCATCTCCTTTGGGAGGCGATGATGGAAATAGATCTGTGTAAAATATCCGCTTATCCTAAATCTCCTGCTTTGGCACCCTTAGCGGTGTTAAACTCTCGAAGCAATTCGCCTGTTCCTCCCCTCCATCTCTGTCGGTCGTGCAAGAGTCCGAGGCTCCGCAAAGTTCCTAAAATAATCTTCGCTTGAAAACATTTTTTGCCGTCTGCGGCGGTTTAAAACCATTTTGATTTTTTTTGCATTTTTCCGTCAATTTATCGCTCCAGGAAAAGTGAAAAAAAGATTGAAGCTCCCTGCAGCAAGGCTTGTGGAAGGGCTCATCGGCGGCGAGTTCAGGGCCGAACCGCTCAGTCGAGTTGCTGCGCAAAATACGCTCGCTATCGCGGTTCAACCTGCATGCCCGGGGAAAATAAAAAACCGGCTGACTCGCATAACTGGTTGTTGTTTTTGATTATAACCCCAATTAGAAGGAGGCCGTGATGATGTCAAAAATTAAAAAAATTGTGTCAACAACGGTATTTCTTTTTATGGTTCTGACTGTCGCCCTGGCGGCTGAGGGCTGGACTTCTCAGGAGGTGGGAAAGTTTCCCAGCAAGTATATCACCTTTATCATTCCGGTCAGGCCCGGGGGCGGTATGGACATGTATGTGCGGCTCGTAACGCCCTACTTACAGAAGTACCTTCCCAATCAGCCGAAAATCATTATCAAGAACATACCGGGAGCGGATAAAGCCGCCGGAACAAATGCCTGCCTGCGGGCCGAACCGGATGGACACACGCTGGTCGAGCTGTTGATCCCGGGACAAAACCTCGGACAGATGCTGGGCCTGGCAAAGTACGACCTCAATCAAGCCGCATGGATTGGCGGACTGACACGCATTCCGAATATATTCACGATCTCCGCCAAGCGCCCCGAACGAACCCTCAAGGAGCTGCAGCAGTCAAGCCAAGAGGCTACCCTTACCGGTGCCATAACCGGATTGAACTCTCCTGCCGGGGCCGGCAGCATTATCGCCGCAGAAGTATTGGGGGTAAAGACAAAGTTCATCCCCCACAGCGGATCTGCGCCGGCTGTTCTGGCTACCATCAGAGGGAGTTCCGACTATGTGGTTCAGGGCTACCCGGTTTTGAAAAGCGGCATTGAAAATAAGCAGTTGATTCCCCTCTGCGTTTACTCGGACTCCCGGTTCCAAGCGCTTCCCGACGTTCCGACCATCGTAGAGTTGGGACACCCCGAATTGGTCACACCCTTCGATATGTACTATTCGGTCGCCACAGGCTGCAACGTTCCCAAGGAAACGCTATCGATCCTGAGAGAAGCTTTTAAAAAAGCGGTAGAGGATCCCGGTTTTGACAAGGCAATGAAAAAGGCCGGCAGCTATGCCTTTTATACATCGCCGGAGGGCATGGAGAAGGCCTTGAAGAATTCAAACGAACTCTATTCAAAATATATGAATATTTTCCAAAAGCACAAGTAGGTCCGGCGCCCGATTCATCTGAACGAAAGTTTGCTGTATCGCCTTTCATACGATCTCACTCAAGGGGGGTAGCCCGTGACCGCTTTTATGGAAGCCATAGCCAATGTACAAAGCTATCTCGCCTGGCCGGGCCCGGCGCTGCTGTTTGCGGGGGTTTTGATCGGCACGCTATTCGGAATCCTTCCGGGTTTAAGCGGACCTCAGGCGATCGTTCTTCTTTTGCCGCTAACCATCGGCCTGGACTTGGGCAAGGCCCTGGTTTTGCTCATCGCCACCCAGGCGGGCACCTATTTCTCCGGTTCTTTGACGAGTATCCTGGTCGGAATTCCGGGTACTCCGGTAAACGCGGCGACGATTCTTGACGGACACCCGCTGGCCCGCCAGGGAAAAGCCGGAATAGCAATCGGCGCCTCAGGGACTGCTTCGGCGTTGGGCGGTATTTTGGGGGCTGTTTTTCTTATGTTGATCATCCCCTTTGCTCAGAGCCTGCTGCTGGCATTTTCATATGAAGAATTTTTTGCACTCGGGCTCCTGGGAATCAGCCTGATCAGCCTGCTGGGAGACGATAAGGTCAAGGGCGGTATTGCAGCCTGCGCCGGTCTATTGCTTGGAACCATTGGTTTTGACCCGCTGGTGACGCTCACCCGATTCGGATTTGGTATCGAGTATCTGTGGGACGGCATAAAAATTATACCGGCTTCGATCGGATTGTTCGGAATAGCGGAGGCAATCGACCTGTTCCTTCAAAAAAAATCCGTGGCAGAGGTCGAAATAATTGGCGGTTTAAAGGGGGTTTGGAAAGGGATTGTCAGTGTTTTTCAAAATTTCTCTATTTTTTTACGCGGCAGCCTTATTGGAATCGGGGTTGGCATCATTCCGGGAATTGGGGCTGCCGTGGCCCAATTTGTCGCTTATGCCGGCGCAAAATCAGCCGCCAAAGATAAGGATTCTTTCGGAAAAGGCGATATCCGCGGTGTTATCGGTCCCGAGGCTTCCAATAATGCCAAGGATGGCGGCGCTCTGGTTCCCACTTTGATCTTCGGCATACCGGGAAGTGTCGATACGGCTATCTTGCTGGGCGTATTTATGATTCACGGCGTGGCCCCCGGCTTAAAGATGATGACCCAGACACCTGAAATACCGGCGGCGGTGATTATGACCCTGGCCATCGCCAATGTGGTAGCGGTTGCCTTCGGTCTTTCTCTGGCGCCTCAGATTATCAAGTTGACCAAAATCCCCGGAAGTATCCTTGGAGCGCCGATCATGGCGTTTGCCATGCTCGGGGCCTATGCGGCCGAGGGTGTTTATGAAGACGTGATCGTTACCTTTATCCTCGGCGTTCTCGGGTACTATATGAAAAAAAGCGGTTTCTCGCGCGTGTGCCTGATCATCGGACTTTTGCTCGGAGAAGTCGTCGAAAGGAACTTTCGCCAGTCATTCATGATATCGGGGTTTAACGGATTTTTAACCCGCCCCATCTCCTTGTTCTTGTTGATTGCGGTAGCGGTTACGATTTTCTGGCCTTTATTGAAAGACATGCTCGGGAAAGGTAAAAAAAGGAAACTACCCGCAGAATCCCCTGAAAAAAACTCATATGAAATGTCATTGAATTTTTTGTTTTTAGGAATCGGCGCTTGTTTTTTTGTTGTCTCTTTTTCCTATCGATGGGAAGCGGGTGGTTTGTTTCCTCGTTTAATAGCCGCCATAACAGCCGGGATGGCCGCTTTCAGCATCATAAAGAAAAGAAGATTTTTTACCACAGCGGGGCCGAGGGAGCCCGAAACGAAGACGGTAGATAAAAAGACGACCGGTATTCAGGTGTTCGGGGCTTTTTTGTGGTTATTGGCTTTGGTCGCGGCGTTGGGCCTCACAAACTACATTGCCGCCATTACGATCTTTATTCTGCTGAGCTTGAAATTATATGCCGGGCAAAATTGGCTGCGAGCGCTTGTGATAGCGGCATGCGTGGGGGGGGTCATATTTCTCATATTTCAGGTGCTCTTGCACACGGCCAACTTATAATTTCCTTAGCGGCTTTGGAGGTCTAATTTAGCAAGGCCCTTTTGACCAGCGCTTTGGCGATCTCTATTTTGTAAGCGTTCATGGTCAGCGGGGTTGCACCCGCCACCGCCGCCTGGGCCGCCGCCGCGGCCGTGTCGGCATCAACGGCTTTTCCTTGGAGCAGTTTCTCCGCCTTCACGGCCCTGTAAGGTGTGGGGGCTACCGCCCCGAGGACAATTCGAACGTCCTTGCACACACCTTGCTCAATTTCGAGAATTGAGGCCGCACTGACAACGGCAAAGTCTATGGTTTTTCTTGATCTGAACTTGAGAAAGGAATGTTTAGCCGCCGCGGCCGGGGGGTTGGGAATTTGAATTTCCGTCAGGATCTCGTTGGCCCTGAGAACGTTGCCCAGGGGGCGATAGAATTTTTCAATCGCAACGATTCTCTCCTTCTGCGGCCCCTTAACTTTAACTACGGCATCCAGGGCGGTCAGAGCCACAGCGATATCGGAAGGACAGACGGCAAAGCAAGCTTTGCCGCCGATGATTGCGTGATAGCGATTATCTCCCGCCGGCGCAAAGCATTCGCGGCCGCCCTTTCGATAACAGTGGTAGTCTCTACCCGTTAAAGGCGAACAGCGATAATACCAACAGCGGACATCCTGGCATAGATTTCCAGCGACCGTACCCATGTTCCTTATCTGGGGCGAAGCCACGGCCCCGGCCGCATCGGCCAAAAGACAATATTTCTCTCGAACGACCGGGGACTCGGCAATATCGGCCAGCGTGGTCAACCCCCCCAGTTTGAGCCCTTCGGCGCCGTCGTCGATATAGTTGAGGCCGGGAATGGTCTTGATGTTCACCAGAATCTCGGGATAGGTTGCGAGCGCTTTATTTTTCAAAATTCCCAAGCAATCGGTTCCGCCCGCGATTAATTTGCTTTTCTTCGACAATGCTGAAACGGCATCATCAATGGTTTCGGCGTTGATATGTTTAAAGGGCTTCACTTTATTTTACCCAGCGCTTTAAGGACCTTGTCCGGAGTTATCGGCAAACTGTCGAATCGCTTTCCAATGGCGTTATAAACCGCATGGGCGATTGCCGGGGCTCCCGGTACAAGGGATCCTTCCCCGATGCCCTTCGCTCCGTACACGGTGTTGGGGTTGACGGGCTCCACGAGAATCGCCGTTGTGGGAGGAACGTCGAGGATGCTTGCGATCTTGTAGTCCAAGTAGGTGGGGTTCAGTCCCTGGCCGCTGGTCGGGTCGTGGATAAATTCCTCCAACAGCCCAAAACCCAACCCCATCAGGGTGGATCCCAGCAGTTGATTCTCGGCCGTGTTGAGGTTTATTACCCGCCCGACGTCCTGGGCGGTAACGTATTTCAAAATTTCCACCGCCCCGGTTTCCGTGTCCACAGCGACTTCCGTCATATGGCATATCCAGGTCTTGGGAACCAGCGAGCCTTCCGGTTCCTCCGGCGTCCACGGCACGTTTTCCCCCCGGGCATACCAGCCGTAGCCGTCGATTCGGCATCCGATCGGCTTGCCGTCCACCACCGCATGCGACCCCACGTACTTGGCGGTCACGGTCTTGATTTCAATTTTCCGGGCGGGATCGGCTTTTAGATAAATCCACCCGTCCCCCGTCTCCAGATCGTCCGCCTTGACTCTAAATTCTTCAAACTCTCCGGCAGCCAGGACCAGCAGCTTTTTCTTGGCATCCCTGGCCGCAAGCTGCACCGCGCCGCCCATATTGCAGGTGTTT
>Ga0209536_100008263_pt1 | contig 15634 bp, 13 predicted proteins | sample DeeMarSeWOR28_12_FD_187461 | JGI IMG/M metagenome (GOLD analysis project Ga0209536, IMG submission 187461) | Marine sediment microbial communities from White Oak River estuary, North Carolina - WOR-2-8_12 (SPAdes) (version 2) | ecosystem: Environmental > Aquatic > Marine > Intertidal zone >...
CGTCGTATTCGGGAACTCAGTAAGACCTGGCGCGCTGATAAGTGTAGTACCGACATCATGGTCAGGCGGTGGACCGGTCGAGATCGCCAGTCTCACATAATAACATTGGTTTCCGACCGTACCTGTTGTCGCCATATCATCCCAGGCATACAACCTTCTCGGTACTGCTTCGGTCGTACGCCAGATCGGGATACCGACACCGTTATCCCCATTCCAGAGTATTTCAACGAGCAGGTTATCAGTATTGTTATAATCAAAGTCAACATCCCAATCCATCCATACATTACCGGCATTACCGACGAGTAAGCTCGGGACATTCATAACCTCAACCGGCGTGTTGCCAGTATAGTTATTATCGAATGTCGTACTCAACTCAGTAGCACTCGTATGACATAGATTCACCCGAACATTATCAAAAGTACCGGTAGAACTCGTTGAGGGCATAAAGGATAGGGTTACGATTTTACCCTGAACATTGATTTCGCTCTGGAGATATAGGGTCATGAATCGGCATGCATTATAACTACTACCCCAGAAAGGGATATAGTTACCAGTCACCTGGACACCGATTATTACTATCGTAGTACCTTGCCGGACCGGTTCTGGTTTGAATACCTCTATGAAATCGTTGTCAGAGTGAAGGCTAGGGATGTACTCGATATCACCTTCTGCTGCGACAGCAAAGCTCATGAACGCTGCTATCGCCACCATAATAACCATATATTTCATATACACCTCCTTATGTTGCTACATTTTAGCAGATTATAATCGTTTGTCAAGAGGCAATAAAACCGCTCACTGATGCTTGACACCATGTCATTTTTGAATAGTGTTAAATACAATGAAGATCAAACACAGCGGTGATGTCCCTGAAGAAAGACCAAGTCTCAAAGGTACTAAAGAATGCACACTACGTTGGCTCATTACTGAAAAAGATGGCGCCAAGCACTATGCCATGCGTTTATTCGAACTCAAACCCGGTGGCTTGATACCGGTCCATAACCATGCAGACAGCGAACACGAAATATATATCATCGAAGGCAGCGCGATCTTTGCTGATGATGAAAATAAGATCAAGGTCAAGAAAGGTGATACTATTTTTGTAAAACCTGGGGATAAACATAGTTTCACAAACAATTCAAACAGACCCTTTAGATTTATCTGTGTAATACCTCTTTAATGTTCAGTCTTTTCAAAAAACGTGGTATCACTTTCTTAAGTTTTTCCAATACTATTTCGCAACTCGGTGACCGTCTCACCCACATGGTCATCATCACCCTGATCAGTATCATATCGCCCGGGCGTATCGCTGCTTTCAGTGAATTCTCGGTCGCTTTTACCCTGCCGATAATCGTACTCGCTCCTTTTGCTGGAGTCATTATCGATCATTATAATAAACAAACGATCATGCTAAGATGCCATCTTGTTCAAGCACTTTTGATCTTTTTGACCCCGACATTCGTCATCATGACGCGCAGTATCCTGCCCATTTGGATATTGGTCGTGCTTTTTTTCTCACTCGATCTTTTTAATAACACTTCACGCAATGCACTGGTACCCGATCTGGTCGGGTCTGATGAATTGGTTCAGGCAAACTCGCTCATCATAACGCTAGCCCGCATCGCGACTTTCATCGGCATGGTGGGCGGCGGTTATCTTGTCCGGGTAGTTGGCTGGCAAATAGGTTTTTATATCGATGCTTCAACTCATTTTATCGCCGGTATCTTAGTCCTCGGCATGGGTGCTAGGATCATCTTTGAACCGATCAGGAAATTTGAGTTCTCGCTTTCTGGGGAGCTCAAGAAATCTTTCAACCGTTTCCTTTCCGACCTCAAGGAACTCGGGACCCTTCTTATCAAAGATCGCATCGTGGTCTTTGTCATGTTGTCGGTCTTTATATTACCTTTTGTCGCGGCGGTTTCATATACCGTGCTGATTTATTTGGTCCAACAAGAATTCGGCATGGGGACCACGGGTGTCGGTTGGCTTGGTGGTATTATTGGCGTAGGCATGCTGGTTGGTGGATTACTCATGGGTTTCCTTGGCAAGGGTGTTAACCGGGGCAAGATGATAATCCTGGGCATGGCGATCCTTGCCGTATTTTTCTTGATCGGACCGTTCTTTGTGAACATATTTTTTCTCTATATCATATCAATAATAGCTGGGATGGTTTTCTCGATTATCGGAATATCCCAGGATACGATCCTTCAAGAGGATGTACTCAAGGAAATAAGAGGCAGGATCTTTGCGACCAAAGAATTCGTGATAAATGTGACCTTTGTGCTCTGTGCCATACTCATCGGTATCATCTCTAATAATATGAAACCATATGCGATCATTTTTGGTATCGGTATATTTCTAAGTGCGGTCACTGGTCTTGCCCTGCTCTTATATTTCTCAATACCCGCTGACACCAGGATCAAACTCTAAACCGGTGGGGTCAAATCTTGACTATTGACAAAACAATTAATCTGCTCCCCTGAATATGCAAAAAAGAGAACTCATTTCCTTGCTGCTGTGGCAATTGTCAATAGTCAAGATTTGACCCCAACCATTGGTTGACGTAATTGTTTTCTCGAATATAATACTAAAAGCAAAGGAGCATAATGGTTGATGCAGTGAGGTTCGGTGTTTCCATGGATAAGACCTTGCTAAAGGATTTTGATGAACTCATTACTAAAATGGGTTATACAAATCGTTCTGAAGCGATCCGTGATCTGATCCGTGAACGTCTTGTCCAGCAGGAATGGCAGGCGACCGACAAAGAAACAGTCGGGACGATCGCGCTTGTCTATGACCATGAAGTCCATGAGCTGACCGAAACGCTTACGGCCCTGCAGCATAAATATCACAGGCATATTATCTCGACGATGCACATCCACCTTGATAAACATAACTGCCTTGAGGTTCTTATTGTACGAGGAAAAGGAAGAGCAATAAAAAAGATCGCGGATAAACTCCAGAGCACAAAAGGCGTGAAACACGGTAAACTTATGACCACAACGACCGGACGGAAAGTCCGTTAAAAGACTTTATAAAGATATTCATCGCGCATTGAATTCTGAAGTCCCTGTTTGAACAGCTTGACTTTAAAACCGCCGTAGATATAATTTTTCATCCGAGATTGTGATTTTTGACAGACGATCACATCTTGGAAAATTGTAGTTTCTTTTGCGGGGCGTGGCGCAGTGGATTAGCGCGCCAGCTTGGGGTGCTGGAGGTCGTCGGTTCAAATCCGATCGCCCCGATAACTCCCATAAGTACGGGGGCATTATCTAGCCGCAGCTATTTCTCCAGCTTTTCTTAAACCGTATTTTGCACACAAAGGTCCGATCAATTCATAGACTACTGTAGTTGCGGTTATCGTCGTAAAGATCATCGTTCCGTATGCTGGGTACAGTGCTTTTGCTGACAGCGCCACACCGAGTGCTACCCCAGCCTGCGGCACGAGCCCCCATGCAAGATACTTACTGATGAGAGGATCAGCACGGCTGATCCGGGCGCCCAATGCCACACCGAGGAATTTACCGATCACCCTCGATACTATGTAGAGCAAGCCGATCAAACCGACCTGAGGGATCAAGCCGATCTCAAGGTTTGCGCCGACCAGGATAAAAAATCCCAGGAACAATGCGGTATCGAGTTTGCGTAAAGATTCAAAATAAAGCGTGCTGCGCTTTGCTATGTTGGCGATGACAATGCCGCTTGCCATGCAAGTAAGAAGTGGCGACAGATGCAACCTGATAGAAGCGCCGACGAGCAATAGAATAAAGCCATGAGCAACGATCAATAATTCCTCACTGTCCCTTATAAATCTTGAGAAATAGTGCAGGCCAGCACCCATTAAACCACCCAATAAAATAGAAAAAAGGACATGGGCGATGGAATTTACGATGATGCCCAGATTCACTGCGCCGCTCGCGACCGCACTTGCCAACATTATCCCAAAGGCCGATAAGATCAAACACCATGCATCGTCGATCGCCACGACCCGCAGAAGCATATCTGTGACCGGTCCAGTGGCACGATATTCCCGGATGACCATGACCGTTGCCGCTGGCGCAGTAGCTGCAGCAGCGGCACCGAGAACAAAAGACGGGTGTATTGGCCGGTGCATCAAGACCGCGTATATGGTCATTACCGCGGTCACTGCTAGCCACGCAAAGCATGCTTCAAGTGCAGATATCCAGAAAACCGATCGGCCAGATTCTCTGATATTTATCAACGAGAAGCTTGCGCCCAGGGCAAATGCTATTATCCCCAGGACAAAATTCGACACAATATCGGACAGCATTATTATGCGTCCTGGAATGAGATTCAGTATCCTTGGTCCGATAAGGATACCAACCAGAAGATATGTTGTTACCGCAGGAAAATGGATCCGGCGCATGAGTTTTGCACCGAAATAACCAGTAATGAGGATTAGCGCTAAACCCAGAATATTATTCAGTGGGTGCTATCTCCCCAACTCGTATCAGACTATACTTTGTTAGAAGTGGACCGACTAATTCAAAAATAACGGTAGTTGCGGCAATGATCGTAAATATGTAGTCGCCAAAATCAGGGAACGTTGTCTTAGCAACAAGCCCGATACCGAGCGCAACCCCGGCCTGCGGCGTTAAACTCAACCCGATCCAGTCCGCGATAGGTTTGGGTGCATTGCTCATATGCGCGCCCAATTTTGCACCGTATACTTTTCCAATGACCCGGAAGATTATATAAATGACACCAACGATACCCATTTTATAGAGGATGTTGAAATCAAGATGAGCACCGGCAAGGATAAAAAATACCAGATAAAGCGGCGCATCGACCGTTCGCAAAACATCAAAGAACTTATAGTTTTCGCGCGCCAGATTTATGACCATTACCCCCATCATCATAGAAGACAATAATACAGAAACATGTATCGTGATCGAAAATCCAACATTTAATAATAAGAGCCCAAAAATATAAACGATGAATTCCTCAGAGGTTTTAACAAAACGGTTCAGGAAAGAAAAAAGATACCCGAATGATGCTCCCAGAATAAGGGCTCCGAATATCTCACCTATCCCTGCAAAAACTATGGATATTTGAAAAACATCTGCTCTCATCGCATTGGCAAATGCGATGGCTAAGGCCGCAAGCATAAGACACCAGGCATCATCAATAGCGACAACCTTGAGCAGGGTTTCAGTGAACAATCCACCGGCACGATACTCGCGGATAACTAATACCGTTGCGGCCGGGGCGGTTGCTGATGCAGCTGCACCAAGAACGATCGCTGGATATATCGGGTATTTGATCATGATCAGATACAAGATAATAGCAGCAGAAACAATGAACCAGGTCACAAGCGCTGCGACGAGTGATATCCAAAGAACGTGTTTCATACCCTTTTTGATCTCTTCGATGCGAAAACTCTCACCCAGACTGAATGCGATCACTCCAAGTACAAGGTTTGAAAAGAAATCTGATGCCGCAAAAATCTCTTCGGTAACAATATTCAACAGATGCGGGCCGATAAGAATACCAACGATAAGAAATGCAGTGACGCTTGGTAGGCGCGCGTACTTTAAAAGACGAGCGCCGATAAAACCTAGTAAGAGTATTAAACCAGCACTCAGAAGTGTATTCACTTTTTAATGATGTCGTGTTCTTTGAAAATATATATGAAAAGATCGAGTAACGATAACATGCCAACTAATTTTTTCTCAGAAACCACAGGCAACAGCTCAATATTGTGTAATCTCATCAAACGACGAGCCTCTTTGATCGTGGCATCTTCTTTTACTGCTACATAGTTGGTGTTGATTATATCATCGACGAGAATCAACATACCCATTTCAGGTGATAATTCCAGATTCAGATCTTCATCGTCGACATTTTCCACAAAGGGCATTCTTTTTACGATCTCACTAATCGATTTTGAAAAAGGTCTGAAGATACTGCATATACCACGGTAATTGACAATACCGAGCAGATTATTATCATCATCAACCACCGGGAACATATGCTGGTTGAGTTTTCTCATTAATTTTATCAATTCAAGCAAGGTCGTTGAGGGCTTTACAGTAAGGACATCCCGATCCATTACTTCCGAAACTAATAGTTCTTCGATCTTCATATAATATTATATCCTTATTTTTTTGTTTTTCAATAGAATACTAAATTATGCAAGAACCACTTTGTCACGTCCAGATAACTTCCCTTCATACATCGCTTTGTCTGCTTTACCGATCAAGGCATCCCGAGTTTTTGCATCATCTGGATAACTAGCTACACCCAGGGTTATCGAAATATTGAATTTCTTATTATTAAAAGCGTAAAAAGGTTCTTGATTGATCTCTTTTCTTATCCGTTCAGCGATAACACGGGCTGTTTTTTTGTCCGTATTAGGCAGGATAACGATATATTCATCACCTCCGTATCGTATCACGACATCTTCGTTGCGGACGACCCGCTTTATCCTCTCTCCGACATAGCGCAATGTCTCACTGCCGACAAGGTGTCCATAATTATCATCAACAAGCTTGAAGAAATCAATGTCGAGAAAGATCAAAGAAATGGAACCTTTTGGTGTTTTCCGCCTGTCTAGATACTCATCGAGGTATTTATTGCAGAAACGTACATTGAAAAGTTGTGTCAGATCGTCAACAAGACTTGCTTCCTCCATTTTCCGGTACATCGCGGCATTTTGCAGCGCGATAGTTACATGAGCCACAAGGTTTTCGAATATTTCAAGATCGTCCGGGGTAAATGGTTCACCGCCAATTTTATTCACAACTTCAACAACACCGATAATTTTATCACGGCTCCTCATCGGCACACACAGTATTGATTTTGTAATGAATTTTGTTTTTTTATCGACACCCGAGTAGAACCTCGGGTCTTTGGTCACATCGGATACGATAAGAGACTGCCCATAACGGGCGACCCAGCCGGCAACACCTTGTCCTATTTTCAGCCGCAGTCCTAAAAGTTTCTTGCCCGCTTCACCTGCCGCGGCTTCAAAAACGAGTTCACCCTGTTCATGGTCAAGGAGCAAGACTGACCAACCTTCTGCCTTTATAAGATCAGCGGTCTTTTCCATGATGATGCGAAGAATTTCTTTGGGTTTCAAAGACGAGCTGATCGCTTGAACTATTTCGTTGAGGGTTTGCAGTTCCTGGATCTTTTGCTTTAATGAAGCCATCGCCTTCATGTTGGCGAGGACGACCTTCCTTCTCTTGATCGCCTTGGCAACGACCTTCTTGAAGAATTCCGTATTATAAGGTCTGGTGATCAACCCTTCGGCCCCTACGAAAATAAGCTTTTCATGATCGATTTTTGTATCTTTGTCCGTTATCATGATGATGGGAACAGCCGCGTCTAATTTTTTCAGACGCTCAAGTATTTTCATTGCTGAACTATCAAGGATCAAAATATCGTATTTTTTCTTTCTCAAACGTGTTTTTATGTCATCGAGATCAGTAACCGCAGACCAATTCAAGCCGACATCTTGCAGGTTACGCGCCATTGTAGCCAGTCTCAACCGGTCGCTGTCGTAAATGAGCGCTTCCATTATATATTGATTACCTCGTAGATGGGTTTTATTTTCTTCTTTTTGCTATTGTAAAGACAATTATCACCGATCCAAACATCAGAAATCTCATCACCTGAGACCGCCTTTATTTTGTTCAGCTCCTCCATATAATGAATACCACGGGGCATGATAGCGATTTTGTGATCAGTGAATCTATACCCGTGGTTATTGAGTCTCAAATCTTCAACTGCTCTTATATATTTCTCAAAATCATCTTCATCGACCGGATAATCATAACCTTCGATATTCAACAATAGGTTTACCAAAGATGGAAAATCACAGATGATCACTGAACGACCAGGTTGACGCTCCATGGAGTAAAGATTAGCGTCTGATATAATGGGTCCGACAAGATCAGGGTCGCCAAATGAATTCGCCGAAAAAACAACATCTTGAATCGGGATACCTGATGAAATACCGATACCCATGCGGAAAAGACTTTTAAATTCAGGTGGTAACAAAGCATAGGTAATGCCATCTAACTCAAGGGTTCGTTCTGCAACTTCGGCAAACCATTCACGATAGTGCATGAAATTAGCACGAATAAATTCTTCTGCTCGCTGGACCATGTCACGAGCGCAGAGGATCGCACGTTTTGCTGCATCTGCGGCTGATATAAGATCAAATTCAGCACCGGAAAAAATCGATGAGCGCAGTTTTATGCCGCGTCCGGTAATTGATTCAGTATAAAGATGGTTGTATAAAGAAGCTGAGTTTTCCGCAAACCAAACAAGACCACCATCCCCGGTATCTTTCAGAAGAAAACCGCCATGTCTTTTAACGATTTCAGCCATTTCTTTGGCAAACTTATATTTGATCCGCTGCTCCTTAGCGGCATTATGCAATTTAATGCCCATATAGGATGACCCACGGATATCATAAACCATGATGGTAATACATTTCTGCAGTGTTTCAATATATTTGGTAATATCTTCCGGATAAGATTGTTTTTGGGTCGGTAGACTTAGGATGTTTTTCCCCTCGAGAGATAATATCTTTAAATTTGCGTTATCCCTGATTACTCTCGACGGCTGATCATTCGCCGGAGGGAAACAGCTGACCAGATCGAGCATGCACTGAGCTAGATATTGAGGGATAATATAATCACTTACCGCGTTATGGTATGCTTTGATAATGCTTTCAAAATCCAGATCAACCGACAACAGACCTCGTTTTTCAAATTTATTGAGCATAGCCAAACTCGGACTTTTCTTACGATGCAGATCTTCAAACTCGTGGGTAAGTATTTTGGTAAAAGCCTTTTCTTCCTCTTTTGTGAGCGCGCCGAATTTATGATAAAACATGAATTCATCATATATCTCACCGATCTTCTTCCGTTTATTGAATTCACGCTTCTCGATGTTATATTTAAAATCTTCTTCCTGCTGCAATATCTGAGCTATCTCCTTACGCCGGTCTTCATAGTCTCTTAAGTGATAGATATTACCGAGGAACAGTCTGTCCAAACGGGAAAATAGGTTTGAAGTCTTCTGCGTCACTATTTTAACATCTGTCTGCTTTTCTACCTCATTATCAATGATATTTCTCAAGCCTCGATCGGCTTCAAGATATAATTCCTGCAGTTGTTCTTTTAAACGAAGTGAATAAAGATCGATATTTTTAAGTTCCTGCTCCATTTTTGTCGTTATACCCTGAAGCATCGAAGAAATTTTCTTGATCAGCTTCAACATTGAACTGTCGGACAGATAATCAAGATATATCTGCGGTACTTTTTTCAACGCCTCTTTTATGCTTGTAAAACCGAATCTTTCGACATCGGATAGTAATCCTGGCACAAGGCTTTCCACACGGGATGATATTATACTCTTATGCACAAAGAGAAATATGTCGGGCGAAAATGACACTTTCCGTAACTCTTTTGTAAAATCCTGTATATATTTTTGGTCACCCATCTTTTCGATCAAACCGACAATAGCATGCGGGCATTTTTCGAGCAATGCTTCAGGGATCGGTAAACCCATCTTTTTATGACCGATATAAAGTGGCAGTTCATAACCCTTATATTCAGCGAGTCGACGTCCAAGCCATATAACGAAATTTGCGCGGTTATCAAAAACCGCTAAGGGTTCAGCAGAGATAGCAAGAAATTCCAATCCCTGTTTTATCGCGCTTGTATAATATGCATAATTGCTGGCATTTATAAACCTCTCATTAAGCAACTTGCACTGATGGCTTTGTTCTTCAACAAAATTCTGAATATCTGATACCATATATTTACTCATTTTGTCGCCTCCGAGGAAACCTCAAAGAGGAATTTCCCGCGTCCGCCCTTCTCATCCTTAATTTCACCGGTTTCATCGATCTCAATATCGAAATCACCTATCATTATCTTAAGACTGCCTGGGTGTGAAATTTCTTGTCCCAGTTGTGTTACAAATATTTTATAAAGATCAAGGATAAAACCCCGGCGCGTTACTTTTTGATTTATCCAGTATTCAAGACCCTGTTCAATATTCAACAACAGCGGATCGGTCCTTAACCCTGCTTCATTAAAAAAAGAAAATTTATTGATATTTAAAAGCAGGTTATATACGGTTGCGTCATCTATAATTACCGTGGATTTAGCCTTTGCTTTCACTTTTGCATAAAAATTAGCTTCACGAACAAGCATACCTGTCACATCAAGCTCTCCGAAAGCATTCTTATCTAAAAATATTTCCCTGGGATACCTTCCTGAAGCAATGCCAACGCCGATCTGGAAAATGGACTGGTATGAAGGTGGTAAGGTTGCGTATGTAGCACCCTCGAAATCGATCTTGCGCTTCTCTGCTTCCCTGAACCAATCCTGGTATTTATTCATGTTCTCTTGCACGAAGTTCTTTGCCGCATGGACCATTTCCAAACCGCTCCTCACCGCGGACAGGGCACTACCTGCTTCGAGTTCCAGGGTTTCATCTTTCTTGACAGCTTGATGGTTAGCTGAAAACACAACGATACCACCATCCCCGGTATCTTTGATCGGGATACCGCCATATTTTTCGGCTACTGATAGCATTGACTCCTGAAAGAAATTCCTGATTTCGCTTTCCCGTTTTGCATCCATCAACTTTGTGCCCATGAAAGTCGATCCTCTTATATCATAGACAAAAACGGATACCAGATTCTTGTAGCGAGAGATATTAAGCGATGGATATTCTTCTTTTCCTGACGAAACCTTCAACGCAACTTCCTTCTCGATAACAGAGACGTTGCCCGATACAGCTTCTTCAGCCAGATAGCGGATCCCCTCGGCCGGAGTGACGCCTGATAATTTAGGATAGTAGTCGATCAATTCCTCCAATAAAAACGATTTTACAAGTGGTAAGATGATCTCTCGATTTATAATTTCGACTTTGTTCATGATCTTCGTTCCATCATACTTATCTTTAAGAAATCCGGTCACCCGGTACTTGTTCATCACCTCCATGGCATCTTTATTCCCTTTGATCTCGCTGATCACTTCCTTGATCATCGTTTGCAGCTGATCATCGCTTAACTTTTTGCTACCACCGAATGTTAAAATAATATACGGATCCCATTCTTTCTTCAATACAAATTTTTGAAGATCGCTTGTCTTAAAATTCTTAATATTATTAAGTTCGCTTTCTTTTTTAGTGAATTCCTGATACTGATTCTTGAAAATACGCAAATCATAAGCGCTGCTGATCAAATTGCGACGCAATCTTTTTATAATGTTGTCGATCGATTCCTCGGTTGAGAAATTTTCGGTGAGCTCCATTAACTTCGCTCTCATCGTATTCATGCTTTCCTTGATCTTACTTCGGGTTATCAGAACTTCTCTATCCAATTCTTCCTTCTTCTTTTTGACCAATTTCATCTTTTCTTGAGATTTTCTTTTTAGTAGTTCGATAATCTCGGTGAGGCTGTTTTCGTCTGGAAAGAAAAAATGTGTCCGGAATATTTCACGTATATTATCCCTCGTTAAAACCGTCAACTTCTCGATCAAATTCTGCACATTGGTTTTCGTCTCAATATAATGGGAAGTCATAATACTCTTGGAAATTGCAGTATACAGAGATTCAGGCAAGCCATGATACAGGAAATTTCTGCTCAATAATCTCATAGTTTCACTACGATCACAACGTGGCAAAAGCGGTATTTTTTCATAAGAATCCCTTATCAGTGTATCGTCGATGGAAATATCTTTTGTCAATGATTGACGTATGTAATTAAACAATTGATTCACAACGACTCCAAAGCGCTCAGCTATCGCCGCCTTGTTCTCAAGTGGTGTTTCGTATGTATATTTGGTTAAAAGGTCACGTAGTAATTTCCGGTTAACGATTTCAAAAATAAGAATCTTGTTACTATCTTTCGCGACGAATCTCTCGTATATCTCAAAAATGTTATTGCTATATCTTTCAAAGAATGTCTCCCATTTATTTACATTCGATTGATCGGACAAAAAATCCAGATAATTAGTGACAAATTCTTCTTGCAATGAAAATATCTTTCGGCCCAGATAAACTAACTCCTTTCCTCCTTTATCCTTGAGCATCTTAATAAATCCATCCATTTTAACGATCTTTTCCAATATACCTACATACCGTTCAAAATTAATGACATCACGATATGTTTTGGTGAGGTTCTTGTAATAGGGGGTCTCAAGTATCAAGATATCTTCGAATTCATTTCTCAGCATTATATTTTTCCTTTGCAGCGATATGCTCTTGGAATGTCGTTGAAAAGTGGTGATGACCATCACCCTTTGCGACAAAATAAAGGTAATCAACATCAGCAGGATGGATAACCGCTCTGATCGAATTTTCACCTGGAGAACAAATCGGTCCGGGTGGCAGTCCAGTATGTAAATATGTATTATAAGCTGATTCAAACCGCAGGTTACTCTTGGTTAACGTAGTTTTATTTAAATACTTTTCAGGATCAGTCGACCTTAAGGCATAAAACACCGTTGCGCATGATTCCAAAGGTCTGTTGGTTTTAAGTCGGTTCAGGAAAACCCTGGCGATTATTGGTCTTTCTTGCTCAACCCTGGCTTCTTTTTCAACGAGTGATGCTAAAATGAGCACTTTCAGGATTGAATCAGCGTTTAAAATCGCATACTTTTCAATATGCTTGTTGAAATTTTTAAGAAACTGCAAAAGAATTTGAGAATCTGTTTGGCTCTGACTGAACGAATAGGTATCAGGAAATAAATAGCCCTCAAGAGAATTTCCTAAAAGCTCGGTTTTATTGATAAATGTCTTGTCCTTACATAATGACACGAAACTATCTTTATTGACGACGCCATTATTATCAAGGATATCAGCGACTTCATAGACCGTCAGCCCCTCAGGTATGGTCACAATGATATCAGAACGGCCTCCTTTTGAAAGTTGGGTGATAAGGTAGAGAGGATTCTTATATTTTTGTAGTATATAGGTACCTGACTTCAAATCCTTTTCCCGGCCCGATATCCTCAACCAGAGGATGAATTCCTCTTTATCCCGGACTACATGATGATGAGCTAGATTCTCCGCGATTTCCCGAGCCGTTGCGCCATCTGGTATTGTCAATTCTGCAGTACCAAGATTTAAAGGCTGTAACCAGATTAGACCGATAACGAACAGTATTAATGTCGCCAACAAAATTCTTTTCATGTCGCACATGACGATGTGGATCTTAAGAATTCAGCAAGCATTATCGAAGCTGCTATTTGATCTACGTCTCCTGACTTTTTCTTGATATTCATCGCTCTTAGCATGTTCGCCGCATATTGACTGGTAAATCTTTCATCCCATAACTTTATTTCGATATCGGTTTTTTCTTTAAGCCGCTTTACGAACCTCTCTATTTCAGATGACATTTCAGTAGCCTTTCCTTTATGAGAAAGAGGGTTACCGATGAGCATAAGACCGACGCTATTTTCGTTTATGATCGTTATTATTTTCCTAAGGAGAGATTTTTGCGATTTTACCTGTATCGTCAAAAAAGGTTGAGATATGATACCTGAAGGATCGGTTAAGGCAATTCCGACTCGTTTTTTTCCGTAATCAACAGCCATTATCCTCATTTGTCTCTCCCAATAACGCTATTTTGAAAAAAATACTTTGTGGCAGTTAAAGAAAATTATAGTGAAATCTCCCTGAATGTCAATACAAAAACAATATATCCAACCCTTGGACAGTTGACTTTACCGTTGATATAAATACAATATAGCAAATGACCTATGTCATCATGATGCGCCCGATCAACTGTATCATAACTATAGGAGCTGTATGGGTTGGTGCTTGGATAGGCCAGGGTTTTACTTTGTCTTCATCATTGATCCTTGCTGGAATGATCGGATTCACGACTTGTGGATTTGGCAATCTTATCAACGATCTTTATGACATCGAAATAGATAAGGTCAATAATCCTTTGCGTCCTCTACCATCGGGCAAAGCAGATAAAAAATGGGTTATTATTATGACCATTGGTCTGCTCGCCATATCCATGATCTTTGCCCTTTCAATAAATCTAATAGTATTCTTGCTCGTTTTTGTCGTATCGACCATGCTTTTTATCTACGCTGCATACCTCAAGAAGACGATTTTCGCAAATGCTGTTGTATCCTTGATAGCTGGTTTAAGTTTCGTATTGGGTGGGATCGTTTCAAGAAATCCAATATGCATTTTCCCGTTCATATTCTCGATTTTCATCCACATGCCGCGCGAGATAATCAAGGATATGATCGATATCAAAGGCGACAGGGAGAACAATGTTTCATCGATGCCGATCGTATTCGGCACTGAAAAAGCCTGCGCGATCAGTGCTTTTTTTGTTGGTATCCTATGTATCCTCTTACCATTGCCATATATTTTCAAAGTCCTTTCTATTAAATATATGATAGTCGTCCTTGTCTTTGCATATCCCCTATTGATCTATTGTCTGGTCAAGCTTTTAAAAAGACCTGTCGACAAGGAATTGATCACCCTCAGCCGGGCCTTAAAGATCTCAATGGGTACTGGTCTTGTGGCGATGATAATATGATATTAAAATCGATCATCCTTGGCATTGTTCAGGGTTTTACCGAATTTCTGCCGGTTTCAAGTTCCGGTCATTTGGCGATTTTGGAAAAGTATTTTGGTATTACTGAACCAGTTGTCCTGGCAACATTTTTACATCTTGGCACCTTTCTGGCGACCGTGGTCTTCTTTTTCAGGCCTATCACCAAGCTATTAAAAGGTATCTGGACCGGTGAGAGAAAAAGCATCGATTATGCGCTGAGTATTGTCATTGGTTCAATCCCGATCGTGATCTTTGCTCTGCTTTTAAGGACTCAGATCGAGCAAACATTCAACAATATTGTCCTGATCAGTATTTTCCTGGGGATAACTGGGTTGGTGCTTATTATGACTATGGTCTCTAAAAGATTTGATAAACAAATCAACATCTTCTCGGCAGTCATAATCGGCATTGCACAGATGCTTGCTACATTCCCGGGGATTTCACGTTCTGGGATGACGATCTCAGCTGGGCTTTTTGCCAAAGTCAGTCCTCAAGAATCATTCAAATTCTCATTTTTGTTATCCTTGCCCGCGATACTTGGCGCTAATATTTTCGAGCTGATGAGAGTCACATCGATAGATAACCTATTCAGCATCCTGGTCGGAATGTTTTGCAGTTTTGTCTTTGGACTTATTGCATTGAGTCTCTTGCGTCGGTTAGTTCAAAAGTACTTTCATCTTTTTGGTATTTATTGTTTGGTAATGAGCATTATTCTCCTTATATTAAAATAATGAAAAAAATACTGTTTTGCTTAATAATATGTTTGTTCGCTCAAGAATGTTTTGCCAAAACTGACAGAATAAAGAAAGACAATCTAATCATTGAAAATATCCCGGAGATACCAGCCGATTTGATCGACCGGCTGGCGCCATACCTGAACACACGATATGCATCTTTTCGAGGATGGCTACCCAAGAACAAGGGGATACTTATTCGAACGAGATTCGCCGATGTTTCTCAAATCCATCTCGTTGAAACGCCAAAAGGATTCCGTCAGCAACTTACTTTTTCGCAGGAACCACTAAATGCTGTGTATATATGCCCGGATCCTGATAA
>Ga0209536_100008264_pt1 | contig 15634 bp, 13 predicted proteins | sample DeeMarSeWOR28_12_FD_187461 | JGI IMG/M metagenome (GOLD analysis project Ga0209536, IMG submission 187461) | Marine sediment microbial communities from White Oak River estuary, North Carolina - WOR-2-8_12 (SPAdes) (version 2) | ecosystem: Environmental > Aquatic > Marine > Intertidal zone >...
CCTGTGGATGACTTCATCGAGCTCCTCCTGCCGCACCTGGAGGCCGGGGATATCATCATCGACGGAGGGAACAGCCATTTTCCGGACACGATTCGGCGAAACCAGGAACGAGTGGAGGAGCTGCTTCATCGGCTTCGTGAACGCGGCGAGGCAGTGCGTGCAGGTGGCGGCGTGAAGGCGGTCCAGAAACACCACGGACGCGGGAAGCTGACAGCTCGGGAACGTATTGACCTGCTCGTCGATTCCGGCAGCAGTTTCATGGAGATAGGATTGTTTGCCGCCTACGGCATGTACGAGGAGTATGGCGGTGCGCCGGCCTCGGGAACAGTCTTTGGCGTCGGCACCGTCCACGGTCGGGACGTGGTCATTGTGGCGAACGACGCCACGGTCAAGGCAGGTGCATGGTTCCCGGTCACATGCAAGAAGAATCTCAGGGCGCAGGAGATTTCCCTGGAGAACCGCCTGCCGATCGTCTACCTCGTGGACTCGGCTGGTGTCTTCCTTCCCTTGCAGAGTGAGATCTTCCCTGACAAAGAGCACTTCGGGAGGATCTTTCGCAACAACGCCGTCATGTCTTCCCTGGGGATCCCTCAGATTGCAGCTATCATGGGACCCTGTGTGGCGGGAGGTGCGTATCTCCCGATAATGAGTGATGAAGCTCTCATCGTTGACGGAACGGGGAGTGTGTTTCTGGCCGGGTCGCACCTTGTGAAGGCGGCGATCGGAGAAGAGATCGACAACGAGCGACTTGGCGGTGCGACAGTCCATTCCGAAGTCAGCGGGGTCACCGATTACAGGGTGGCTGATGACCGAGAGTGTCTGAAGACCATTCGAAGCATCATCGCGAAGCTAGGGGATGCGCCGAGGGCAGGCTTCAACAGAACCACCTCCCGCCCGCCCGGGTTTGAACCGTCGGAGATTCATGGACTGCTGCCGATCGATACGCTCAAGCCGTACGACATGTACGAGGTTCTCGCGAGAATCCTCGATGACAGCGAGATCGATGAGTACAAGGCGGGGTACGGGAAGACCGTGATCACCGCGTACGCGCGTGTTGATGGATGGGCGGTGGGGATCGTGGCCAATCAGCGGCTGGTGGTGAGGACCCAGGCTGGCGAGATGCAGGTGGGCGGCGTCATCTACAGTGATAGTGCTGATAAAGCGACACGATTCATACTCAACTGCAACCAGAAGAGGATTCCTCTGGTGTTTTTTCAGGACGTGACGGGCTTCATGGTCGGGAGTCGTGCGGAGCATGGTGGCATCATCAAGGACGGCGCGAAGATGGTGAACGCGGTGGCGAACAGCGTTGTGCCGAAGTTCACGTTCGTCATCGGGAACAGCTACGGCGCGGGAAACTACGCGATGTGCGGGCGGTCCTATGACCCCCGGTTGATGTATGCCTGGCCGACGGCACACATTGCGGTTATGGGGGGGAAGCAGGCGAGTGAGACCCTTCTCGGCATACGGCTGACGCAGATGGAGAGGGGAGGTGCGCACATCAGTCCGGAAGAGCAGAAGGGGCTCCTTCAGGAGATCCAGCAGCGATACGAAGGAGAGACGGACCCCTACTTTGCCGCTGCCCGTCTCTGGGTCGATGGGATTCTTGACCCCGTTGAGACGCGCGGTGTCATCTCCCGCGGAATCGCCATGGCGTCCTGCAACCCCGAGGTGCACCGTTTCAACCCCGGTGTGATTCAGACATGACACTCCACGCCAAGGGCACAGACCGGGGCACTCTCACACGGTGCTCGGGTGTTCTTCTCCTGCTCGTGCTTCCCTGCGCTCTCTCACTCGGCCAGGGATCCCCACCAGCACCGGTCTTTCCGGAACGGGAGCGTGTTCCGGAGATCGCCCGCTTCTTTTCTCCCCTGTTGATTCCCAAGCTCTTTGCCGACGGTTGGAGGCTCAAGGAGTTCATTCGGAGCCCGGAGTTTGCGGAGTTCCGATGTCAGTACGGGGATCTGTACGCTGTCGACGCCCTCTTCGAGCGTGCCGTGGAGCTCTCCTGGAACAACCTCTTCGAGGCCCTCTTGATTTCGTTCTTTGCGACAATGGACCACAGGAGATTCGGGGTGGACGTTCCGCTTCTGGGCCCCGTGGTCTGGTTCCCCCTCTCCTCGGAGCACCCTGAGGAGTTCAATGCTCGCTTGGCCCGTCTCCCCACAGAGATCTACCCCGATACGCCGGACCGCCCCGCCGGCGATCGGGACAAACTGCAGCACTTCTTCGGTTCGGCGTTGATCGCATACGTGTTCGAATCGCGCGAAACCTCTGCGCGCTTCGGAAATTTCGTCGAATGGGGCGAGGAGCGGTTCATTGTCGACGGTATGGTTGATGGTCGGGATGAACGGGCAAACTGGCAGGGGCAGGAATTCGGTCTCCGCCTCCTCGAGGACGAACTCGCCCGTCCATCAGTCTTCCTTCACTTCATTCTCGCTGCTCTCCCGACGGATGCACCCCCTCCTCATGCCGAGAGGCATGCTGGCGACTCACTCATGCTTGGCGAGGTTCCATGATGAAGACAGTTCTTGTGGCTGACGACGAGAAGGGTGTCCGCGACACGATCAAGATGATTCTCGAGTATGAGAAGTTCGATGTGCTGTTCGCGCATGATGGGCCGTCCGCTCTCTCCTGTGTGAGGTCGAACCCGGTGGACCTCGTTCTCCTCGACATCAAAATGCCCGGCATGGATGGGATGAAGGTGCTCGAGCACATCAAAGAGGATCAACCGTTCCTCCCCGTGGTTATGATATCCGGCCATGGCACCATTGAAACCGCCGTGGAAGCGACGAAAATGGGAGCGTACGACTTTCTGCAGAAGCCGCTGGACCGGGAACGCTTGCTTATTGTCGTGCGAAACGCGACGGAATTCAAGCAACTCAAGGAGAGTGTGGAAGCAGGCGATGCTATTCTCGGGTCAAGCGAGAGAATACGCGAAGTGCTTGCTCTGATTGAAAGGGTGGCACCCACGGACTCTCGCGTCCTCATCACGGGAGAGAATGGTTCGGGTAAGGAACTTGTCGCGAAGGCCCTCCATCGTTTGAGCAAGCGGAGCAGGAAGCCACTGGTGGAGGTGAACTGCGCAGCCATACCAAATGATTTGATCGAATCCGAACTCTTCGGCCACGAGAAGGGAGCGTTCACAGGGGCATCGACACAGCGCGTGGGAAAGTTCGAACTGGCGGACGGCGGGACGGTCTTTCTTGACGAAGTTGGTGATATGAGCCTCAATGCGCAGGCGAAAGTTCTCCGAGCGTTGGAGGAGGGGAGGATTGAGCGGGTGGGAGGAAACAGGCAAATATCTGTTGACGTGAGGGTTATTGCCGCCACCAACAAGAATCTCCGGGAGGCGATAAAGCAGAATCTCTTCCGGGAGGATCTCTACCACCGTCTCAACGTGATTCCGATACACGTCCCGCCGTTGCGTGAGCGACGGGAAGACATTCCGGTTCTTGCGGGCGCGTTTGTCGTCGACATATGCAGGCGCAACGGCATGGCGGTAAAAACCATCTCGGATGTGGGCATGCGGAAACTTCAGGGGATGGACTGGAGCGGGAATGTGCGGGAGCTTCGGAACACGATCGAGCGGCTCGTGATCATGACGGCTGGGACGAGTATCGACGTGGTGCATGTCGAGAGTGTGATCGGGCCGCCGTCCCGCGTGGTCGATGATGTCCTCAACGCGGGTGGGACCTTCCAGGAATTCAAGGACAGAGCCGAAGCAGCTTTCATCAAGAAGAAGCTGGAAGAGCACGGATGGAACATCAGTCGGACCGCCGAGGACCTCGCAATCCAGCGCAGTCACCTTTACAACAAGATGAAGAAGTTTGGGCTCACTCGGGAAGAGGAAGGTCGGTAGGGCGAATCCCGGCTCAGTCCTGAGGAACAGCTGCTTTTCGCCGTTGTCTGGCAACTTCGTACATTACCAGCCCCCCGGCCACCGAAGCGTTTAGGGAGTCGACCTTTCCGTAGACGGGGATACTCACGATGTGGTCGCAGTGCTCCCGGACGAGCCTCCGGATCCCTCTCCCTTCGTTCCCCACGATAAGAGCCACGGGCATTGCATAGTCGATCTCCGTGTAGACCTTCTCCGCCCCTATGTCGAGTCCGACGATCCAGTATTCTCGTGACTTCAGCTGTTCGATGAAGTTCACGAGATTCGTCACTTCCCCCAAAGCCATGTGCTCCGTCGCCCCGGCCGCAGCCTTGACGGCTGTGGTTGTCACAGGAGCGGCGTGGTGCTTTGGGACTACGACGCCGTGCACGCCTGCGCATTCGGCCGTTCTGATGAGCGCCCCCAGGTTGTGAGGATCCTCGATCTCGTCCAAGAGCAGGAGGAAACCCTTCTCGGCTCTCTTCTCCGGAACCTCCAGTATACTATCCACATCCAAGAACCGTCTGGTCGGAACGAGCGCCACAACCCCCTGCGTTGTCGCATTTGTAGCGAGTTCCCGAAACTGTTGCTTGTTCGCATGGCTCACGGGAACACGCTTTCTCTCTGCGAGTGACCTGATATCGTTGATCACCCGGCCCTGAACGCCGGTCAAGAACACTATGCGCTCGATCTTCGTGCCTGCCTTGAGAGCTTCGATGACCGGTTTTCGACCAGCGATGATGGTATTCATGGCTGTTCCTGTTCGCTTGTCCGTCATGGGTTACGCTCTGGAGTCTCCCGTCAGGCGTCAGTCCCGTCGGGGTGCAGGAGAGGAGGATGGAAGCGAGTGCTCGTGTGATGCATTTCTGTGCCGCCCGGGAGCCTCACCGCGCTGATGCAAAGAGCAGTGTCACGCAGGAGAAGCATCGTGCGAGGATCTCTTTCTCTTGTCGAGGATGACCATCCCGGCCAGGCCCGTGAGGAAGAGGCCAATCGCAAAGAGTTGTGCTTCCGTCAATCCAAAGAGAACTCGGGGATTCAAACGCATGAACTCGATGGAGAAGCGAAAAACACTTGCCACCATGAGGTACATCATGAACAGCTTGCCGTCCGGCCACGGTCGCTTCCTGAGCCTCCAGAGGAAGAGGAACCCGATAATTCCGAGGATGAGCTCGTAGATCGGCGTGGGATGAAGGGTGCACGCTTCGTCAAACCGCGTGAAGCGGTGACCGAGCTCGTCCACTCCTGCCGGGATGACTCTCAGCGAATCGTAGTTCCAGGCCGCCCGGTCGTCCGGATGGCGGTCGAAATAGGATTGGAGCATGTAGGTCGGTTTCGCGGTGCCGTGCGAGTAGATCGTTCCCCACGGCAACGTCGTGGGAGTGCCGTAGTCGCCGTCACCTGAGAGGTGGCATCCAATCCTTCCGACTCCGTAGGCGATGATAAGCGCTACGGCAAGACAGTCCCAGATCTTGAGGAAGGAGACCTTCTTGGACCGAATGTAGAAGAAGACAACGGTCATGGCAGCGATGAACCCCCCGTACCAGGTCAATCCCCCCGGCGAGAACGCCATTCCGACGGGATCCTTGAGGAACGCGTCCCATTCCTCGAAAAGGAAGAGGAGTTTTGCCCCCGCGATACCGAATACCACGGCGAAAATCGTGATCGTGCTCCCCATCGCCGGATCGAGCTTCTTCCGCTTGAGCTCCAAGGAGAGAATGTAGCTCCCCAGGAGAAAGGCGATTCCGAGCATCAATCCATAGCTGTACACCTTTACCGGGCCGATGTCAAAGAGGACGGGAATCATGAGTGGTTGCGCTTCTCCCAATCTGATCGTTCAGTGAGGACAGCGAGGTGCGTACCGCGTGGAGCCCTGAGGACGTGGACCCGCTCCGGGGTGATCCGCAGAGTGCAGGTTGTTCTCTCACCATCGAGTCCCTGGACGGTGATCTCGATTGTACCGATGAGATCCTCGTATTCTCTGGTGTACTGTGCCTCCCCTGTTCCGGGGAGACTCAGGTCCGGCGCTTTCAATCCGGTAATCCTGTAGAGAAGCGACCGTTCGCCTCGCTCCTCTTTGACCGAGAGCGCGTACCGAAAGCTGGCAAACGTCTGGACCGTCTCCAGAACGACGACCGTGGTTGGAACCTGCAGCCGATCGTTCCATCCCGGTGTGACGAGGAGCCGGTACTCCGTGGCGGTGGTGCGTCTCCGTCGTGCCATCAGACGTCGAAATACGACTCCTCCTCCGTCCTGAAGCCCTCGAGAATTTCTGCCGGGGATCTCATCTCGAGGAGGCGACGACGGAATTCTTCCTTGTTCATCAATCGCGAGATGCGACTGAGGAGCTTGATATGAGGTCCGACGAGGTTGTCTTTGCCGACGAGGAGAAAAACCAGTCGGACCGGCTTCTCGTCGAGAGAATCGTAGTCAATGGGCTTCTCGGTGACGGCGAACGCAGCGACGATGTCTGAGACCGCGTCCGTCTTTCCGTGCGGGATAGCGAAGCCGTTGCCGACACCGGTGGACATGATCTTCTCCCGCTCGAAGATGGCCTTGCGCACCTTTTCCTTGTCCAGAATCTTCGGCGATGTTGCGACAAGATTGATCATGCTGTCAATGATGTCGTTCTTCGAACTCCCCTCCAGACCGGTCACGACCATGTCTTGGTTAAGGATGTCGCTGATTTTCATCTCGCTGATGCTCCGCTATGGTTCATCCCGCCACTGTATGAGTTTCTGTTCGAATTCTCGGGCCAGCGCTTCGGCAGCCTCCCAGCTCCGTGCCTCTGCGCTGATGTGAAACAGGGGTCGCTCCTTATCAGGAATGAGAAGCGTGGAGATGTTTTCCCGTGAACCGTCGAAGTAGATTTTCACTCCATCGACGAGATCGCGGCGGTGGCCCTCCGTATCCTGCATGATGTACCGCATCACCTTGCCCTTGTGCTCCCAGGAGCAATTGACCTGGCGTTTGGCGGTCAAGACTCGCGGCGTGGTGCGTTCGAAGTCCCCGAGTCGTCGGCCGGTCTTCGCCAGCATCTCGAGGATCTTTGCCAAAGAGTACATTGCGTCAGCGGCAAAGAAGAACTCGGTGAAGATGAATCCCCCACGGGTCCCTCCCACAAATGCCACCTCATCGATTGAAGCGGCCTCCATCATGGCCAGGTGGCTGTTGCGACTCTTCTTCACGTCGACCCCGTGGCGCTCGGCCACGAGATCAATTTCTCCGGTGGAGGTGATAGGAACCGCAATGGCCTTCGCGTCCGGATGGGTCTCGAGGAACATGTCAGTGACAATGGTGAGGAGGCGATCGCTGTCAAGTGCCTCCCCATTCTCATTGACGATGAAGAGCTTTTCGCCACCCGCATCGATGAGACATCCCAGGTCGTACTTCAGGGATGTGACGATGTGAGAGAGTTGCTTGACGGAATAATCAAACTCGTATTTGTCGCGGATGAGCTTCTTCGGGTCCAGATGTGCGTTGAGCGCGACCACCTGGCAGTCAAACGACCCGAGGATGATGGGGAAGATCGTCGAGGCGATGCCGTTGGAGTAGTCAATCGCGATCTTGAATTTCCTCTTGCTGATCGACTCAATATCGAGTGAGGAGAGGAACTTCTCTTTGTAGATCTCGGTGGTTCGCTCCGGGAAGACGATCGATCCGACCTTCTCGCGGGATGCTCGGGGGACGTCCTCTCCAAAGAAGAGGCGCTCGACCGCTTTGGTTTTGCTGGTCGGGAGGTCTTTGCCGTTCGCATCGAAGAAGATGATGTCGGTCAGGTTCTTGTCATAGGGAGACCGCCTGACATGAATTCCGCCGGCTTCCTTGCCGCTGCTCAGTTCGTGACGGACGAGCGGGATGGAGGTCACCCGGAGATCAACCGTTTGCACGCCGGCCGAAATCAGGCCGCAGATGAGCGCACGGTTCATCATCCGGGAGACGTTGTCTGAGTCACGGGATGTCACAACCGTCTTCCCGCTCCCGATGAATGCGCCGTACGCCGCCCCCAGTTTCGCGCCGAACTCCGGGTTCATCTCGATATTCGATAGCCCTGTGACACGTGCGTCGGAGAAGAGCTCCCGGAGCCACTTGTCCTCCCAGACGAGACTGCGCGTCAGGACGGCCCCCTCCTCCACGACCTTCTCGGGCCAGAGCTTGATGTTGGCGCTCAGGTGAGCACCCCGCCCAATCCAGCAACCGTCGCTGATGAAGACGTTGTCCTGGATGACTGTCTTTTCGCCGATGGAGCACCGTGAGCCAATCACGTCCATCGAGAGTTCGGCACTATGCCCCACAACCACGTCATTCCAGACGATCGTCCCCGAGAGAACGGCGCCTGGGCCGATCACGCAGTTGTCTCCGATGACCGTATTGGCCAGCTTGACCTCGTCCCCGATCGTGCAGTTCTTTCCCACGATCACCGTCCCGCTCACGTGAATGCGGTCGGGATTGTACTGTGTCCCGTGGCCCACGATGAGATTGTCATGCCGTGTGCCGTCGAGCTCCACGGCAGCTCTGCCGTTCAGCACATCGAGGTGGGCATCCTGGTATTCGTTGAGGTTCCCGACATCCCGCCAGTACCCATCGGCGATGTGGCCGTAGAGACCCGCATCCTGACGGAGAAGGAGCGGGAAGAGATCCTTGCTGAAGTCGTACTCCTCTCGCTGGGGGATCATTGCGAGCACTTCCGGTTCGAGGATGTAGATTCCCGTATTGATCGTGTCGCTAAAGACCTCTCCCCAGGTGGGTTTTTCCAGAAAGCGGGTGATCTTGCCGTCCTTCCCTGTGATCACCACCCCGAACTGGAGGGGGTTCTTCGAGCGTGAGAGGACAATCGTTGCTTTGGCACGCTTGGATTCGTGAAATCGAATTGCTGCGGAAAGGTCGAAGTCCGTGAGCACGTCCCCGCTGATGACCAGGATGCGTTCGTTCAATTCCTGCGTCGCGAACCCAACACTTCCGGCGGTCCCGTAATCCGCGTCCGCCCTGAAGTATTCGATGTCAACGCCGAACTGGCTGCCGTCCTTGAAGTAGCTCGTAATGGCCTCCGGGGTATAGAACAATGACCCGATGATGTCCGTGATCCCATGCTTCTTCAGCAGGTTCACGATATGGTGCATCATGGGCTTGTTCAGGAGCGGGACCATCGGCTTCGGCGTGTTGCACGTCAGCGGACGGAGCCGCGTGCCGAAGCCGCCGGCCATTATGAGAGCTTTCATAACGTGGCGAGGTACGGGTTGGATGAGAATTGCAGATAGTTCTGACTCATAACATAGCGAAAAAGTTTATGGAATTCAAGACAGCCCAGCCTTTCTGAACGCTGAGTCGAGGTCTGCTTCAATGTCCTCCACGTCTTCAATGCCGACGCTCACCCGAATGAGACCATCCGTGATTCCAATCTTCTGCCGCTCCTCTGGGGGGATGGCTGCATGGGTCATTGTTGCCGGGTGAGTGATGAGGGTTTCTACACCCCCGAGGCTCTCGGCAAGGGCGCAGAGACGGACATTGTTCAGAACGGACCGCGCGGCCGGGAGGCCTCCGACGTCAAAGGCAACCATCCCTCCGAAACCGCTCATTTGCTTCCGTGCCAACGCGTGTTGTCTGTGCGACGGCAATCCAGGGTAGTAGACCGATTGCACACCCGGCTGCGATTCGAGCCATCGGGCGATCAGCATTGCGTTTTCGCAATGCTGGCGCATTCGGACGTGGAGCGTCTTCGTCCCCCTCAGGCAGAGCCAGGAGTCGAAGGGGCTGAGGACAGCTCCCGTGGATTTCTGCAAGAAACGGAGGCGTTGCTCCACCTCTGAGCTGTTCGTCACCACCAGACCCCCCAGCATGTCGCTGTGACCGTTGAGGTACTTCGTCAGACTGTGGAGCACAGCGTCAATGCCGAATTCCAACGGTCTCTGGAGATAGGGTGTGGCGAAGGTGTTGTCTACTACAGAGAGCATGCCGTGTCCTTCTGCGATCTCCGCGACTCCCCGCAGGTCAGTTACCTCCATGGTTGGATTGGTGGGAGTCTCGATGAAGAGGAGCCTTGTTGTGGGTCGGATCGCGTCGCGCACATTCTGAAGGTCGGTTGTGTCCACAAAGTCAAACTCCAGACCATACTCCTGCCATACCTGGCGGGCGATCCGGTGGGTGCCTCCATACACGTTCCAGGAAAAGATCGCGTGGTCGCCCGGCTTCAGGAGGTGCAGGATTGCGTCGGTTGCAGCAACGCCGGAGCTGAAAGCCATGCCGTGCTCGCCGCCCTCAAGAGCGGCAATGTTCTGCTCGAGAGCTGAGCGGGTCGGATTCGAGACGCGGGAGTACTCATATCCTCTGCTTCTTCCCAGCTCCTCCTGAACGTACGTGGAGGCCAGGAAGACGGGGGTCATGATCGCTCCGGTTGTGGGGTCGGGCGCCTGACCTGCGTGGATGGCTTTTGTGGCGAAACCCATCACCTATCTCCCCATGAAATCCACGAGATCGTAGCGGGTGAGAATCCCCGCGATCCGGTCACCATCCTCCACGAGGACAGCGTAGTTCTCCTCAGAAGTCATCATCCGACAGACGTCATCGAGCAACGTCTCCATCCGTACGGCGGGGAAGGGCGGTCCCATAATCGTGCTGACGGGTGAATCTACCAATTCCGGTTTCTCCAGGATCGTCAGCATGACCGAATGATCGTGCAGCGAACCTACCGATGTGCCTCCCTCCAGTACCGGGATCTGGGATACGTCGTGCTCCTTGAAGAGGTCAATTGCCGCGCTGATCGCGTCGTCGGCGCCGACGGAGTAGAGCGTGCGTAACCGTCTGGCCTTGTCCTCCAGAATGTATGCTGCGGTGACCCGTTCCGGTACGAGAAAACCGTATTCGCGCATCCAGTCGTCATCGTAGATCTTGGAGAGGTACCGTTCCCCGGAATCTGGTAGGAGCACGACGATCACCTGGTCGGGCCTGAACCTGTCGGAAACTCTCAGCATACCTGCGACGACTGTGCCGCTCGACCCTCCCACGAGCAGGCCCTCCTCTCTCGTGAGGCGGCGGGCCATGAGGAACGATTCCTTGTCCGACACCTCCACAACATCGTCGATCAAGGCGAAATCAAGGACGCCCGGTATGTAGTCCTGTCCAATTCCCTCTACCTTGTATGTTTTGAGCTGGGGAGTGAACTGTCTCTTTTGGAAGTACTCCGTGTAGACAGATCCTTTCGGGTCGACCCCGATGACCTTGATGTCAGGGTTCTTCTCCTTCAGGTACCTGCCAGCCCCGGTGATGGTCCCCCCCGTTCCGATCCCGCAGACGAAATAGTCGATCTGACCCCCGGTGTGCTCCCAGATCTCCGGCCCTGTCGTGAGGTAGTGGGCTTCCGGATTCCGTGGGTTGTAGTACTGATCGGCAAGGATAGAGTTGGGGGTTTCCCGCACGACTCTCTTTGCCACTTCTGTGTAACTCTCCGGCGAATCATGGGGAACCGCCGTCGGGGTCACAATGACCTCTGCCCCGAACGCTCGGAGCATTCTGATCTTCTCCATGCTCATCTTGTCGGGGAGAGTGAACACCGTCTTGTAGCCTCGGACGGCGCCGACAAGTGCCAGTCCCATGCCAGTGTTCCCGGAAGTAGACTCCACGATGGTTCCTCCCGGCTTCAAATCGCCCCGTTGCTCGGCTTCGTCGACAATCGCGACGCCGATGCGGTCCTTGACCGAACCGCCAGGGTTCACGTACTCCACCTTTGCCAGGACGAGACCCTGCAGGCCCTGTGTGACGCTGTTGAGTCGGACGAGGGGCGTGTTCCCGATTGCCTCCAGAATGTTCTGGTGGTATCTGATCGTGCGGGAATCCTTGAGCATCTCGCCTCCCTGGGCTCAATCACTGACAGCCGGTCGCATGGGATCTTCTCTGGCAGGAGCGACTAGCCGATGTGGTTTATCAGACTTGCAGCGTAGCCCGCGCCGAAGCCGTTATCGATATTCACCACCGTTACACCCGCCGCACATGAATTCAACATCCCGAGCAGCGCAGAAATTCCCTCAAAGCTTGCCCCGTATCCGGTTGAGGTGGGCACAGCGATAACCGGGGCTTGTACGAGCCCCCCCACAACGCTTGCGAGGGCTCCTTCCATTCCCGCAATCACGATGATAACCGATGCGCGATGGAGCTTCTCGCTCTTCGACAGGATCCTGTGGATCCCGGCGACGCCGACGTCATAAATATGATCTGTTTCATTCCCCATGATCCGGGCAGTCTCCAGAGCTTCCTCTGCAACAGGGATATCGGAGGTGCCCGCTGTGACAACGAGGATTATCCCCCTCCCTGTTCTCTCAACGCGACGCTCATTTGCGGTGATAGTCCGTGCGACCTGGTTGTAACGAGCCTGACGGATCTGCTTCCGGACGGCGACAAAATGCTCCCGCCCGGCTCTCGTAGCGAGAAGCACGCTGCCGTGATCAACGATACGCCCTGCAATGGTGGCGACTTGGGCAGGTGTCTTGCCCTGGCAGAGTATGACCTCGGGAAATCCCTGACGAAGCTCCCGCTGGTGGTCGAGTGTTGCGAAATCGAGCGTCTCGACGCTGCTCCGGGCAAACGCCTCAAGAACCTCGTCGGCCGTGAGGGAGCCCTTTTTGTACTTCGCGAGGAGTTTCTTGAGATTCGATTCTCTCATGGAGCATTCCAGTTACGCGAGATGATAGTTCTTCCCTTCTGCTCTGGAACGGTGTGCCAGACAAAGGTCAGAAAAACCGCACAAACTCACAAGGGAGCAGGCCTTTCAGTCTGTGGACCGATCAGTCTTCCGCCTGCTCAGGGAGTAGAGCGCAATGCCGACCCACACGACGTTCACTCCAGAGGAAGGGAAGGCACCGTAGTAAAGGGTGTTCAGAATGAGACAGACTCCCCCCACCATGTTCAGGGACTGATAGATGGTCGAGTCTCCCACAACCCTCCCGGTGGACACCATCCAGTAGGCCGCCAGGACTGCAGCAGCCCCCACCCACCCGACGATATCCATCAAGAACTCGTACTCCATAAGAGGCCTCCCGATCAGATTGGTCTTGCCCGGCGTCAATCTAGCAGGCCCGAGAGCGAAAATCAAATCGGTACCGCCCCGTACAGCGGCCCGGCTCTCCTCCTACAGAACGGCTGGGCCAGGGACGTGAAGAGCTCATTCCTTGACACTCCATCCGTTTTTTCGTAATTTTGGATTGAAAAAGCCGATTTTCTGTCATTCCGGATCATAGCAGACGTGCCCTGGCTTCTCGTTGTCGTCGTTGTGGGATACCTGGTCGGTTCCATTCCCACAGCTTTCCTCTTCGTTCGTTGGAAATCGCAGCTTGACATTCGTGAGGTCGGCAGCGGCAACGTAGGGACGCTGAACAGCTATCAGGTCACGAAGTCGAAACTGGTTGGCGTTGCGGTCCTGGTGGCGGATTTCCTGAAGGGAGTGGTGGCAGTTCATCTGGGGTCCCTTATCGCCCCAGAGCTGGGCTTTACGGCGTCTGCAACGGGGGGCGTGGCTGCGGTCGTGGGGCACAACTATCCCATCTGGTTGAGATTCAGAGGTGGACGCGGTCTGGCAACTGCTGCCGGAGTTCTGGTTCCCCTCCAATGGCTTGTTGTGGCCTTCTGGGGGGGGTGGTGGGCGATCGGTTTCTGGATCACGCGAAAGGTGAACGTGGGAAACGTCGTAGGGTGTGTCATCACCCTTCTGGCGGCGGTCTTCCTGCCCGAAAAGTTCCTGTTCCCACTGCTTCCCGCGGGTGCGGACAATGCCGAGTTTCGTCTTTTTGGCGTCCTGCTGATTGCCGTTCTTCTCATCAAGCACATTGGTCCCATGAAGGAGTACCTGGATGAACGTCGTGCTGGTGGAAAGCACCCCAGTGTCTAGAATGGAGGAGAGGGAGAAATGACAAAGAGGTCCTTCGGATTTGTGCTATCCATGGTCATCACTCTCTTGGTGGGTGGCTCGGTCGGATATACTCTGGGGCATGCGGCGGCCGATCGAGGGACGGCAGCGAAGGAATCCGCAGGCGGAGTCCCACCTTTTGGCGAGATGACCTCGGTCGGGTATACGGCGTCAGATCGGGATTCGGTAGTGGACGTGTTGCGCGCTTCCCGGCACAATGCCATTACTCGAGCCGTTGAAACGGCGAGTCCTGCGGTTGTCGGGATAAACGTCATCGAGGTTCGCCAGTACCGCCAGAGATCCCCCTGGGGTGATGATCCTTTCTTCCGGTACTTCTTCGGCGACAGGGTGTACTCGCAACCGGTACAGAGCCTGGGCTCGGGTTTCATTATTTCGCCGGACGGCTACATTCTGACCAATGACCACGTGGCCGGGAATGCCGAAGAGATCACCGTGACCCTCACCAGCGGCGAGGAATACCAGGCCGAGCTCGTTGGGTCGGATCAGATATCCGATATCGCGCTCCTGAAGATCAGCGGCGAGGAATTTCCGCACCTGAACCTCGGCAACTCAGACGATGTCCTCATCGGTGAGTGGGTGATCGCTCTCGGCAACCCGTTTGGTCTCTTTGAGGTTGCCGACAAACCAACCGTCACCGTTGGGGTAGTGAGCGCGACGGGAATGAACCTCCGGGCACAGGAGGGTCACGCCTACCGGGGGATGATCCAGACGGATGCGGCAATTAACTCCGGCAACAGCGGCGGACCTCTCATGAACAGCCTGGGAGAGGTCATCGGGGTGAATGCCGTCATCTACACGCCGAACCAGGGGAGTATTGGTCTGGGGTTCGCCATCCCGATCAACCGCGTCAAGACCGTCGTCGCGGAATTGAAGCGGAGCGGCAAGATCGACAGGGAGTATTGGACAGGGCTTGAATTCCAGGCGGTGGACCGTCGAATAGCACGATACTTCGGGCTGAGCCGGGTCGAGGGGGTGATCATAAGCAACGTGAAGCAGGGAAGCCCGGCCGCCAGGGCCGGCTTCGAAGTTGGTGACATCATCCTCGAGGCGAATGGCGAGGAAGTAGATGATGTCTACTCTCTCGTGGCTATTCTGGATGAGGCCCAGACCGGAGATCTCATTCGTTTCCAGGTTTTCCGGGACCGCAAGACTGTAGAGAAGAGTCTTCGACTGGAGCGGCGAACCATATGATTGGACGATACACACGACCCGAGATGGGGAAGATCTGGGAGGACCAGAACAAGTTTCAGATCTGGTTGCAGATCGAACTCTTGGCGTGCGAGGCACAGGCGGAACTCGGTGTCATTCCCCGGTCCGCGGTCGACGTCATTCGCCAGAAGGCAGCGTTTGAGGTGTCGCGGATTGATGAGATCGAACGCGAGGTGAAGCATGACGTGATTGCGTTTCTCACGAACGTGGCGGAACACGTCGGGCCGGAATCGAGATTCATCCATCTGGGGATGACCTCCTCCGACATTCTCGATACCTGCCTTGCCGTACAGATGAAGCAATCCGGGGAGATTCTCGAGGAGCGATTGCATCGGTTCGGAGAGATTCTGGCGCGGAGGGCCAAGGAGTTCAAGAAGACGGTAATGGTTGGGAGAACCCACGGGGTCCACGCCGAACCGACAACTTTCGGACTGAAACTCGCGCTCTGGTATGATGAGAACCGGAGGAATATCGATCGCCTCCGGGCGGCAATCACGAGGATCTCGGTTGGCCAGATCTCGGGTGCCGTGGGGACGTTCGAACACCTCAGCCCGCGCGTGGAGGAGTACGTGTGCAAGAAGCTCGACCTCGAGCCGGCCCCCGTCTCCACCCAGATCCTCCAGCGTGACCGCCAT
>Ga0209536_100008265_pt1 | contig 15634 bp, 11 predicted proteins | sample DeeMarSeWOR28_12_FD_187461 | JGI IMG/M metagenome (GOLD analysis project Ga0209536, IMG submission 187461) | Marine sediment microbial communities from White Oak River estuary, North Carolina - WOR-2-8_12 (SPAdes) (version 2) | ecosystem: Environmental > Aquatic > Marine > Intertidal zone >...
TGTGGAGGCGGCGATCCAGGAGGATGCCGATGTCGTCGGACTCAGCACGCTTTCCGGAAATCATATGATCTTAGCCCCTGAGGTCGTCAAACAGCTCAATGCAAAGGGAGCGCATGATAAAGTGGTGGTTCTCGGCGGTACGATACCCCCGGGTGACATTGCCAAACTCAAAGAGGCGGGTATTTGCGAGGTTTTTGGCCCGGGGACACCGATTGAAGAAATCATCGGCTTTATTAACGATTCATCCTAGCGTTGTGTCGCACGAAAAAGTTACAAAAGTCGTAATGTTATGGTTTCAGGTGTCAGTGTTCAGGTGTCAGGAAGATACTGAGGACAGCCTGCGGTGAGCTTCCTTCGGTCTGAGTTCAGGGTCGAGGGCAGTCGAGTTGAAGACAAGGGGCCTTCGGTTTCTGTTATCCGGGGCATCTGTTATCTAACACCCGACACCTACTATTAAAAATCACCCCCAGGATACCACACTAGAACCTTTCCAAATAATCCCAACATAGCCCAGAACGACTCTCACCAACTTAACCTTTTGGTCATCTTCGGGTCATCTTGCGGCCATCTGCGTGCCCTAATGTAGATATCGAGCATTGCAGAATGTTTTTTTTCATCAACTTTAAGGAGGTATAAACATGAAAAGAAAACCATTCAGAAAACTCAGCTTAGCAGTCATGATTTTGGCGGTAACCGGATTCATATGGGGATGCGGCCTTGAAAATGAGCTCGAGGCTAAAAGCATGACCGAAATTGAATCCAAGACACTGATGGTTCCGGCCAATTTCAGTGAACTGGCCCAGAAAGTACGTGACGGCGTGGTCAATATTCGAACCGTCAAGACCATGAAAGGCGGCGGGCCTGTTTTTAAACATTTCTTCGGAAATCCATTCGGACAAAAAAATCCTTTTGGCGACCAGGATCGCTTCCGCGATTTTTTCGGACCGCACCATGAGGAAGGCCCCTCGCGGGATTTCAAACAGCGAAGCCTTGGTTCCGGATTTATCATTGATAAGGCCGGCTATATCGTCACCAACAACCATGTGATCGAAAATGCCGATCAGATTACAGTCAAGCTGGCGGATGAGCGGGAGTTTGAAGCCGAGCTGGTAGGCCGCGATCCTAATACGGATCTGGCGCTGATCCGCATAAAAGATGCTTCGGACCTGGTTCCGCTGAAACTGGGAGATTCGGATGCGCTTTCAGTTGGCAGCTGGGTGGTGGCTGTAGGCAGCCCTTTCGGGCTTGAGCAGACGGTAACCGCGGGGATCGTCAGCGCCAAGGGCCGCGCGCTCGGCTCCGGGCCCTACGACGATTTCATCCAGACCGATGCCTCCATTAATCCCGGAAACAGCGGCGGACCGCTTTTGAATATGGACGGGGAGGTTGTCGGTATCAACACCGCCATCGTGCCCAACGGCCAGGGCATCGGTTTTGCCATACCCGTCAGCATGGCCCAGGGCATTGTTAAGCAGCTCCAGGCGAATGGTTCCGTTACCCGCGGCTGGCTGGGTGTCAGCATTCAGGATCTTACCCCGGAATTAGCCGAATATTACGGAATCAAAGACAAAAAAGGCGTTCTGGTGGCGCAGGTTTTTGAAGGTGATCCTGCCGATAAAGCCGGCATTAAAGCCAATGACGTGATTGTTGAAGTTGACGGCAAATCCATCGAATCCAGTCGCGATCTGACCAGAACGATTGCCGATTTAGAAGTGGGCAAAAAATCGACCGTAACGCTCCTGAGGGACGGCAAGGAGAAAACGGTAAATGTCAAAATCGCCAAACGCGGTGATGCCGAACCATTGGCCCAGCGCAAGTCTGAAGATAGTGAAAAGCTGGGGATTCGGATTGCAGAAGCCACACCGGAAACGGCCAAACGATTCGGTCATTCGGAAACCGAAAAAGGCGTACTGGTTGTCGGTGTTGAACCGGGCAGCAAAGCCGCTGAAGCCGGTGTTCGCCAGGGGGATATGGTCAAAGAGGTGAATCGCAAACCGGTTACCAGCGTACCGGAACTGCGCGCGGAAGTTGAAAAAGACGATACCGTTCAGCTTCTGGTAAAAAGACCCAATGCTGGTTTTGTGGTAATTAAAATAAGCTAAACAAAATTTAACGTTAACCGCAGATGCACCTTGGCAATTTTGCCAGGTGCATCTGCCGTAAAATGTCATGAGCAAGGCACCCGAATGTTCAGCTACTTGCAGATGAAGAAGGCTCCCCGTTTAAGTATGGTTTCAAGGCTGCATATATGGCAAAATTAATCGGCGTCGGAATCCCATGTTTGCTTCCAAGACGGACGACCGTTCCATTCAAGACCTCCAGTTCCAGGCGCCGGCCGGCGGCCAGGTCATAATACATCGAGCCCCGCACCGATGGCTCCACGCCGCTGAAAAAGTCCATGGATTGATCCACACAGCCCTCAGGCAAATTTGCACCGCTCGCTCGCGCAACCGCTTCGACTTCCTCCATGGTGCCCCTCATCAGATTATGCGTTTCCCTGCATGCGACTATTTCTCCCATCGGCAAGCGTGTCAGGGCGGTAATACCGTTTACGCCGCAGATCCCGATGAATTTTTGCCATAGTGCAACCTGAATATCCGAATGAAGCTCTGCCGTGATCTTCGAATTTTGTAATGTGTTTTGGAGGGCCTCAGTTCGAGCGCTTGGACCGCCTTGCATCTCTCCAAAAACAAGTGTTCCGGGGCCCCCCGTCTGAGCAATGACCCCGGGAGATTTGATTGTTGAAGACACATAAGAAACACATCCCAAAACGTGTTCAGGCCCAACGACCTTCCCGATTTGATCCTCATTGTCGATGCCGTTTTGCACCGAAAGAACGACGGTTTCCGGCCCGATTAAAGGACGAATCTGCTCGGCGGCCGCAGCATTATCGTAGGCTTTGACACAGAACAAAACAAAGTCAACCGGGCCAATATCACTGGGATTATCGGTGGCGGTGGCCTGAATGCTAAAATCACCGGCCAAAACGGATTTTATCGCAAGGCCGTTTTTGCGAATGGCTTCCAGATGAGCCCCCCGTGCGATAAATGCAACCGCTTCACCGGCCCGGGCCAGCAGTCCCCCAAAGTAGCCCCCGGTTCCTCCGGTTCCCATTACGGCGATACGCATGATTGCCCCCCTTTCACTTGATGATTAAATTCACCTTTGTCACATGCAGGACATGCAACATGCAACTTGTTGCTGTATTATCTAAAAAATTAGCACTTTTCACGGTATTTTAATGGCCAATTGAAGCATTTAATTTTTTTTGCAAAAGAGTTGTTGCTGGCTATATAGGCTTGCGTGCCCGCAGGCTTATTCCGTTCGTGCCAAACGCCATTGCGCTGGACGGGTTGGGAACATCCGCAAAGATGTCATGCTTTTCAACGATCACGGCGTCTTCGAAACCAGCAGCGTTCACGGCGTTTAGAAGGTCTGCCTCCGGCAGACCGCCGGCAATTCATCCGGTCCACAGGGAAATGTCGTCCAACGCCTCCGGGGGTATCGATTTTGCGACTAAAATGTCACCGATATAAAGACGTCCACCGGATTTAAGGATGCGCGCCCACTCGCTCAATGTCTTGACTTTATCGAGAGTCAGATTGAGGACACCGTTGCTGATGACGACATCGGCATATTCTTCCGACAGAGGCAAATTTTCTGCAATTCCTTCACGGAATTCCACATGAGCGGCGCCCATTGCCTTTGCCCCGGCCCGTGCCTTGTACAGCATCTCCTGGGTCATATCCACACCGACCACTTTACCCTGCGGGCCGACCAAGGTCGATGCAATCAGGGCGTCGAAGCCCGAACCTGACCCGACATCAACCACAATTTCCCCGGGATTTATCGAACCCAGCATAAAGGGGTTTCCCGTCCCGGCAAAAGAAGCAATGTTTTCTTCAGGCACATCCGTATAAATGGATGGATCATAGCCAAGTCGGTCAGCGACCGCTCGCTTTGTGAATCTTCATCCATTTAAATGTATGGCCCGAGATGTGTTAGCGGCCTTAGGTCGGCTAAACAAGCCGGGCGGAAGTAGACCCTGGATGTAAGAGAAAGGAAAAGGGAAATATTTTGAGTAGATTTCAGTTTTCGGACAGGCTAGATTTGAGGTACCACATAGTGGCATTTTGGTCAAGAGAATAATTCCCGCTTTCATCAATGCAACGACTTGAAAGCTAAAGGTTAATTTTTTTCGAATCACATTTAATTGACTGTTAACGGTTTTTATGAAATGAAGATCCATTCCTTATCAACCGTTACTGGGAAATTCATTTGAATGAATGACAGAGCCGCCAAATTAACTGCTTTGACGATTGCATCGCTGGGTTCGTTTATCATGCCTTTTATGATTTCCTCGATCAACATCGCGCTGCCGGTAATCGGAAAGGAATTTAAAACCGACGCCGTGGTCTTGAGCTGGGTGGCGACATCTTATCTGCTGGCCGCTGCCGTTTCTCTGGTGCCGTTTGGCAAGCTGGCCGATATTTACGGCCGCAAGAAAATCTATATGCTTGGGATGGCGCTTTTTACCCTGACATCGCTGCTGTCTGCCGTTGCGACCTCGGCGCCCATGCTGATCATTTTTCGGATATTTCAGGGAGCCGGCAGTGCCATGGTTTTTGCCACGGGAATTGCGATCTTAAGCTCGGTTTATCCGGTTGAAGAACGGGGTAAGGTTCTGGGAATTGCCGTGGCCGCAGTATACATCGGGTTATCCTGCGGTCCGTTTTTCGGCGGATTTTTAACCCATCATCTGAGCTGGCGCAGCATTTTTCTGATCAATATTCCATTCGGTGTGCTTATCATCCTGCTCATTATTTTTAAATTAAAAGGCGAGTGGAAAGGCGCGGAAGGCCAGAAATTCGATTTCACCGGCTCCATCATATACGGCACCGCCATTTTTGCGTTTATGTACGGTATTTCAATTTTGCCTGAGACCATGAGTATCATCTTAATTTTAACGGGCGTTGCCGGGCTTGTCGCTTTTGTTAAGTGGGAACTGGTGGTGGCGAGCCCGGTATTTGAGATCAATCTTTTTGTCACCAACCGGATTTATGCCTATTCCTGTTTGGCCGCTTTGATTAATTACAGTGCCACCTTCGCCGTTACGTTTTTGCTCAGTTTTTACCTGCAATACATTAAAGGAATGCCACCCCAGGGTGCCGGGGTGGTGCTGGTTTCAACCCCGATTATGATGGCCATTTTTTCTCCCCTGGCGGGCCGGCTTTCCGACCGGGTCGAGCCGCGCGTGATTTCATCGCTGGGTATGGGCCTGACGGCATTGGGACTGGTGCTTTTAATTGTGCTGAATGCCCATACGGCGCTGGCTTATATCATTGCCAGTCTGATGATTGTTGGCTTTGGTTTCGCGCTGTTTTCATCTCCCAACATGAATGCGATTATGAGTTCGGTGGATAAACGTTTTTACGGGATTGCCTCGGCCTCGGTGGGAACCATGCGTCTTTTAGGTCAGATGCTGAGTATGGGGATTGTAACCTTGATTTTTTCCCTGTTTATCGGCAGGGCCCAGATTACACCGCAATATTATCCGATGCTAATCAAAAGTGTGCAGGTGGCGTTTATCGTATTTTCCTGCTTTTGTGTCGGTGGGATTTTCTTTTCACTTTACCGCGGCCGGTTAAGACCGGGTGACTGAAATGATTAAGTTCACCGCGGAGACGCAAAGATCGCAGAGGAAAGCAAAAAGAAAAAATATCTCTGCGCACTCTGCGCCTTTGCGGTGAAATATTAACTATTCTACATTGCCTTTCAGGCCGATCTCTTCGGCCACCTCGCGCATGCCCATGATGGTGTCGCCGATCAGCTCGGAAAGCTCAACCCCCAGCATTTCAGCACCTTTTTCGATGATGGAACGATCGACTCCGGCGGCAAACTGTTTTTGCTTCCATTTCTTTTTGACGGACTTGGTCTTCATATCCATCACGCTTTTAGAGGGCCGCACCAATGCGGAAGTCACCACCAGCCCGGTGAGCTCATCAATGGCATACAGAACTTTTTCCATATCCGATTCGGGTTTGACATCGGAGCAAATTCCCCAGCCGTGACTGACCACCGCGCGGATGTATTCCTCGGGCCAGTTATTTTCCTTTAGAATTTCCTCGGTTTTTTTGCAGTGCTGATCCGGAAACTGCTCATAGTCCAGGTCATGAATCAGGCCGATCACGCCCCATTTTTCCTCGTCCTCACCGCGTTTGCGGGCCATGTAGCGCATGACGCCTTCCACCGCCATCGCATGTTTTATCAGGCTTTCGTTTTTGTTGTATTGCCTCAGAAGCGCCAGTGCTTCCTCGCGGGTCGGCGTTTGTGAGCCCATGTGAATCCCTCCTCCTCCTCAGATTCAATTTTAAATGTATTGCCAACATGAATAATGAAACAATAATTGAACCGTGCGTTCCACCAATCCTGTTCGTTGGAATGCTGGAAAAATGGAATACTGGGTACAGAGATGGATAAGATCTATTTATAATAGATAAAATCCGCTAGGCCCAACATTCCAAAGATCCATTATTCCACTATTCCAGATGAGTCAAGAGCTATCGTACCAGGATAGATATTATCCTTTAAGCCTGTTATGAAAAAGCCCTATCAGGATTTTATTTCCTCTTGATCCTTTCGGCCTGACCGGTTATCTTGATTTCAAACCCTGGATTTCACGCGGAACACATCTTCTCTTCGGATGAAGATGCCCAGCAGAAAGGACGCTGAGCTTGAAAACCACGCTGGACTCTTCTTTTCAGAAAATCCGTCTCATTGAACTTTATCTTCGGAATGTCGGCGCCAATCTTTTAGGTTTTTTTATCATTGCCCTGCTCAACCTTTTCACTCCGCTTGAATTTTTTAAAATCCAAAAAGCTTTTCTGTTGTCCGGCGGCTGGGTGGTGATCCTTGCGCTTTATCCCGTCGTGATTTGCATCGGAATTACGCTGCAATATATCGTCCAGCGTCCAATTACCCAGATGATAAACCGCATACGCCAGGGGTTGAATATTGAAGCCGCTCTTGAGGAAAAGGCCAGACGCCGGATATTGAATTTGCCGATTACGATTGGCCTGATCAATCTTGTCATGTGGGTCGGTTTAACGGCTCTGTTAGGGGTATTTTTCCTGATATTTAGAGACGCAACGCTCAGGATGGGTTTTTTTGTGCAGTTTCGCGGATTCATGGTCGGTTACATTTCCGCCATACTTTCATTTTATCTGGTGGAAGCGTATAGCAGAAGGCGGCTGATTCGGATTCTATTCCCCGAAGGCAAGCTGGCAGCCATACCGGGCACCGTCAAATTATCAATACTCAGAAGAATCCGGGTGCTCTATGGCGTCGGCACCCTGGCACCCATGATAATTCTGGTTGGCACCCTTGCCTTTATCTTATGGGAGATTGAAGGGTCCGACATTTCAGCTGCTGAATTTGGCCGGGAGTTCCTTATTTTTTCAATAGTTCTGTGTGTCATTTTTTTCTTTGTTGGTGGCAGATTGAACGTCTTTTCCGGCAAATCGATTATTGAACCCATTACCGACATGATGGTGCTGGTCCGCCGGGTGAAGAAAGGGCACTTCAAGCAAAAGGTGCGGGTGGTTTCCAATGATGAACTGGGCATTTTAGGCGACGGCTTAAACGAAATGACCGAAGGTCTGATCGAGCGGGATCAGATGCGGCATGCGCTGCATCTGGCCGAGGAAGTTCAGCAAACCCTTTTACCCCGAAAGAATCCCAAAGTTGACGGGTTGGATATTGCAGCAACCATTGTCTATTGTGATGAGACCGGGGGCGATTATTATGATTACCTGGATACCCGTGAAACATACCCTGGCAGTTTCACCATGGCCATCGGGGATGTATCCGGCCATGGTATACCGTCTGCCCTGATGATGGCGACCGCAAGGGCTTTTCTCCGGCAGCGCTCCATGTTGCCCGGCACTCCGGCAGATATTGTATCCGACGTTAACCGCCAGATCACCAGAGATTTTGGAGAGTCAGGCGGTTTTATGACGCTGTTTTATCTGTCGATTGAACCGGCAAATCGAAGTCTTTGCTGGGTTCGCGCCGGACACGATCCGGCCATTTTTTATGATCCGAAACTAGACAGATTTGATGAGCTTCGCGGTGCGGGCATGGCCCTGGGCGTCGATGCCGGCGGCCGCTATAAGCAATTTCAGAAATCCGACCTCAAAGAGGGTCAGGTCATTCTACTGGGGTCCGACGGGCTCTGGGAGGCGCGCAATCCTCAAGGGGAAATGTTCGGAAAGGAGCCCATTCATCAAATCATTCGCGAGTCTCCAGCTGCGTCTGCCCAAGAACTAATGACCGCCTGTTTTAATCGCTTCAATGTTTTTCTAAAAGACCGTGCACCCGAAGATGATGTTACCCTGGTGGTGATCAGGATTACAAAGGACTAGTCTTAAACAGAGTGACTAAAGTGTCTAAAGTGATCTAGAGTGACTAAAGTTAATGAATTCTATCATTTTTATAATAAAAGATGGAGCGGAGCGATACCAAAACTTTAGGCACTCTAGGCATTTTAGCTCACTTTAGTCACTTTTTTTTATTTGGTGTTTGGTCCCCTTCCGTGCTAAATACCAAATACTAAACACCAACCACTAAACACCAAGATTTTCAGCAAAAGGAGGTATTATATGGCCCCTGGGATCGATAAGCTCAGTCAATTTGCGATGGACGCCATTCATCAGGCCGGTGAAAAAGCGATGGCTTATTACGGCAAGGGTAAACCGCAGGTAAAATTTGATCAAAGCGTGGTTACCGAGGCTGAAAATCAGCTGACCGATGTGTTTCAAAAACGGCTGGATCGTGAATTTCCCGAGCATCAGATTTTTCGTTTTAGCGAGGTAAATGAAGATTATTCCCATGGGCAAAAACGGTACCTCTGGATATTTGACCCCCTCGAAGGGGTGGCCAATTTTCAGGCAGGCATTCCCATCTGGGGCATGTCCATTGCCTTATTGGATAATTTCTGGCCGATATTTGGTGTGTTTTACATGCCGGCCACCGGCGATTTGTTTCACGCCCGGGCAGGCAAAGACGCCTTCTGGGGCAATGATAAGATCCGGATTCCCGGTGCCGATGTGATCGATAATGAAAGCGTTTTGTTGACTTACTCCCGATTCAACCAAAACTACCGATCGACCTTTCCGGGCAAAATCCGATCTTTGGGATGTGCGTCCGCTCATATCTGTTACGTGGCCATGGGCCGTGCTGATGCCGCCATCACCACCAATGAATCTTTTCAGGGTCTGGCGGCCGCACGGGTGATTTTAGAAGCAGCCGGCGGAAAAATCTGTAAATTTGATGGCAGCGATTTCCACCTCAATGAATACCTGGACGGACAACGCATCAGCGAGCATCTTATCGTGGCATCTCCTGAAAACCTCTCTCAGGTGAGAAGTTTTCTAAAACCGCAATAGCGGCGTTTGGTTGTGATCAATGCGTATATTCACCGGCAAATGGTTTGTTTTGGTCCTTTTAATTAGCTTAATTTGGTGTCCTTCCGGCCAACATGCCGCCGAAAATATAATGAATGTACAAATTGTCCCGACGAGTTCGCTAACGCCTGCAGGACAATTTCCGGTAAATCAGCAAAGAGAGGATATCAGGAATCTGCCCCGCTGGGACATTTATGAAATCATCTTTGGGACGTTTTTGTCTATGATCGGTCTTGCATTGATCGCTCTGTCCCTTCTGCGTTGGAAAGCGACTGACCTATCCCTGATCTCTTTTGGAATGTTATGTTTTCTATACGGAGCCCGCACCAGAGCATTTGAGTTTCTTTTTGACATACCTTTACCGTTCTGGAGTTATATACACTGGTTTATCACCTATCTCGTTCCCATCCCCGCCTGGTTATTTGCCGAACAGTTTCTCGGAAAGGGATGGAAATCATCCGTTCGACGACTTTTGCAAGTCCAGATTGTCTTCTCAATAATCGCTATTTCAGCAGGTGCCTACCTACAGAAACCTTACGCAGCATGGGCTGCAAACAATATCTTGGTCATCATTGGTATTGTGATCGTATTTGCCAATTTTTTTCAACCGAAGCTGCTATGGAATCGTGAATTGAAAGTCTTAAGGTTTGGCTTTTTTCTTTTTGCAGCGATGGGCTTAATCGAAAATATTTCGCCTTTGCTGAAAAAAGGAGTCGAGGTCTCCTACCTTGAAGGATTTGGTTTTATCATTTTTATTGGCTGCCTGGGCTATGCTGTCGCCCGTCGGTTTTTTCAAAATGAAAAAGAACTAATTGCCATTTCCCATGAACTTGAGACCGCAAAGCAAATTCAGTCGTTCATTTTGCCCGGTGAAGGTGTTGAGATCGAGAATCTTCAAATCGCCGCCCGATATGTTCCCATGGCATCCGTGGCAGGTGATTTTTATGATTTTGCAAAAGTGGACGAAAAACGCCTGGGCATCCTTATTGCCGACGTTTCCGGCCATGGTGTGCCGGCATCGCTGATTAGCTCAATGGTCAAGATTGCGTTTGCATCCAATAACGCTCATACATCCAATCCGGCTCAAATGCTCCACGGATTAAACCAGGTGTTATGCGGGAAACTTGAAAGCGATTTTGTCACCGCCGGATATCTTTTCCTGGATACTGAAGAAAAAAATATGATTTATGCAGATGCGGGCCATATGCCGCTGCTATTGTGGCGGCCGGCAGAGAAGAAAATCTATGAATTTCGCGAAAAAGGAACCATCTTAGGGCAATTTGAGGATATTCAATTTAAAAATATTCAATTTGCGCTTGAACCGGATGATCGGATTATCCTCTTCACAGATGGGATTGTTGAAACATCGAATCCGGCAAACACCCTTTTTGGCTTTGACCGGTTAAAAGAATTCATCATGTCTCATGCACAGCAATCGGTGGGCCAATTTGCAGATGCGCTTATCCGGCGCATATTCAACTGGTCGGGTAAATCTTCTGAGGAAACGCTGGATGACGATCTAACCTTAATCGTAGCAGATTATAAACATGCTTAAAGTCTTTGATGATAATCCATAATGGACCTCAAACTTAGCAAAATACCAAGGCCGATCTATCTCCGATACATTTTATTGAATATCCCGTCATTAGCGGCTGTTATTTTGATCTTGATTATTATCCAGCACTGGGTCGTGCTGCCGGGATGGCTTTTTGGGAGTATCATCGTTTTCTGGATTGTCAAAGACGCGCTGCTGTTTCCTTTTGTCTGGCGGGCCTATGACTGGGCCGGGCCCGGCCGGTCCCGGTCGATGATCGGTGAGCGCGGTTTAGCCAAGGAGCGGCTGGCGCCGGCGGGAAAGGTCCAGATTCATGGGGAGCTCTGGCGAGCGGTTAAAATCGATAGCGGGCCACCGATTGAAATAGGGCAGTCCGTCAAGATAGTAAAAATGGACGGGCTTACCCTGTTTGTTGAGCGGGTAACGTCTATTGAATAAAATCCGAATTGAACTTAAAAAAAAGATGAAAAACAGGGGGTAAATTTCATAAAATAGTTTTCCTTTTAAAAGTGGAACATATAAATCGTGGCTGGAAGCCACTCCCACATTGCTATACATCTTGTTGCAGTAATGCTAAAAAGTATTTGGGAGCGGCATCTTGCCGCGATAATCAATCATTTTTGAGATCACTTCAAGCAGGGAGGACATCATGAGGCGCCGGGTAAAGCTAATTCTTTCTGCTGCGGGGATTGCACTGATTATTCTACTGGTCGCAGCAGGCTGGTATCTGTCCGATACGCTTCCAATCAGTACCGGTCATACGGCCAAAACCGTCTGCTCCAATGTGTTTATCTCCGGGCGAGATGCGGAAGATATTTTTAAAGAAGACATCGCACCGCTTCACTTTCTTTTTGCAATAACAGATTTTAAGGTTGATCCGGATGAAAAATCCGTTAGGGCCGACGCTTTTGGTTTTGCTGAACGCAAAGCCATTTACCGGCAAGGTTATGGGTGTACGGTTGTCAATGGCCTGACAGAAGATGAATTGAGACAACAAAAAATTGGCGACGTCAAATTTTTAAAATATTCACCTGAACAGCGCTCCAAGCGGCCATGGCCGGTCGGCAACCATGGGCCGGTTGTGTCTTTACCGGCGGGAGTCGATGCGCAAAAGCTCGCTACGGCCATGGATGCCGCTTTTGTGGAACCCGGGCCGAACAACCCGCGAAAGACCAGAGCCGTGGTGGCTGTTTACGATGGGCGGCTGATTGCGGAACGCTATGCACCCGGGTTCAACCTCAACATGCCTCAGCTGGGCTGGTCCATGAGTAAAAGTGTCACCAATGCCCTTGTGGGCGTTCTGGTGCGAAACGGCAAACTTGACGTGCACCGCCCGGCACCGGTGCCCGAATGGCAAAAGGCAGACGACCCGCGCCAAAAAATTACCCTGGACCAGCTGTTACGCATGAGTGCCGGGCTGGAGTTTAGCGAAGAATATGCGCCATTTTCCGATGCGGTATATATGTTTTACGATAGCTATGATTTTGCGGCTTATGCGGCAAATAAACCGCTGGAAACCGAGCCCGACGAGAAATGGTATTATTCCAGCGGCACTGCCAATATTATCGCACGGGTCGTCAGACAGACCATCGAAAAGCAACATGAAAATTATTACGATTACCTCTATCAGAATTTATTTCATAAAATTGGAATGCTCAGTGTTGTGATGGAACCGGATCCCTCAGGTACGTTTGTCGGCTCTTCTTATATGTTTGCGACTCCCAGAGACTGGGCACGCTTCGGACTTTTGTACTTGCAGGACGGTGTTTGGAATGGGGAAAGGATTTTGCCCGAAGGCTGGGTGAAGTATACCACCACCCCTACACCGCGGGCGCCCCAGGGTAAATACGGGGCCTTTTTCTGGCTTAATGCCGGCGCGCTATCCGACGCCTCAGACCGGATGATGGCCTCAGTACCGGTGGACACTTTTTTTGCACGGGGCTTCCAGGAACAGCGGGTCTTTATTGTTCCATCAAAAAATCTGGTTTTGGTTCGATTTGGTGCCACCTCACAGAAAAGTGCCTGGAATGATGAAGCGTTTGTTGCCAGTATGCTGGCGGCGTTACCGGAATAAGCGTAAAGGTCATCGCTATACCAACTGGCCCCGATTTGTTTTGGTCATAAAGGAAATTGTGCTATAATTTCAAGATACGGATGGTTTGTCTTGCCCCATAGCTATTTGACTTTAAGCCGATCACGGCCGGATTTTTATTATGGACACAGATTCAGCCGACAACCCTAAAATTATCGATTGCCCTCAATGCCACATCAAAAATCCCATTGAGTCTGATATTTGTTATAACTGTGGTGCCCCTTTGCATGAACATGAGACATCTGCAAAAAAAGCCGGTCGGCCCTGGCTTGCGGTTGTCGTGCTTGTCCTTTTTGTCGTGGGCGGTTTTTATTTTTATTACCATTCGGACCGCACCCCTCCACCATCGTCCCAATCGAATCTTATTTCCCCCAAAACCCCGGTGACGACACCCCCCAGGCAAACCCGCGTACCCGAGCAGGCTTCCGATGTTAAAGCCCTTACTGAAAGTGAAGCCGATGCCGAACAGATCAATATTCCGATCGGGTTGCTTCGGATCAGGGATGCCGCCGGACATCTGATTTCGGAAATCATGGTGCCGCTGGTTGGCGGCGGCTGGGTCGCGCTGCCCACCCGGGAAGCTATCGGCGGTTCCAGCTGGATGCTTCAGATGAGTGCGGGAGGTCCGCAGACGATTGAAGGCGGCATCATAAACGATCTGGATCAAATCAGCCTGTGGCGGATCCCGGAAGATCAGAGCCTTGAAAGCCCCGAACTTTTTCCCTGGTCTGCGGGCAAGCCGCTGACATGGCTGGCGCTCAGATCCCAGGATCCGCCGGAGCCGATAGAGATCGGCGATATCGGCAGACAGGGAAATTTTTATAAAGGTTCCATGCCGGGCGATATAAACGATGCCGGCGTGTTTATTCAGGATGGCCGTGTGGTGGGTTGGACATTCGGCGATTTCATCGACGGTGCATTTTTATGGGCCGGCGATGTGGGTCGTAATCTTAAAGCCGAAATCCGGGTCGATGATTATTATCGACTCACCTTCGCCAACGGCCGGGAAGAAGAGTTCGTGCGGGCACTTGCCATGGGCGATGACTACTCGCATTTAGATCGCCTGGCAGCGTTTGCCCGGGCGTTCCGGATCGATCCCAGACTCCCTGCCGACCGGACGCCCGACTATCTGAAACCCGAGGTGGTGATCAGCCAAATGCGGTTATTGCTTGCGCGCGCGGTTCAAGAAGGATTTGGATTTCAGGCGGCCAGTTATTTTGATGCCGAAGTGCTTGCTCAGGCAGGAGATATCCCCTTGATGTCGGAGGTGGTTATTCTGAATGCAGAGAGGCTTGGTCTGGAAGAGGCGGTCAATTTAACGGAAAACGTTATCGAAGATTTGGAGCCGAAAAGCAATCGTGAAAAAACGCAGTTAAATGAGCTTCATTCCGGTCTTTATCAAAACTGGCTAAATGCGCTGCTTGAAGGCGGAGATATTCAGGATGCCTGGCGGGTTTATGAACGCGGCGGCCGGCAGCTGCCGGATGATCTCGACATTCATTTGTTTGGCGTAAAACTGGCCCTGACCGAAGACGACTGGGAAACGGCGGAAAGGCTTTTAGCGGCCAAAGATTATCCCCCGGCTCTCAGAGATCAGGTCAGAAGTCTGCAGTCACAGATTTCCGAACTGAAAGAGCAACAGGGAAAGATTCTCATCCGCTTTGCACCGGGCACCCGGCAAATACCGGTGACCGCCTCGATCAATCAGACAACCTCACAGGAATTTATCGTTGATACGGGTGCATCGATGGTCACCATACCGTTTTCGACCGCCAGAATTCTTGGCATCGTCATATCGGTTCGAAATCCGCGCCGCAAGATCTTTACGGCCAGCGGTGAGCTCGTTGTGCCTGAAGTCGTATTGGATTCAATCGCCTTAGAGGGCCATGAGACTTATAATGTAAGAGCACTGGTGATGGATATTCCCAATCAACCCGGTTTGGGCCTGCTGGGCTTAAATTATCTGCGCCGGTTCAGGATGGATCTAAATACGGATGACGGGCTGTTGATGCTGGCACCAAGATAGAATTTTATGAAAAAGGTTATTCTTGATGGTCTCGTAAAAAATCAGAATAGCAATCTTTTACGAGAGTTTTTAGTATTTGGTGTTTAGTGTTTAGAATTCTAAAAAATTGATATACCGCCATATACGTTATACTAAACACAAAACACGAAACACCAAACACCTGATGAATTCGACTTTTTACGAATTCATCCTTCTTATGCTTTAAAAATCTTCTATAACGCTTCCTTTTTTCACATAATTTTCAATATGACTCTGGGAGTTTACCAGCGAATGCATGGCGGTTTCGAATCTGACATAAACCGGATCATCCTCACCCAGCAGCGATTGTGCTTTTTGCAGGATTTTCAACCCCTGTGCCAGATGGGCATTGATATCATTTAATATCGTCTTGCGCTTGCGGTGTCTTTCCCGTTCTTTTGCAATTACCGGCAGCAATCGCTGAATCGAATACTCTACCAGGGCGTCCCGTGGTGCATTGAATTGCCGCGATGTTTGTT
>Ga0209536_100008266_pt1 | contig 15634 bp, 9 predicted proteins | sample DeeMarSeWOR28_12_FD_187461 | JGI IMG/M metagenome (GOLD analysis project Ga0209536, IMG submission 187461) | Marine sediment microbial communities from White Oak River estuary, North Carolina - WOR-2-8_12 (SPAdes) (version 2) | ecosystem: Environmental > Aquatic > Marine > Intertidal zone >...
TACCAGAACTATGCCGATCACGATAAACTGATTCTGAAGTACAACCGATAAGATAACCCTGCCATACGCATGAACAAGCAGCCATATATCATGATCATCGTCGGGATGCTGGGATGCCACACAGCCGCATTCTCACAATCCGAAAGTCCGGACAGCCTGTGGAACCTGGATCAGTGCATCGTCCATGCCATCGACTATAACCTACAGGTGAAAAGACAGGAACTGATGCTGCAGTCCACAGACCAGGACATGAGGCAGAGCAAGCTGGACCTGCTGCCCAACCTGAATGCGGGTCTTGAACACCAGCTGGGAGCGGGACGTGTGTTGGACCGCGGAACCTATGAATGGAAGAATACCAATGTGAGCCAGGGGGACCTGGGACTGCAGAGCGATCTCACCCTGTTTAACGGGTTACAGGGGCTCAACGCCATGAAAATGAGCAAAGCCAACTACCTGATGAACAAGGAACAGCTTGAGGCCATGGAGGATGAGGTAACCCTGAGGGTGATGACCGGGTACCTCGATCTGCTCAGGAACCGGGAGCTGGTGGAAGTGGCCGAACACAAAGTGGAGGTTACACAGGAGCAGGTGGAACGGATGGAACGCCTGGTGGAGGTGGGCAATGAACCGCAGGGTAAATTGCTGGATGTAAATGCACAGCATTCTGCAGCCAAGCTTGCACTGACCCAGGCGATCAATACCAGGGAGATTGTACGACTCACCCTGATGCATACCATGAACCTGACCGATCCCTCCTCTTTCGAGATAGAGATCCCCGATCTTCCCGATCCTACCGATGTGGTGATCCCCGAGCTCGACTCGGTATTCCGGTATGCCCTCTCCAACCTGCCGCAGATTAAAAGCGCCGAGTACGGTATCGAGAGCCAGGAGCACATGCTGGCCATCAGAAGGGGGCAACGATCGCCCCGCTTATTTGCCAGGGGGTATCTCTATACCAACTACTCCGACGGGCTGATCAATCCCAGGGATCCCGATCCCATGGATCCCACCATGGACTATCCGCTCGACCAGCAGATCAAGGACAACCAGTATAAACAGGTTTCCATGGGCCTGGATATCCCCATTTTCAATCGCTGGTCGGTGCAGACAGAAATTAACAAGGCAAAAATTAATCTGCAGGATGCTCAGGTGCAGTACAGTACGGTGGTGCTGGAGCTGCAGCAGGCGATCCAGCAGTACCACACCGAAGCCCTCTCAGCCAGGGATAATTACACTGCCGCCGTAGAGTCTGTTGCCAACAGCAATGAAGCATACAGGTTCGCGGAGGAAAGGTTCAAGGTGGGTACCGGAACCACCCTGGAGCTGCAGGAAGCCAGGAACCAGCTCTACCAGTCGACGGCCGATATGATCTCATCCAAATATGTGCTGATTTTCTACACCAAAATCCTTGATTTCTATATGGGGCGTCCCATTGAATTCTAGGGGCTGTGTCGATAGACCAGCCTGCCCCCCGAGTAGGTGGACCGGACCTGAATACCGAACAAATCCTCCTCCGGTGCGGTCATCAGGTCGGTGCCTGTGACCACCAGGTCCGCCAGCTTCCCCGGTTCAACCGAACCCTTGAGGTTTTCTTCAAATCCCGCCCTGGCTGCCCAGATGGTCATGGCCCTGAGGGCCTCCTCGCGGCTGAGGGCCTCCTCGGGAAAGAATCCTTCACCGGGGTATCCCGCCTGGTCCTTTCGTGTTACGGCAGCGTAGAATCCGTAGAGCGGATTGATCGATTCCACCGGGAAATCGCTCCCGTTTGCGATCCATCCGTTCTGTCGAAGCAGTGATTGAAAGGCATATGCTCCCTTCATGCGCTGCGGACCGATCCGCTCCTCCGCCCAGTACATATCCGATGTGGCATGGGTCGGCTGCACCGATGGAATGATGGAGTGGTCACCAAACAACTGAAAATCTTCCGGTGCAACGATCTGGGCATGCTCAATCCGCCACCTGCGGCCATTTTTTCCGTTCAGGATCCCGGCGTAAATCTCCAGCACGGTGCGGTTGGCAGCATCCCCGATGGCATGCGTGGCCACTGCAAACTGATGTGCATGGGCCGTGCGGCACAGCGCTTCAATCCGGTTCCGGTCGGTTACATAGAGGCCCAGGTTCCCGGGATCGTCACTGTAGGGTTCCAGCATCCTGGCACCCCTCGATCCAAGCGCACCGTCGGCAAACAGTTTGACGGTGTTGATCGAGAGGAATTCGTTCTGGACGGGGCCCTGCACCACAAAGTGGTCGAAATTCTCATCTGTGGCACTCAGCCAGGCATTGATGCGGATCTGCAGCGATCCTGCCCGGTGGAGCGAATCGATCAGTTCTATGGTCTCCCTGTCCAGTCCCGCATCCTGTACAGAGGTAAGTCCCACGCTGAAACAGTTTTCCTCTGCCTGCCGGAGTGCGTCGATCATCTGCTGCCTGGTAGGTGGCGGAACCAGCCTGCTTACCAGCCCGATCGCATTGTCCACCAGGATCCCTGTCGGGGTGCCTGCTTCCAGCAGTACATCCCCTCCCTCCACCCGGGTGGCGGCGTTGATTTCTGCCATCTCCAGGGCCCGGGTGTTGACCCAGGCAGCATGGCCGTCGATGCGTCGCAAAAGGACCGGCAGATCCGGAAAATGCCGGTCGAGCATCTGTCGGTCCGGAAACTGTTTCAATTCCCAGTCATTCTGGTCCCACCCCCGGCCGGTGATCCATGTTCCGCCGTGTTGCTCATGTTGTTCCTTCAGCCGACCGATCACCTCTTCCGGAGAGGTTGTTCCCACCAGGTCGGCGCTGCTGATGTTCATGCCGTATCCGAAGAAGTGACAGTGTGCATCGATCCAGCCAGGATAAACGTAGCTTCCCTGCAGGTCGGTCACTTCGGGGGCCCGGTATTGGCGCAGGATCTCTTCTGTGGTTCCCACCGCTTCGATGTACCCGTTGCTGATAGCGATTGCCTCTGCCACCGAGAAATCCTCATCCACCGTATAGATGATCCCGTTCGTGAGAATCAGTTCCGCTTCTTTCTTCTGTGCAGTGCAGCCTGTCATGAGTATAAGGAATGCTGCAGCAAGCAGCTTGTTCATCTGCATCTTCAAAGGTTTGCAACAAAAATAGTATTCTCACATTATTTTCCCCATTTTTGCGTTTTTAAGAACAAAAATAGCTGATGGACAGAACCTGGGTTCCGCGTCGTTTACTTCCGATCGTTCTGGTGTTGACCGGGCTGCTTTTTTTTGCCTGCCACCCGGAACGCAACTATATTGAAGATTCGGATGCTACTCTGACCTTTACCCTGGATACGGTCTATTTTGATACGGTGTTCACCACCCTCAGTACGGTGACCAAATCGTTCCGCGTCAAGAATCCCCATAACCAGTTTGTCCGGATCGGGGAGATATCCCTGGCAGGTGGTTCCTCGTCGGTATTCAGGATCAATGTGGACGGTTCCCCGGGTGTGGAATTCAGCAACCTGGAGATTGCCCCGCGCGACAGCATGTATGTGTTTGTGGAGGCAACCCTGGATCCCAATTACTCCAATGAGATCCTGCGTATCCAGGATTCCATCCTTTTTTTCACCAACGGTAACCTGCAGGACATCGACCTGGTGGCCTGGGGTCAGGATGTACACATGATCAGCGACAGCATCATCGATTCGGATGTGACCTGGAGCAACGACAAACCCTACCTGATCCTCAATTACGCCTATGTGGATACCACTGCATCACTGACCATTGAACCGGGGGTACGCATCCACCTCCACCGGGATGCACTGCTCTTCGTGGAGGGCAGCCTGCAGGTACAGGGAACCCTGGATGAACCGGTCAGGTTTATGGGAGACCGGCTGGAGGAATTCTATGATGAGATACCCGGACAGTGGGGACTGATCTATCTTTCGGAGAACAGCAGCGGGAACCGCATCGATTACGCCGAAATTGTCAACGGAACCATCGGGATCCTGATCAGCGCGCCCCCTGAATCGGGCAGGCAACCTGACCTGGAGATCTCCAATACGGTGATCAACCGGATGAGCTCCAATGGGATCTATGCCCTGAATGCAGCCATCACCGCCACCAATGTGGCAATCGGGGATTGCGGCGGGAGCTGTACCGGACTCTATTTCGGCGGTGCCTATGAGTTCATCCACTGCACCATGGCGAACAACTGGCCCAGCTATTTCTCCAACAGGCAACTGCCTGCCCTGTTGCTCACCGACTATTTTGGGAACTATGATGAAGATGGTAACCTGATCATTTATACGGGCGGGGTGTTTGAAAAGGCCGATTTCCGTAACTCTGTGATATACGGCAATTCGAGGATGGAACTGGTCATCGACAGCTACGAAGATCAGCAGCTGGTCTACAGGTTTGATCACTGCCTGACCCGGATCGATGAGGACAGCCTCGATTACCGGTCCGATCCGCTTTTCACATCGATCATCAACGACGAAAGCCCCATGCTTGATTCCCTCTTCAGCCCCGATTCACTCTCGCCGGTCATTGATGCCGGCCTGGCCGACCATGCCATTCTCCTTCCACTTGACCTGTATGGGAACAGCCGCCTGGAGGATCTGGCACCCGACCTCGGGGCCGTTGAGTGGGTGGGATCGGAAAGTGAGAATTAAGCCAGGGAATCCATTTCATTTTTCCGGACCACGGCGCTGATTTCCATACCTCTTCCCACATCAACCGGTATGACAACCGGCACGCTGTTGCTCTGTATGGTGATGGAACTGACCGGAACCCTACAGGGGAGTGAAGGCGCGAGCAGGGAAGGAGGGGGAAGGATACTCCGGATCATGTGGTACAATGTGGAGAACCTCTTTCATCCAGGTGACGATTCCATCCCGGGTGATGATGAATTCACCCCCCTGGGAGAGCGACGCTGGTCCTTCTACAGGTATCGAAAAAAACTGACACACCTGGCCAAGGTGATCGTGGCAGCCGGCACCCTGGGACCGCCAGATGTGGTCGGACTTTGCGAGGTGGAGAACCGCCTGGTCCTGGAGGAGCTGGTATCCCATCCCATTCTTGCGCCCTACCGCTATGAGGTGATCCATTCAGAAGGTCCCGATGCCCGCGGAACCGATGTGGCATGTATCTACCTGAAAGAGCAGATCGGAAACAGCGGATGGAAGGTGATTCCTTCAGCCGCAACGGGTGCAGCCGGGCCCACCCGTGAGTTGCTGTTGCTGGAACTGGTCTGGGGCAGTGATACACTGGATCTGATGCTGCTACATTTCATTTCCAAATACAGGGGTGAAGGAGCTACGGCAGGCTCCCGGAGGGAACAGGCGCTGCAGGTGGCTACATTGCTGGATTCACTGAGCCGCTGCCATCCAGGGCGATTGAAAGTGGTTGCCGGTGATTTCAATGATCCCCATCACAGTGATGCCATGGAACCACTGCGAAGAGCCCGGCCCGGCGGGGACTCCCTGATCCCGGCCCCAATGGCAGGCCACCCGGAAAGTTACAAATACAGGGGAAAATGGAGTGGCATTGACCGGTTCCTTCTCTGCGGACCGCTGGAATCATACAGTGCAGGTGGTTTTGTACTTGACCTGCCGGCTTTACTGGTAAAAGATGAAATTTACGGAGGGACCAAACCATTCCGAACCTATCAGGGTCCCCGCTATGTGGGGGGGATCAGCGATCACCTTCCCATTGTGCTGGATATCAGCCGCTCTTTTTCTTCAAGGGGTTCTTTAAGGTAAGCCCCAGTTCCTTTCCCTTCTCCACCATCAGGCGGCAGGCGGGATCAAACTCATTTCTGATCTCCCCGTCCAGGATCGCCTCCTTGATGCAATTCTTGATGATCCCCACTTCCCTGGAAGGAGGTATACCGAATGCGTGCTGAATATCATCTCCGGAAATCGGGGGCTGAAAATTGCGGATGTGATCCTTCTGTTCTATCTCTTCCATTTTCTCGCGCACGATCCGGAAATTTTGCAGGTGCCGTTTCACGGTTCTTTCATTCTTTGAGGTGATATCGGCTTCACAGAGCATCATCAGGTCCTCCAGGTCGTCTCCGGCATCAAAGATCAGGCGTCGTACGGCAGAATCGGTGACGATTTCCTGTGAGAGCACAATGGGGCGCAGGTGCAACTGGACCAGCTTCTGCACGTACTTCATTTTATCATTCAGCGGCAGTTTCAGTCTCCTGAAGATACCCGGGATCATTTTGGCTCCGATGAATTCGTGAGCGTGAAACGTCCATCCCATACCCTTCTCGTACTTCTTGGTCCTTGGTTTGGCCACATCGTGCAGCAGGGCTGCCCACCTGAGCCAGAGATTGTCGGTTTTCCGGGAGAGGTTATCCAGTACTTCCAGGGTATGCAGAAAATTGTCCTTGTGGAACTGGCCCTCCACCTCCTCGACTCCCTTCATCCGGTGGATATCAGGCAGGATCATCTCAAGGAGCCGGGTCTGATCCAGGAGGAGGAATCCAACGGAGGGGCGCCGGGTCATCAGGATCTTGTTGATCTCATCGGTGATCCGTTCCTGTGAAACGATCCCGATCCGTTCGCGCATCCGGCCCATGGCTCCCAGTGTGGCCTCCTCGATCCGGAATCCCAGACGGGTCGCGAACCGGATCCCTCTCAGCATCCTGAGTGGATCGTCGGAGAAGGTGGCATCCGGATCCAGCGGGGTTTGAATCAGTTTTTCCTGCAGGTGAAGGATGCCTCCGAAAGGATCGAGCACCTCTCCATATGAGTTTAGGCTGAGGGAAATCGCCAGGGCATTGATGGTAAAGTCCCTGCGCCGCTGGTCATCCTCCAGGGTGCCGTCCTCCACCACCGGTTTCCTGGAGTCGTTGCGATAGGATTCCTTCCGCGCACCGACGAATTCCACTTCTGTGGATCCCCATCTGAGCATCGCGGTCCCGAAGTTTTTAAATACGGATAGCGGAACCTCTTCCCGAATGGAATGCCGCACTTTTTTTGCCACATCGATCCCGCTTCCGACCACCACCACATCAATATCTGCGACATTGGCGGAATTTTCAGGAACCCGGGCGTCATCCTCCAGCAAAAGGTCCCTCACAAACCCTCCGATGACATAGGCTTCCACCTCCTCGCCGGCTGCTACTTCAGCGATGATCTTGAAAATGGGGTGTTTCAGGTGGGCTGCTAAATTCATGAGTGTAAACTGCCACAAAAATACAACATTTGCATCAAGGGACATTTCGCAGGCAGGTTTAAATTTTTTACCTTTGTTATGGACTTCCCTAAGGGGGTGCCTTCACTTTCGGGCTGAGATTATACCCTTAGAACCTGATCCGGATAATGCCGGTGTAGGGAATATGAAGATCAAATGAAGTTTTAAAACAGAACCGGTTGAAGATGAAACATGCCATTTTCTCTTTTGCATGGCTGATCCTGGCTGTGCCGGCTTTTGGTCAGCATAACCTGTCGGGGGTTGTGAAGGATGAAACAGACCATCCCCTTCCCGGGGCCAACCTGCTGATCGTGGAACTGGGGAGGGGAACCGTATCCCAATCCGATGGCACCTTTCTGATTCAGGCGGTGCCGGACGGTGCATACACCCTGAGGGTATCGTTTCTGGGGTATGAAACACGAACCTTCGAACTGGAGGTGCCGGACCATCTGGAGCTGGGCGTGGTTACCCTGGATCCTTCGGCCTTCATGGGCGAAGAGGTGATTGTTACCGCCACCCGTGCCGGAGCGGCCACCCCGGTAGCAACCTCGGACCTGGAACGGGAAGAGATCACTTCCAGGAATTTCGGGCAGGACATTCCTTTTCTGCTCAATACCACCCCATCGCTGGTGACCTCTTCCGACGCCGGGCACGGTATTGGATACACATCCATGAGGATCAGGGGAACCGATGCCAACCGGATCAATGTGACCATCAACGGGATCCCCCTGAATGATGCGGAATCGCACGGCGTTTTCTGGGTGGACCTTCCCGATATCGCCACCTCGGTCGATAACATTCAGATTCAGAGGGGGGTGGGGACCTCCACCAACGGTGCTGCCGCCTTTGGGGCCAGCATCAATTTCCAGACCAGGAAGCTGGAGAAGGCACCCTATGCCACATACAATGGAACCATCGGATCGTTCCATACGATCAGGCACGCGGTATCTGCAGGCACAGGTCTGCTGGGAGATCATTTTGCCGTCGACCTGCGTCTTTCAGACCTTCGTTCGGACGGATACATCGACCGTTCCTGGACAGACCTGCAATCTTATTATGTTTCGGCGGCATACCATGATTCAAAAACCCTGGTCAAATTTGTGACCTTCTCCGGGACCGAAGAATTGTACCAGGCCTGGAACGGGGTGCCCTCCTCCCTGCTTGAAACCAACCGTACCTACAATGGACTCGGGGCCTATACCGACGCAAACGGTGAAACCGCCTATTACGACAATCAGGTGGATCACTACAGGCAGACCCATTACCAGCTCCATTTTTCCCGCATCCTGGGACTTTCATGGATGGCCAGTGCGGCCCTTCACTATACCCGGGGTGCCGGCTATTATGAGGAATACAGGGAAGATGAAACGCTGGCTGATTATCTCCTGGAGGAGGTGATCATCGGGGGAGATACCATCAGGGAGAGCGACCTGATCAGGAGGAAGTGGCTCGACAACGATTTTTACGGGATGGTGGGGAGTCTTCAATACTCAGCCGAACGCCTGACTGCCATACTTGGCGGGGCCTGGAACAGATATGACGGGGACCATTTCGGGTCGGTCATCTGGGCCAGGTATCCCGGCGGAAGCGAAATCCGTCACAGGTGGTATGAAAACAGGGGAGTCAAGACAGATGGGAACGGATACCTGAAAACCACGTTTAAGGCGGGCGAGCGGACCTCTCTCTTCGCCGATCTTCAACTCAGGTTGATCCGCTACAGCATCGACGGGGTGGACGATGACCAGCGGGTCATTACCCAGGATCACAGTTTCAATTTCGTTAATCCCAAAGCGGGATTGAATTTTGAGCCGGGGGCGGGACAGCGTCTCTACCTGTTTGTGGCGGTGGCCAACCGGGAACCCAACCGCAGCAACTTTGTGGATGCAGATCCCCTGGGAACGGCGCCGGTCAGGGAACGGTTGACCGATTATGAGGGAGGATACTCCCTTTCGGCGGAGAGGTACCGCCTGAATGTGAACCTCTATTACATGGACTACACCGATCAGCTGGTGCTGACCGGTGAGATCAATGATGTGGGGAGTCCGGTGATGACCAATGTGAAAGAGAGTTACAGGGCCGGAATCGAGTTGTCGGGAGGGGTCCGCATCGCCTCATGGCTTCACTGGGGCCTCAATGCCACCTTCAGCCGCAACAAGATTCCCGATTATACGGGATATGTGGATAACTGGGACTACTGGTCCGATCCGGAGAATGAACCCTACCAGGTGGTGGAGGAGCTGGGTACCACCGACCTGGCCTTCTCACCGCCGATCATCATGAACAACCAGTTCGATTTTGAGCCTTTCAGGCGTCTTCACCTCCTGCTCGATTCCAGGTATGTCTCGAAGCAGTACATCGACAATACCTCCTCGGAATCAAGGATCCTTGAACCCTATTTTGTAAACGACCTGAGGGTTTCCTATTCCTTCCTGCCCCAATTTCTCAAAGAGATTTCAATCCAACTGCAACTCTCCAACATTTTTAACGTACAATATGAAACCAATGCATGGATCTACAGGTATTATGAGTCTGGAAATGAGGGAATTTACGATGGTTATTTTCCACAGGCAGGGACCCATGTCATGGCAGGAATCAGGGTGCGGTTCTGAACCGGCCCTGAAGGTTTGTAGATGAAGCAGCGTACCATATCCGGCGATTCGATGGAATGTTTACTGATTCAGCCCGCATATAACTGAACCACGATGGCGGGGCTGAAAATGAACATCTGTTTCTGGTACGTGGATCCCCAGGTGGTGGACCAGGTACTTCAAATTCTCAGGGAAGGCAAGTTCACGGCCGATCACACCCTGATCAAGAAGCGTGATGCATTGCATGCCAGGCTTCAGGAGAATCCGTTGCCCGACCTGATCATCTCCGATTACGATCTCCCGGTGAATCTGCGCCAACAGGTGGAACAGGAGATGGAACCCCATTTCTCACAGGTTCCGCTTATTTTCCTGGTGGGAGAGAAAAAAGAACAGCAGGCAGCTGAATCTCTGAAACGAGGCACCTGGGACTATGTACGAAAGGACCAGTTATATAAGCTGGTTCCATCCATCTACTCCTCCCAGAAGTACATCCGCGTGGCCCGTGAAAGGCAATCGGCCGAGCGTGCGCTCAGCGCCTCCAGGGACCGGTACATGTCCATTTTTAAGGCTGTGAACGACGGAATTGTCCTGTTTGATCTGGAGACCAGGCAGGTCACCGAATACAATCCGCGTTTCACGGAGATGTTCGAATTTAAGGACCAGCTTGTGAAGGAGTGGGACATCCGCGATTTCACAGCTGGCGATGAAGGATACACCCTGGAAAAGGGAAGGGAATATTTCAACCAGGCAGTAAAAGGGGAAACAGTCACCTTCGAATGGAGGAACATCAGCGCCAAGGGGCGCAGGTTCTGGACCCTCAATTCATTCAACGTCATTGAAGTTGGGGGCAAGCCCCATCTCCTGCTGGTGACCAGGGATATTGATGAACAGAAAAAACTGGAACAATCACTGCTGGAGTCCCAGGAGCATTTCCGGGCGCTGGCAGAAAACTCCCCGGATGTGATCATGAGGTTCGATCGCAACTACCGTCACGTCTATGTGAACAGTGCGGTAGAGAACCAGACGAGCCTGAAGATCAGTGATTTTCTTAACAAGAGCCACAAGGAGATGGGGATCTTCCCCAAGAAGAATGTCAACCAGTGGGAATCGGCCCTGAAAAAGGTCTTTACTTCCGGAGAACCTAATAACCTGCTGTTCGACATTGAGTTACAAGGCCATCTGGCGACTTTCGAATGGCGGTTGTATCCGGAAATCGGGACCACGGATGCCATCGAATCGGTGATCGGGGTGGCCCGTGACATTACCCAGTCGAGGGAGTCGCAGGATGCCCTTCAGCAGAGTGAAGAGCGGCTCAATCTGGCCCTGAATGCTGCAGAACTGGGTCTGTGGGACTGGAACCTTCAGACCAATGAAGTCTATTTTTCTCCCATCTGGATGTCCATGCTGGGATATGGCCCCCATGAGCTTGAACAATCGTACGAAACCTGGAGCTCCCTGCTTCACGCGGATGACAGGGAAAAGACCATCGATCTTGTGCAGTTTAGCATCGAGAACCGCAAGGAAACCTTTGAGATCGAATTCAGGTTGCGGCATAAAAACGGTTCCTATGTCTGGGTACGCTCCCTGGGCAGGGCCGTAAAGCATGATAAAAAGGGAAATACCATCCGCCTGACGGGAATACATGAGAACATCGACCAGCGAAAGCGGGAGGAGCTGATCCGGCAGGTATTGTTTGATATAAGTAATGCCGTGGGGACCACCCGGAGCCTGGATGAACTCTACGGAACGATCCGGGAATACCTGGGAAAGGTGCTGGATACCACCAACTGTTTCCTGGCGCTCTACAATGAGGAATCCGATACCCTGACCCTTCCGTTCATGGAGGATGAAAAGGACTCGTTTACCGAATTCCCGGCCAGGAAAACCCTTACCAGTTACGTGATTCGAACCGGGGAGGCACAGCTGGTGGATATCGAGCGTGAGAAGCAGCTTACCAGGCAGGGGGAGGTTGAACCTGTGGGTGCACCCTGTGTGAGCTGGCTCGGGGTACCCCTGAAGCATGAGGGGAAGACCATCGGTGTCTTTGCTGTCCAGTCTTATTCCGAGGAGGTGGTTTATACCTCTTCCGATGCTGCCCTGCTCGAGTTTGCCAGTGACCAGATTGCCCTGGCCATTGACCGGCAGAGGCACCAGGATCATATCCGGGCCACACAGGAACGGCAGCGCAGGGTATTTGAATCTTCGCCAGACCCCATGTTCGTAGTGGATCCCAAGGCGGTTATCCTCGACTTCAACAGTGCATTTCTGGAAGCATTCAATGTGGAAGGGGAGGTGGTGTACGGACAGAAGATTTTCCGGTTCCTGAACAGGATGCACTGGAGGCAGGCGATCAATGACTTCAGTGAAACCTGGGAGAAGGGGTATTTAAAGAACCTGGAGTACCAGGTGGTCAGGCCGGATGGTGTCACCTTTGATGCGGAGGTTTCAAGCGGCGCCATCTATACCAGCGACGGAAAACCGGAATCGATGGTGCTGATCCTGAAGAACATCTCCGAACGAAAGGAGGCAGAACGTAAAATGCTGGAAGCCAAATATAAGGCTGAAGAGTCCGACCGGCTGAAGACCGCTTTCCTCTCCAACATGTCCCACGAGATCCGAACCCCCATGAATGCCATCGTCGGATTCTCCGACCTGCTTTCGGATGAAGCGATCAGGGCGGAGGACCGCAGGGATTTCATTGCCCAGATCAATCAGGGAGCGGACGACCTGATGAGGCTGATCGACGACATCATCGATATTGCGAAGATTGAGGCCGGGCAGGTCAATGTCCATATTTCGGAGTGCCTGATCCGTGATCTCTACAAGGAGCTACACCTGATGTTCATTCAGAATGTCAAAAGGTTGGGTAAGGAGAGGGTCAATATCCGGTTACAATGGGACTGGCCTGTGGAAGAACTGGCCATCTATACCGATCCCTTCAGGCTCAAGCAGATCCTGGTGAACCTGCTCAGTAATGCCGTTAAATTTACCGAGGAGGGTGAAATTGTGCTGGGTATCGCAGAAGATCCGGAGGGTGTCCTTTTCTACGTCAAGGATACCGGAATCGGGATCAGGGAAGAGAAACAGAAGGTGATCTTCGACCGGTTCATGCAGGGGCATGAGACCAAAACGAAGCTTTATGGAGGTACCGGACTGGGCCTGGCTATTTCGAAAAACCTCACTGAGATACTCGGGGGAGAGATCGGGGTGGAATCCAAATCGGGAGAGGGCAGCAAATTCTGGTTCATCCTGCCCCGAAACGAGGTTCCGCTCAAGCACGAGGCAGCCCTCCGGAGACCCAGGTCGGATATCCGTTCCTGGGAGGGGAAAAGGATCCTGATTGCCGAGGACGACCATTCCAATTACTATTTCCTGTTTGAGGCCATCAAGGATACCGGTGTGGAGGTTATCTGGGCCAAGGACGGGGAGGAAACCCTGGAACTGTTCAGAGAGTATGCCGACCTGGACCTGGTGCTGATGGATATACACATGCCGCTGATCAATGGCTACGAGTGCACCAAAGTGATCAAAGAGGAGCGCCCGGAGCTGCCGGTTATCGCCCAGACAGCCTACGCCATGTCGGGGGAACGGGAGATCAGCAAGCAGGCGGGATGCAGCGATTACCTCTCCAAACCGATCAAAGTGAGTGAATTGCTGGACACCCTCTCCAAACATCTCTAGGAGATACGGTATGGCCAGGAATTACTCCTGCTCCTGTTCCGGTTCAGGATCATCCAGTATCTTCCCGATCTTTTCCTCAGTCTGGTATAGGCGTTCGCGGCAGTACCTGAGAAGCCCGGTTATCCGCTCCACCTCCTCGGCCAGTTCATCTACGCCCAGGCTCCCTGTTTCAATTTTCCCCAGGGTGGATTCAATCTCTTTCAAGGCTTCATCGTAGCTGATCTTATCCGGCATCTGTTTCTTTTTTGCCATGAGCTGTCTCTTTGAGGTTTGGTACTTTCTGTTTTTGCTCTCCCTCCTCCTTTGCCGGGTGGATGTCGGTGATCCGGCTGAGAAGGGTTCCCTGGTACAACCTGGTCTCCACCTCTGCCCCCCGGCTGATTCCATCGGTATCTTTCAGCGCTTTCCCATCCAGGAGCGTCATGGAGTAGCCCCTTTTCATGATGGTGGCGGGATCCACCAACTGGGTGCGCGTTTCCAGCAAAAGAAGCTGGTCCCTTTTCCGGGTAAGCAGGTTCCGTGTTTGCTTATCAACCAGTAAACCGAAATGGCTGATCTGTTCTGAACTTCCCTGCAGGAACCGCCTGGTCAGGTGGCGCAGGTCGCGACGGTACTGTTCCAGTCTCGCCGCATGGCTCTGCACTATGCGGTTCACTGCCGAAGAGAGTTTATCATCCAGTTCACCCAGCCGGAATTCAAAGGCCAGCAGCTGATCCACCAGGAACCCGGCAACGGCAGTGGGGGTTTTGAATCCACGCGCGGCCACCATGTCGGCCACAGACTCATCCCTTTCATGACCGATCCCGGTAATGACCGGAAGCGGGAACTGGGTGATGTAGTATGCCAGTTGATAATCGTTGAAACATTCCAGGTCGGCTTTGGATCCCCCGCCCCTGATAAGGGCGACGCAATCGAACCTGGTGTCTGATTCAAAAATCCGGTCCATGGCACTGATGATGGAGGAGGGGGCTTCCTCTCCCTGCATCACGGCCTGAAAATGAATGGCCTGAAACCGGAACCCGTACTGGTTACCGAGAAGTGAATCCATGAAATCGCCGAAGCCGGCTGCAGTTTCTGAAGAGATCACCGCAATGGTCTGTGGAACACCTGGAAACGGGATCTCCTTGTTCATTTCCATGACTCCGGCCTCCCTGAGCTTTCGAATCACTTCCTGTTTTTGCCTGGCCAGGTCACCCAGCGTATAGGAAGGATCCAGATCGGTGATGTTGAGGCTGAATCCGAACTGCGCATGAAACTCAACCGAGGCCCTGAAGAGCACTTTGATCCCGCTTTTCAGGCGGGTATTCGCAGCAGCTTCAAAGTAAGGCCTGAGCATCCGGTAACGGGAAGACCAGATGGTTCCCCTGACCCGGGCCAGTATGGAATCGCTCTCCTCGCTTTTTTCGATCAGCTCCAGGTAACAATGTCCGCTCCTGTTCTCATGTATTTCCAGTATTTCAGCCACCACCCATACAGCATCGGGGAAGGATGCCCGAAGCGATTCGCGGACCTGCTGAAGGAGTTCAGATAGCGACCGGGCACTCATTGTTCTTTAATGAAGCGGCCGCGGTAAATGATCTTTTCGGTAATGACTTCCAGGATGTAGATCCCGGGTTGAAGAGAACCGGGTAGCCGGATCTCTGAGGAGAGATCGGCCTCCACCTGCATGACCATGCGGCCGCTCATATCGAATAGATGGAGCTCATGCATCCCCGCCTCTTCACCCGGCAAACGGATCCTGATCCACTCCCTGGCAGGATTGGGGTACAATTCAAGCCTTCCGGGCATGATTCCCGCAGGCACCCGCGTGATGTTCCAGTAAGCCTTGGCCACGTCCGGGATCCCGAATCCATAGGTGACATCCGGATTGAGCTTCCGGTCGCCGTTCTGCCTCACCCAGTGAATCAGTTCTCCCGCGCTCATTTCCGGGTAGGCCTGCCAGAGAGAGGCCACCGAGCCGGCCAGGATGGGTGAGGAGAATGAGGTCCCGCTGCCAAGTGCCAGTCCGCCCCCCACGCTCTGCAGAACACAGTTGACCCCCTGGGCGGACACATCCGGTTTGATGCGGGCGTCGAAGGAGGGGCCCCTGGAGCTGAATCCGGCGATCTCTCCGCTGCTGTTGACCGCCCCCACGGTAAGAATTCCTTCAGCATCGGCGGGAGCAGTGATGTAGAACCAGGGATCACTCCCTTCGTTTCCGGCGCTGTTGCAGGCGGC
>Ga0209536_100008267_pt1 | contig 15631 bp, 15 predicted proteins | sample DeeMarSeWOR28_12_FD_187461 | JGI IMG/M metagenome (GOLD analysis project Ga0209536, IMG submission 187461) | Marine sediment microbial communities from White Oak River estuary, North Carolina - WOR-2-8_12 (SPAdes) (version 2) | ecosystem: Environmental > Aquatic > Marine > Intertidal zone >...
TACCCACCATTTCGGCTTCCAGCTCCCGTCGGTCGTTCAAACGCACAATAATTTCGTTGGCGTCTTTGATGACATGGTAATTCGTCAACACATAGCCATCCTTGGAAATGATAAATCCGGAACCCAGCGACTTTGAGTCGAAGTCTTCAAATTCCCGCGGCTCGCCTTCTTCACCAAAAAAATGCCGGAACAAATCACCAAACGGGCCTTCCGGAATTTGTTCCGGCATCTGTGGCGATTTGCTCATGGGGTGTTTGATTTTTTGAGTGGTGCTGATATTAACAACAGCTGATCCGTATTTTTCCACCAATTGGGTAAAATCAGGCAATTCTCTGGCTTGCACCGGCGCTATGAAAAACAACAATAAAAACGCGCTTACGCTTATTGCCTTAGCTATCGCTTGGTAAGAATTCATGCTTTCTCCTAAAATTCGAACAACAATCTCACAATCGGTTGAGCCGATCAGGCTCAAGACACAGTAGTCGTATTTTTTATTTTTAATAATTTGGGTTGATACGTCGGATCGAGACGTATCGCAGATGATATATGTTTTAGCCAGAAAAAACCCACCGCTAATCCGAAAACCGCAAATAACACCGTAAGTATGTCGGTATTTGACAATAAAACTTGCGCACTGACAACTTCGCCAAGCAAACCGAAACCAATTAGCAATACCAACGGTAAGGCGTAAATCAGCAACGAACCTTTTACTAAGGAATTTTCTTCAATACCGATAATAACTTGATCACCGATTTGAGCCGGCAGGGTTTTGATCACCGCTATGGCGTTGGCTTTTTTACCAAACAATTTGGCGAGCACGGAAGTCCCGCAACCTTTATTTGCGGCACATTGGCCACACACGGTTTTACGTTCGGTCTCTACCCAAACCCATTCATCTTTCACTGCGACGACTACACCTTGCTCTTCGATCATTGTCCAGCCTTTTGCTCGGCTGACGAGTCGGGCGAATAATGAAGAGATTGGGCGATCATTTCAACCGTCGGCATGGGAACCTCTCCCACTACCGTAACTTGGTGATCATCATGTACCGAACCAAAAATATTCACGGCCCCCATACGCGATGCGCCCACAAAGGATTGACTTTCGGCGTTAAACGGCTCGATATACACGGACACCGATGCTAAACCGTCCGAAATGACAACATGCTCCGCCGGCTGGGTGCTATTAGGCATTTGTTGTTTATAGCGGGCCGAAATCACAAATCCGCTGGGCAGGTTAGCCACTTGCCAAGACCGATCAATATCAAGACTATTCTTGCTCTTTTCATCATCGCCATGCCAAGTGAATGAATCACCGGAAATGGCCGGTTTTAACATCGCTTCGGGAATGTGATCGACGATTTCGATTTGGGTAAACATCATTTGTTCAAGCACTTCGCCTTGCGCGTTCACCAACTCGGATTTCAATAATAAGTTGGAAGTCTCCTCTATCCATAGCCGGTAGCCATAACGGTACGGATCCTTAGGATTGATTTCTATAATATGTGCGTTTTTACCCGCAACCCGGCTTTTACCAACCGTTAGGAAACCATAGTTGGGAGCGAACTGTTCCAAATTTGTGGTGAGTTTTGCGAATAAGTGGTTATTGAAGCGGCGCTGACCGACAAGCACTGATTGACTGTCCGGCAGGTAACAGGTGACCACATCGTTCTTGCGTATGACCTCACGAGGCTCTCCGCTCAAATGTACCAGCCGTTCGAATTCACCTTCACCATCATTCTTATGGATAAGCTGCATGGACTCAACGCGGCCGTCATTAATATAGACCAGTGAACCATGGTAGTTCAGCGTCTGCAGTGCCTGCCCCATCTTCCCAATATAGTCGATAGCACTCAATTGGGCGTCTATCGCCCATGAGCTAATGGGTACAAAGACCGCCAAAAGCGAAGCGAATCTTATCACTGTAATACTATCTTCCTTGTTCTTTTATTTCTTGGATCTGAGCTTCGCTGGGTGTCACAACGATACGCGCATAAGGCATCACACCTTGCACTCGTGAACTCAATGTATACTGATTGTGATTGAGCAAATATTTGTTTAGCTGTGGATGGTATTGATAAATTTGTGTCCCCCGGGCATTGGATGGAACGCTATCTGAAGCCGAAGCTTTCATTGCTGGCACACTGGGCGTAACCACATTAGGATTGGGCGTTACATAGGCGGGTGATGTTGGATTAACCGAGGCCGTGTTAGCAATCGGTTCCATTCGCACATATTGATCTGTAGAGGGCATCTCTGCCAACGAAGGCGCCGCCTCCTTAGGTTGATTCATGGTTTGCACCCCGATCACTGCCACCGCTGCGACTGACGCGGCGATGGCTGCACCGGCAATTTTCTGCTTTACGGTGGATTTATGTTTTATCGCGGCAGGTGCAAATACCGTGGGCTCGTTCTCCAGGGCTTTCATGATCGATTGGGCAAATTGATTGTCTATGGCGGGAGGGAGATTGTTTCTGAGAGTATCACTAATTAGGTGGTAATTTTGCCAGCAGCTTAAGGATTCATCGTTGCGGCAGATTTGTTGGATGATGGCGGTATGTTCGGATTCATGTAACTCGCCATCCATAAATGCAGATATTTGCTCATCGATTTGCTTTGTCATGTAGCCCACCTACTATTCCTTCAATTGACTAGTCTTTAACTAATAAAGGTTTTAATGATTTATCAATGGCCTCTCGTGCCCGGAAAATTCTGGATCTGACTGTACCCACTGGACATGCCATAGCTTCTGCAATTTCCTCGTAACTCAAGCCGTCTATTTCACGTAATGTAATCGCTGTTTTCAAATCTTCTGGGAGCTTTTCGATTGTTGAAAACACCGTTTGTTCTATTTCATCACGCTGCAATAAGCGCTCTGGGGTAGCGTATTCCCTTAGTGTACTCGCCCCTTCAAATTGTTCCGCCTCTTGGGCTTCGATATCCACACTAGGCAGGCGCCGTCCTTGGGCAACCAAATAATTCTTTGCCGTATTAATAGCGATGCGGTACATCCACGTGTAAAAGGCGCTGTCGCCCCGGAAATTCGGTAAGGCTCTATAAGCTTTAATAAAAGCCTCCTGAGACACATCCAAGGCTTCGTCCGGGTCTTTAATATAACGGGAGATAAGTTTGACAACCTTATGCTGATATTTTCGCACAAGTACGTCAAATGCGGATTTATCTCCTTTTTGTACACGCTCGACCAGCGATTGGTCTACATTCTGTTCGGCCATCTGGGCCAAAACCCCTTCTTCTTATGGGGCAAACTCCAATCGCCTACACAGGTAGACAATTGGCCAATTAGTAAGTTCGCCCATCCTTTGTAATATTCGTATTTCGGCTGTAGAAATTCAAAAGTGCTAATCATAAGCAAAAAACCCTCCACTTGGGAACACAATAAGGCGCTTTTTACGAAAAATATCATGCACGAGTATTCATAATCGAGTAAGCTTTGGCGCTATGGCTTCACAATCGACATACGATGTATTAATTATTGGCAGTGGTGCCGCCGGCTTGAGCTTGGCTTTACGTTTGGATCCCAGCGCCAAAGTCGCCATCATTGCCAAAGCGCGCTTGCAAGACGGCAGTACCAATTATGCGCAAGGCGGCATTTCCGCCGTGATTGATCCCAGCGATTCCATCGAATCCCATGTCGAAGATACCTTAGCGGCGGGCTCTGGATTGTGCGATGAATCTGTCGTGCGTTTCGCAGTGGAACACGCCAAAGAGCAAATCAACTGGCTGATCCAGTTAGGTATGCCCTTCACCCACGAAATTCCACCTAGCAACTCCACCGGCTATCACTTAACGAGAGAAGGCGGACACAGCCACCGCCGGGTTATTCACGCCGCCGACGCTACCGGCAAAGCACTTTCAAAAACACTCATCGACGCCGTAAAACGACAAACCAATATAGACTGGTTCGAAAATCATATCGCTATTGATTTGGTCACAGGTAAAAAACTGAACTATAAAACCCAGCGAATTTACGGCGCTTACGTGCTAAATAAAGAAAGTAGTCATGTTGAAGTACTTCGGGCGCGATTTGTGGTACTAGCCACCGGAGGTGCCAGCAAAGTGTATTTGTACACCAGCAATCCCGACGTTTCCACGGGAGACGGTATCGCCATGGCTTGGCGTGCGGGTTGCCGCGTCGCAAATATGGAGTTCATTCAGTTTCATCCCACGTGTTTGTACCACCCGCAAGCCAAGTCCTTTTTGATTTCAGAAGCGGTACGGGGTGAGGGTGGCAAATTGTTGTTACCGGACGGTACATCGTTCATGGACAAAATCGATGCCCGCGCTGAATTGGCTCCTCGCGATATAGTTGCCCGGGCAATAGACCATGAAATGAAACGCTTGGGACTGGAATATGTTTATTTAGATATCAGTTTTAAACCGGCGGATTTCATCAAAAATCATTTTCCCAACATTTATGAGCGATGTCTGAAATACGGTTATGACATGGCGAAGGAGCCGTTGCCGGTGGTTCCGGCCGCCCACTACACCTGCGGTGGTGTCATGACCGACCTTCAAGGCCACACAGACATCCCCGGCTTGTACGCCATCGGAGAAACGGCGTGCACCGGATTACATGGCGCCAATCGAATGGCCAGCAACTCCTTGATGGAGTGTTTGGTATTTGCCGCGTCAGCGGCTGAACATATCAACAGCCAATTGGACAAACCTTTCGCGGTAGTAGATATCCCTCCCTGGGACGAAAGCCGCGTAACCGATTCCGATGAAGAGATTGTGGTAGCTCATAACTGGGATGAATTGCGCCGCTTCATGTGGGATTATGTTGGCATAGTCAGAACCAACAAGCGCCTGGCACGGGCGTTACGTCGGGTGGAAATGCTGGAACGGGAAATTGATGAGTACTACAGCAATTTCAGAGTGACTAATGACTTATTAGAGCTGCGTAACTTAGTGGCCGTGGCCTGGTTAATCATTCAATCAGCCATCGCCCGAAAAGAAAGCCGGGGTTTGCATTACACTTTGGACTATCCACATACCGACTCCAGCCAGCCACCACAAAACACGATTTTGTATTCCCCTAATTATCTCGCTCCTGAACAAAGCGGGTGCGAAGACGAACCCGCAACTGCCTGAAAACTTCCTGGTCGATAGCATCGGCAAAAATCACTACGGAAATATAGCGATCCCACCAACGAATTTGGTCGGTGCGGAAATTTAGCGCCGCAAACGACCCATGACAGGTGCTGCTGGGTAACAACTGCGCCAGCACGGCCTGGCCGTTTCGCGTTGAGATGTGCCAGTCGTTATCCGATTGCCAGGTCAACAGAGGAACATATTGCCACCTAAGCAGAGTCCATGATGGCACTGGCACAGGCAATGTGTTAACCCAACCACTTTTACCCAAACTCACTAGCAAACTGGCCAGCAGTAGAGTTATTAACACCAATTTGATCACCGTCGATATCTCCATAAAAATCGTCAGTAATACAGCGCCCAAGTGAATGGCTAGAAGTGAAATCAGCAGCCATTTGGAAGGCGCTAGTTCAATGTGTAATGGCGGCTCGAACTTTTTGGATGACATCGCGAATTACCGGGTCAACGGAAGTACTTCGTCCCATAAGATACTCCAGCAACAAAGCATCTGGCGTGTCTAATAGTTTTTCGAAAGCCATCATATCAGCGGGAGTAAAAGATTCATAATGCTTGTGGAGATAATTCTGTAACAAATAATCCAACTCCAACATGCCGCGGCGGCACCGCCAATACAAGCGGTTTTTGCTCAGCTGCCTTGAGTTAGGCTTGCCAGTCATTTAAATCAGTCGCTTTAACATCAGTTTTTTGATATTACCGATGGCTTTGGTTGGATTCAGCCCTTTAGGACAAACGTTGACACAATTCATTATAGTATGGCAGCGAAAGACCTTGTAAGCGCCCTCCAGTTCTTCCAAACGTTGCGCCGTGGCTTGATCCCGGCTATCGGCTAAAAACCGCCAGGATTGTAACAATGCCGCCGGTCCGCGAAATTTTTCCGGATTCCACCAGAACGAGGGGCAAGCTGTACTGCAACACGCACACAAAATACACTCATACAATCCATCCAACTGGTCTCTGTCTTGCGGGGATTGCAACCGCTCAATTTCCGGCTCCGGGTCGTGCACAATCAAATACGGTCTGACTGCGCGATATTGCTGATAAAATCGCGTCATATCCACAACCAGATCCCGCACAACCGGTAGTCCGGGCAGAGGCCGGACTTCCACCGGCTGTTTTAATTGGCTCAAGGGGGTGATACAGGACAATCCGTTGGTGCCATTTATATTCATACCGTCGGAGCCGCACACACCTTCTCCGCAAGAATGGCGAAAACTCAAGGTCTCGTCCTGAGTCATTTTGATTTTCTGCAAGGCATCAAGCAGCATCATACCGGGCTCTATATCCTCCAATACGAAGTCTTGCATATACGGTGATTGATCTTTCTCAGGATTAAAGCGGTAAATGCGGAATTTCATCTCAATAAACCCTTTTCTTCGGCGGAAACGATTCCACACTTAATGGCTTGGTGCGTACGGGTTTGTAATCCAAGCGATTGCCTTGTTTGTAATACAGGGAATGTTTTAACCAATGTTCGTCATCTCTGTCAGGATAGTCCACTCTGGAGTGAGCTCCGCGGCTTTCTTGGCGTGCTAGGGCGCTGGTGACGGTGGCAAGCGCTACATCCATTAAATTTTCCAACTCCAGTGCTTGGATACGCATGGTATTGAACACTTTGGAATGATCCTGGATACGTACATCTTGTAAGCGTTCCTGCAAGGCTTGGACTTTTTGCACGCCCTGCTGCAATACTTGTTCTTCACGAAATACGCCGCAATAGTCCTCCATGATTTGTTGCAATTCCTGCCGCACGGCATCAACGGTTTCACCGTCACCACGCTTGTCCCATCGCACTAAGCGGGTTAATGCCTGGTCCACACTGCCTTCGTCCAGCGGCCTGTGAAAGCGGTTTTCTTTAAGATACTCGATGATGTCGTTACCCGCGGCCCGCCCAAAAACTATAATATCCAACAACGAGTTGCCGCCTAAGCGGTTAGCCCCGTGCACTGATACACAGGCACATTCGCCCACGGCATATAAGCCTGGTATGGGTTCCTCGGCCCCGTGCCCCAAGGGCGCCACCACTTGCCCATGGCGGTTGGTGGGAATACCCCCCATGGTGTAATGCGCCGTGGGAAACACCGGAATCGGCTTTTTTGCTGGATCAAGGTGCAAAAAAGTCGTAACGAGGTCACGTATGCCAGGCAATCGTTTGGCCACAACATCAGCGCCCAGATGGTCGACTTTTAACAACACATGATCCCCTTTGGGCCCACATCCCCGGCCTTCGCGAACTTCCACCGCAATAGCCCGGCTCACCACATCGCGGCTGGCAAGGTCTTTCGCATGGGTGGCATAACGTTCCATAAACCGCTCACCATGTTTGTTAATTAAAAAACCGCCCTCGCCGCGCGCGCCCTCGGTAATCAACATGCCTTTGCCGGCTATACCGGTAGGATGAAATTGGAAGAACTCCATGTCTTGAATGGGAATATCCGCTCGCAACACCATGGCCATACCGTCACCTGTATTGATGTGGGCATTGGTATTGGTGCGAAAGATTTGGCCAGCGCCGCCGGTGGCCAACAGCGTGGTTTTGGCTTCAATAATAAATGGCTCACCTGTTTCGATGCTGAGGATCACCGCGCCCAATATGTATCCTTCTTGATCTTTGATAAGGTCAATGGCGAAAAACTCATCGAAAAAATGGGTTTTGGCGCGGATATTTTGCTGATACAAGGTATGCAATATGGCGTGGCCTGTGCGGTCTGCGGCGGCGCAGGTTCTGGCGGCTTGCTCTCCCCCGAAATCCTGGCTTTGTCCGCCAAACGCCCGCTGATAAATCTTGCCGTTATTTAGCCGTGAAAACGGCACGCCGGAGTGTTCCAGTTCGATGACAATATGCGAGGCGGCCCGGCACATGTATTCGATAGCATCCTGATCGCCGAGGTAATCGCTGCCTTTTACCGTATCGTACATATGCCAATGCCAATTATCGGGCATGACGTTAGCCAGCGCTGCGTTGATGCCGCCTTGGGCCGCGACAGTGTGGGACCGGGTAGGGAAAACTTTGGACACCACGGCCACATTGGCTTCCGCTTGAGATAATTGTAAAGCGGCCCGCAATCCGCCACCGCCCGCACCAATCACCAAGGTATCAAACCGTGTTCTTGGAATGGACATCACCCTGCCACCTGTAACAACAACCGCAATGACCACAATCCGCAACCGGATAAAACAATGATCAACGCGGAAAACAAACCGGCACGCACAGCAACGGGTTTCACATAATCCATAATCACATCCCGCAAACCCACCCATGTATGTAATAATAGTGACAGAATGAATAACGCCAAAGCCGCATTAACACCAGGATGCGCCACCCATGCGATCCATTGTTGATAATCTTGTGGCGGTAGAAGCAGAAATTTCCCCATACTGAATACTATGAACAACGCCATATAAACCGCTGTGAGGCGTTGTATCAGCCAGGCTTTTAATCCCAAAGACGACGCCGATGTCATAGCATTAATCCCAGTGCAATCGCCGCCATGACCGCCGCACCAATATGTACCAACCAGGCACTGTACGCGGCCTTTGTTTTGGACAATCCCAGATCGACGTCAATAAGCAAGAAACGTACACCGGCCAAGAAGTGATGGGCGAGAATCCACACCAGAAACACTACAATCAATTTACCTGGCATACTGGTCACTAGGTTCAGCGCGATGGAATAACTTTGTTCATCCTTGATGGACAAACCAAACAAATAAACAACCACCGGGGATAAAACACTCAGTAACACACCGGAAAACCGGTGCAAAATAGACACGACAGCAGCGACTGGGAAGTGGATTTTGGTGAGATTTAAAAATATCGGCCGATTAATCATAATTTTCTTTGTTTTATTCAGTGTATACCAATTTGCCGTAACTTCCAGCGCCAGCTGTGCAGGTTCGAAAATTATAAGCCAGAGCGTACAAATAAACAGCCTGTCATGAGGATTAAAACCTATTACCTGGGTAGTATTTCATCTCCGCGGGTATGAGTTATCATTATTCCATCGAAATTAACAGGTAGAGCACAATGACTTCAAAACAAGATTGGTTGGAATTCCTTAGATCCGAAGGCGCTTTGATCGAACAAGACAAAGTATCGGGTTTTAACAATCATCCCGATGAAATGTTGGCCATGCAAAATCATACCATCATGGCATCACTGGATGAGCATGCCGTAATCAGCGTCGATGGCGAAGACAATATGGATTTTTTGCAAAATCAATTCAGCAACGACGTGCGCTTGGTCAATGAAACACACAGCCAACTTAGCGCCTATTGCAGCCCCAAAGGCCGGGTGTTGTCATTGTTTCGAATTATCAAGCAAGATCGCACTTACTTTTTGTTGTTGCCGCAAGAGCGCCTGCAATCCACATTAAACCGCTTAAAAATGTTCGTATTACGAAGCAAGGTTATGTTGGAAGATGCCAGTGGGCGGATCGGCGTATTAGGTATAGGGGGAAACGGCTCCACAGAACTGCTCAGCAGATTATCATCCAACCTACCTCAAACATCCGATGACAGTGTATATGTGCAGGCTTTATCAATCGTTAAACTAATGGGAGATCCCAGCCGTTACCTGATCGTTGGTGGGTATGATCAATTACGAGCTGTGTGGAATCAGTGCAAACCACAGGCAACTCCGGTGAGCGGGCAAGTTTGGGCGTATTGGAATATACAAGCTGGGCTGCCGGAAGTATTTGAGGTCAATAGCGATGAATTTGTACCACAAATGCTCAACTTACATAGCTTAAACGCCATAAATTTTAAAAAAGGTTGTTACCCCGGCCAGGAAGTTGTGGCCCGTATGCATTATTTAGGTAAACAAAAAAGGCGCATGTATTTAGCCCACGTTGACACTGACACCGCTCCCCAAGCCGGTGATAATGTTTATAGCGGATCAACCGCCTCGGCTGAAGACAGAGGTCAAAGTGTGGGCAAAATTGTCACCACAACCCCCGCCCCCGCGGGCGGCTACGATGTCTTAGTGGTGATGCAAATTGCCAGTGTGGAAACCGGTGACGCTATTATCACCCCGCAAAACGCTCCACTAAATTTTAAAGAATTGCCGTATTTTGTCGAAGTAGAAGGTAAGAAATAAATCCAACAACAGCGGTAATCCCTTAAAGAGTTTAAAGATATGGCCAAATCTTCTGCGCAAACGGCGGCATCTGAGCCACAATCCAGTTCGCAACCCATGAACATAGACAAGTTCATCGGGGAATTACTGAACGATTTGAAATCCAATCAATTGGAGCTGCCGGTTTTACCGCAAGTGGCGGTGAAGGTTTCAAAAATTGTCGATGATCCGGGCGCGCGGGCTAAAGACTTATCCAAAGCCATTGGCGCCGATCCGGCGCTTTCCGCACGGGTGATACAAGTGGCGAACAGCCCGCTGATGCGCGGCACCCACAAAATCGACAATCTGCAGTCGGCTTTAACCCGCATGGGAAACACCATGGTGCGTAACATAGTCACCACTTTTATGGTTCGGCAATTGTTTCACACCGACAATCAACATCTGCAAGAACGCATGAAATCGTTGTGGAATCACTGCGCTCATGTGGCGGCCATCAGCCAAGTGCTGGCGAAGCACTTTAGTAATTTAAAAGCCGATGAGGCCATGCTCGCCGGAATTCTCCATGACATAGGCAAGCTACCGATTCTTTCCAAGGCGCGGAACATCCCGCATCTCAGCGAAAACCAAAAACCACTGGAGATGGTGTTGGAGCGCCTACATCCTGCGCTCGGCAAGGCCATATTATCGGCGTGGCGGTTTGACGAGGGAATAATCGCGGCGGCGGCGGAACACGAGAATGTTTACCGCGATTCTAAAGTACTGGACTATGCGGATATCGTTATAGTCGCCAACATTCATAGCCATATGGGTAAACCCGGCGCAAAACGCGTCGAGTTACAAAAAGTTCCCGCTTTGAAAAAGCTCAACTTGGATCCGGAAGCCAGTATCGCCGTATTGGAAGAAGCGCACAATGAAATCGTGGAAATTCAGAAGCTATTAACCAATTAACGAATCATTAACGACGTAAGTTAGCCATTACTCTTCCGGTACCACATTCATCAACAACCAATACATCCCCAGCTGATTAACTGCTTTTAAAAATTCTTCGAAATCCACCGGTTTTCGGATGTAGCTGTTGGCGCCGTCGTCATAACAGGCGACAATGTCACGTTGCTCAATGGATGAGGTCAATACCACGACCGGAACATGTCTAGTTCTGTTATCCGCTCGCAGCCTTTTGAGCACCTCCAAGCCATCGATCTTCGGCAACTTTAGATCGAGTAAAATCAGCTGCGGTTGATGCGCCACGTTACGCCCGGTGTGCGCCCCTGTGCCGAACAGATAATCTAGCGCTTCTGCTCCGTCGCGAGCCACTATCACTTGGTTGGCGATGTTATTTTTATTCAACGCCCGTAGCGTTAACGCTTCATCATCTGGATTGTCTTCAACTAGCAATATCACGCGTTCACCCATATGCAAATCCTTAGCGTGTTTATAATAATTTTATTTGAGCGGTTTTTGCGCTCTTATATAAAACAATGGTTAATACAAACTTAGCTTGAAAATATGCTTAATCAACTAAAACGGAAAATTTAAATAGCGAACTAGTCATATTTTACGCTTTTGTTATATCTATATATGATATAGATATTATGTATTGTTTCTTAATTAGCACAGTCCATAAGACTACATGATGGTTCTTATGGTTTCCATAAGGATAAACGATTCAATCTAACTGAGACAATACAGATTGCGCGGTACTATGCACAATGACCTTGAGGTGTCATGTGCACCAGTAATGCATTTTGCTCTTCGATGAGCAAGCGGATGAGATGTTCCGCCGTCATCGGTTTGGAATAATAGAAACCTTGACCAATATCGCACTCATGATTTTGTAGAAAATCTAATTGCCCTTGGTTTTCAATCCCCTCGGCGATGACTTTGAGATTCAATCGATGCGCCATGGCGATAATGCTGTCTACAATGGCTGCATCATCCATGTCGTTCGCCAGATCAGACACAAATGAACGATCTATTTTCAAAACATCCAAAGGAAATTTTTTTAAGTAACTCAGCGATGAATAGCCAGTACCAAAGTCATCCACCGCTAAACGTATGCCCATGCCATACAGCTGCTTTAAAGTACCTAGGGCATGTTCGGGATCTTCCATCACGCTGGTTTCGGTAATCTCCAATTCCAGCCAGTGCGCATCGATACCGGTTTCCTCTAACACTGATTCAATCATGCCTACCAGATCTTTATGCCGGAATTGCATGGGTGATAAGTTTACTGAAATGGAAATGGGCGATTGCACGGATTTTTGCATGGCGCGCAGTTGATAACATGCCGAACGCAACACCCACTCACCGACGGAAATGATCAAACCGGTTTCTTCCAGCAACGGGATAAATTCTTCCGGGTAGACCATATCTTGATTGCCCGGCTTCCAGCGCAATAAGGCTTCAGCGCCGGTAATTTGTCCGGTACCCAAATCTACCTGGGGCTGATAATACAATTTGAATTCCTGCCGGTCTAAAGCGCGGCGCAAAGCGTTTTCCATCTTAAGTCGGTTGGCAGAATCCACATTCATGCCACGGTGGTAAAACTGATAAGTACCGCCCTGGCGTTTGGCATGATGCACCGCCGTATCCGCAAATTTAAGTAATTCGTCATAGTCATCGGTGTCATCAGGAAACAACGCAATGCCGATACTGGGTGACAAAAATATCTCCCGGCCTTCTACCCAGAAAGGCTCGGAAAATACATTCATAATGGATTGGGCGATAGCGCTCACTTCCACGCTTTGGTCCAGGTCAGGACAGGCTATGGCATATTCATCACCACCAAAGCGGCCAACGAAGTCTCGGTCATGGATGCTCGCGACCAAGCGCCGGCCTACCTGTTGTAACAAGCGATCACCAATATGATGACCCAAGGTATCGTTAATTTTGATAAACCGGTCAATGTCCAGATGCAATAACGCCACCCGCCGGTTATGACGCAGCGCATTCTGCATGGGTTGTTTAAACCGGGCGTGAAACAAAGTTCTATTGGGAAGGTCAGTCAATGCATCGTAGTGCGTCAAATGTTGGATGCGCTCTTCTGCCGATTTTTGTTCGCTTAGGTCAGTAAAACCTCCTATGTAGTGACTGACTTCCCCGTCGGGTTTTTTCACTGCACTGATACTGAGCCAAACGGGAAACACCTCGCCATTTTTACGCCGGTTCCACACCTCGCCTTGCCAATAACCGTGGCGTTTGATGGACAGCCACATTTCTTCATAAAACTGGGTGTCATGACGCTGGGATTGCAACATACTGGGCTTTAAGCCTATGACTTGGTCTTGAGAGTACCCGGTGATATCGCAAAACGATTGATTAACCCGCAATATCCGCGTATGCGCGTCGGTAATGATTATACCCTCAACACTGGATTCAAATACCTTAGCCGCCAGGCGTAAATCCTCCAGTGCTAAGCGCCGCGAGTTACGAATTTTCGCCTCGCGCAACTCCCGCTCGATAACCGGAGCCAAGCGCGTCAAATTGTTTTTCATGATGTAATCGTGCGCGCCGGCGCGCATGGCGTTGACTGCGGTTTCTTCACCGATGGCGCCGGAAACGATTATGAAGGGAATATCCAGATTACGATCTTGGATTAAGCGCAGCGCTTCTGTGCCGATAAACTGCGGCAAATTATAGTCGCATAACACCACATCCCAGGTATTGCTGGATAAAGCGACATGGATGTCGTTGGGATCTTCGACGTGCCGATAGTTGGGCTGGAATCCACCGTTGCGCAAGGCACGTAATATCAGCAGCACATCGTCTTCAGAATCTTCAATGATTAAGACGTTGAGTTTTCTCAAATCCCCATTCATAGAGTGGTCTTATCTAATAATTAATTTAGTCTTCTAAAGATAGCAAAAATATTTGTGACTGCTATCCCAAAATGCCCGCAACTCGTGCATCCCTGCGGTTCTTACCAATTTACAAGCAAGATAACTGCCGGATAGGGCTTATCAAACATGAATTAATTTTATGACTGTATCATTCGCGATGAGATGAGCGTTTAGATTGGCCGCATATGCGGAAACAATAAAACATCACGTATGGATGGCTTGTCAGCGAACAACATCACCAATCGATCAATACCGATACCCTCGCCGGCTGTGGGCGGCATAGCATGCTCTAAGGCAACGATGTAATCCGCATCGTAGTGCATGGCTTCGTCATCCCCGGCATCTTTGTCTTCCACTTGCCGGCGAAAACGTTCGGCTTGGTCTTCCGGATCGTTTAGCTCGGAAAAACCGTTGGCGATTTCCCGACCGGTAACAAAAAATTCGAACCGGTCGGTGACAAAAGGATCGGCATCACTGCGTCTTGCCAATGGTGAGACTTCAGTGGGATATTCTGTGATGAACGTGGGTTGTTTCAGTTGGTGTTCAACGGTTTTTTCGAAGATCTCGATTTGCATTTTGCCCAAGCCATAGTTGCTTTGTAAGGGGATACCCAGTCGCTCGGCAACTTTTTTCGCCTCTTGCAAATCCTGCAACTGCTCAGCTTTAATGTCGGGATTGAAATGCAGAATCGACTCAACCACCGTCATACGTCGAAACGGTTTGCTAAAATCGTATTGTTCACCCTGATAAGTAATCTCAGTGCTGCCGTGAATTTCCAGCGCCATATTACGTATCATGTCTTCAGTAAGATCCATCAAGTCGTGATAATCGGCATAGGCTTGATAAAACTCCACCATGGTGAATTCAGGATTGTGCCGGGTGGATAAACCTTCGTTGCGGAAGTTACGGTTGATTTCGAACACCCGTTCGAAACCGCCCACAACCAACCGTTTTAAATACAATTCCGGCGCGATGCGTAAAAACAACTCCATATCCAAGGCATGATGAAAGGTGATGAAAGGCCTTGCGGTGGCACCCCCGGGAATGGAATGCATCATGGGCGTTTCAACTTCCAGGTATTTATGCTGCGTTAAATAATGGCGCACATAGTTGATCACCGCTGTACGTATGCGAAATGTGCGGCGGGTATCCTCGCTCATAATAAGATCCAGGTAACGCTGGCGATATTTGGTTTCTTGATCTTTTAGGCCTTGATATTTCTCGGGCAGAGGACGCAAGGCTTTGGCCAGTAATGAAATATCGTTGACCCGAATCGACAATTCACCTTTTTGAGTTTTAAATACCACACCTTCGGCGCCAACGATATCACCAATATCCCAGCGCTTAAAATCACTATAATAGCCTTCGGGCAATTCATCACGGGACACATACAATTGAATCTGCCCGGTCATATCTTGGATATGCGCAAACGTATTCTTACCCATGATACGCCGCGTCATCATACGCCCCGCTACTTTGACACGAATAGGTTGCGCGTTCAGCGTTTCATTGTCTTTGTCGCCGTATTGATCATGCAGCTCCACCGCCAATGCATCACGGCGAAAGGTATTTGGATATGCTCTACCC
>Ga0209536_100008268_pt1 | contig 15630 bp, 12 predicted proteins | sample DeeMarSeWOR28_12_FD_187461 | JGI IMG/M metagenome (GOLD analysis project Ga0209536, IMG submission 187461) | Marine sediment microbial communities from White Oak River estuary, North Carolina - WOR-2-8_12 (SPAdes) (version 2) | ecosystem: Environmental > Aquatic > Marine > Intertidal zone >...
CAACCGTGGCACCGCCGGGTCCCGAACCCACCACAACCGTGTCCACATTTGTTTTGATCATATTAGGCTAGTTTATCAGCAATCCATCTACTCGTCATAACCACTTGACCAACCGATCAACAGCCGATAATATAGAAGTGTAAGCTCTTGCGACCCTCCCGTAACCGCTAAACCTAGGCCGCTTCATTTACCTGTTTCACGGGAAATTTAACAAGCACGACTAAAGCTATTGCTTCATTAAATACGCACCATTAAGGAATTTCCATGCCTCCACAACAATTTGTCGGCTTAAAAATGCCGGTCTTCACTGCCTTTGGGTGGGCCGGCGAAGAACAAGCCCTGACCTTTGCGCTCACACAACTAGAAATATTCATTAACGAACTCCACGCTCAATTGCCGCGCGATATCCAAACCCGCTTTCCTTTTGCGGGCATCGATCGCGCCGGCCGGACGGTCTACCTGGCGGCCAACCCGCAAACTGAGCAGGACGCCTATGTCGCTTTTTATGCCCGGCCAATGAGCCTGGAAATGCAGTTTGCCATCACCGACAAAATGGCGCTGGCCAAGGCCTGGAAAGCGGCGGAAAAAGATCCCGGCCGGTGGCAGCAGCTACTGCATGATCTGGGAGAAGGCTGGACCCTACATATTCCCCAACACCAATTGGATAAAGAAAGTAACGAAACCACCTTCTACCAGGACATTTACAAGGACAATGCCCATACTATCAGCCTGGACCGGGCTATGGAAGTTATTGCCGAAGCTTCGTTCCGTAATAATGAAGAGAAATGGGTGGTCCCGTTTATTGTTTCATTCCGGGTAACATCCGAGAAGGCAGCGACCATGGGGTTAAAAATCTTTGATGTGGTCACCGGATGGTTGCGCCTTTTAATGCCTCTGGCCGATTTTCTGGCCCGTCGGGAAGGACAACCGCCAAAGAAAACCCAGAAAAAGAAGCAAACCGCCACCCGAAAAGCTCCGGTAGCGCCTGTATTGGATTTACCGCCTACAGTCGAACACTTCAGCTATGTTACCCGCCTGCGACCCTTGCATATACGCCGCGGCTTTGTGAACCTGACGCCGGAGCATTGGTCCTTTTTTGCCACCAGTGCCAGAGCGACGACGCGCAAAGTGACGGTAGCCTATGATGATCAAATTAATCGGGATTGCAGCGTATGGCGATTGGCCAACAATGACCAGGCGCGGGTAGTTTTAAGTCCGCCAGTTCAGGATTGGTTGGAGGACAATTTTGATCCTGGTGACAAAATCCAGGTAACGGCCTTGAAGCTGGATGAGGACAAAATTGAAGTCCGCCTGGACCTTGCGCATGAATAGGGCCAACCGGCCGGGCAAAGAACCAAATAGTTTGACAGGTGGGAAAAGTGGCACGCACAAAAATTGTAGCGACAATTGGGCCATCATCCTCTGATCCCCATACTATCCGCCGCCTGCTCCAGGCGGGAATGAACGTAGCCCGGCTCAATTTTTCACACGGCGATCACCAAACACATGCCCAAATCACAGAAACTTTGCGCCGGGTGGCTGAAGAAGCCGGTAAAACATTGGCGATTCTGGGTGATTTACAAGGCCCTAAATTACGTTTAGGGCAGGTTGGTCCGGAAGGGATTAACCTCAGCCAGGGGGATGAAGTCGTGCTCACCGCTTTCCGTGGCCAGCCGGCGATGATCCACTTTCCTCATTCAGAAATCATCCCTGCTTTGGATCCCGGCAGCAGGCTGGTCATTGGCGATGGTGAAGTTGAGCTGCAAGTAAAGGTCAATCGACAGGACAACCTGCTCTGTACCACCACCGTACCGGGTCTTCTTGAATCCCGTAAGGGGGTAAACATCCCGGGCACTCCGCTGCCCATCTCCTGTATCACCGAAAAAGACCGAGCAGATCTAAAGTTGATTTGCCGCCTGAATCTGGATTACGTTGCGCTCAGCTTCGTGCGTTCCGCCCGCGATCTTGAGGAATTGCGTGACCTAATGGCTGACGAAGAGAACCAGATTCCGATCATCTCGAAAATTGAAAAAAGTGAGGCGATTGAACATCTGGACGAGATTTTGGCCGTTACCGACGGTATCATGGTTGCTCGTGGAGACTTGGGCATTGAAGTGCCACCACAAGAGGTTCCCTTACTGCAAAAACGGATTATCAATAAATGTAATGCCGTCGGCAAGCCGGTGATTACGGCTACCCAAATGTTGCAATCCATGATCGAACATCCGCGGCCCACTCGCGCCGAGGCCAGTGATGTGGCCAACGCGATTTTAGATGGGACAGATGCGGTAATGCTATCCGGCGAAACCGCTATGGGCAATCATCCCGTCAAATCTGTATTGATGATGAAACAAATCGCCGAAATCACGGAAGCGGCGTATCCGTACGATACCTGGCGCCAGCTGCGCCATAATTCTCAAGAGTCAGTGGCGGAGGCGATCAGCGCCGCCAGCTGTGACGTTGCTGAACAAATAGGGGCCCGAGCAATTATTCCGGCCACGATGTCTGGGAGCACTGCCCGCATGATTGCCCGCCACCGTCCCTCTGTACCCATTATCGCTGTAACGCCGGACGAGATCACCCAACGCCGGTTGGCGTTGGTGTGGGGGGTGGAAAGTGTGTCGGTTCCGGTCTTTTCCGAAACTGAGCAACTGATTTCGGAAACAGAAGCAGCCTTAAAAGCATACAATTTTAAAAAAGATGACACGCTGGTTTTGACCGCCGGAGTCCCTTTTGGAAGCAGCGGGCTTACCAATCTGGTCCGTGTGCACCGGATTGCTTAATGTCCCCTCCCTACAAGCTGGTGAGAGACGTAATTTAATAGGACCATCTTCTCCCCCCAACCATGCTGGAATACCATTATAATGATACAATCGGCACGACCTTGGCCATACAAAAAGGAAAACGGATTTTTAGATTGATCATAAAACTGAAGTGTAGAAATAATTGAGGAGCGGACACAAATGATTATGGAGCAAACCACAAATGCACCCCGGGCAGAGATAAACTTGGACTTGAAACCGGTTTCCTGGCGGCCGAAGCCGGTGGACAGCATCGAAGATACCGGTTTAACCCAGGGCTTTCTAGCCGATATGGTTTTAAAGATTCTTTATTTTCGTGGCCAGATAACCGGTTTTGAGGCCGCCGGCATCATTCGCCTACCTTTCCAGACCGTTTTATTATCGATTATGTCCTTTCTTAAACGGGAGCAATATTGTGAAGTGAAAGGATCCGGCGGCCTGGGTCCGGGCTCCTATCAATACGTCATTACCAGCAAAGGATCGGCCCGCGCGCGTGAACAATTAGAGCGCACCACTTATATCGGTCCGGCTCCCGTACCCTGGGATGATTATGTATCGGCCATTCGCGCCCAGGGAACCGGCCGTTTACGCGTAAATGAAAGGATGATGCGCCAGGCGCTATCCCATTTGGTGCTCAACCAGGAAATGTTTGAGAAAATCGGTCCAGCAATAAACTCCGGTAAATCAATCTTCCTTTACGGACCGCCCGGCAACGGCAAAACGACGATCGCGGAAAGCATCGGCCGGCTGATATTAGGCGACGATATGTTCATTCCCTTTGCCGTTATCGTCGATGGTCAAATTATCAAAGTGTATGACGAGATCAACCATCATGCGGTGGATGAGGCAGAAAGAAAAGGCACCACCGGCTCGCTAGAGTCCACACGTTATGACGCCCGCTGGCTGCGCATTAAACGACCGGTCATTATGGTGGGCGGTGAGCTAACATTGGATGCTCTGGATCTAATATATCATCCGGCAAACAAATTCTATGAAGCTCCCTTCCAAATGAAAGCTAATGGCGGCATGTTCCTGATTGATGACTTCGGACGGCAGCAGATACGCCCGCGCGACCTGCTCAATCGCTGGATCGTACCCATGGAGAAGAAAGTTGACTTCCTGGCTCTGGCAACCGGCCGGAAACTCGAAGTGCCTTTTGAAATGCTCCTCGTCTTTTCCACCAACCTACCTCCGCGCGATCTGGTTGATGAAGCTTTTTTGCGCCGCATTCGGCACAAAATTGAGATCACTTCACCCAGCTTCGAAGAATATCGGGAAATTTTCAAACGGATATGCCGTCATCGCAATGTACCTTACGAAGACCAGGCCATCCGCTATATTTTGCAACAATATTATGTGAAAGCATCACGCAAGCTGCGCGGCAACCATCCACGCGACATCTTGGACCAGGTCATTGACATCTCTAGTTACCTGAACATTGAACCGCGGCTAACCAAAGATCTGTTGGATCGGGCAGCAGGCTCATATTTTGTCGATCTGTAAACGAGCACAGCCCGGCAAGAAGCGCTCGCCATCCCTTCGCCCGAATAAGCATCTGAAAATCAATTTCGGTTTGTTTGCATGATGGCCAAAGATTGGCGCCAGGCACAAAAACCATTGATCATTGGCCATCGGGGGGCCAGCGCGGAAGCGCCGGAAAACACATTGGCCGCCTTCGCCCTGGCCTTAGACCAGGAAGCGGATGGAATTGAGCTGGATGTCCGGCTTTCCGCCGACGGCCACGTGGTGGTCATCCACGATCGCACGGTAGACCGCACAACGAACGCCCGGGGAAAAGTCAGTCAGTTATCTTTGGCTGCCTTAAAGTCATTGAACGCCGGGGCCGGACAAGCAATTCCCACGCTGGATGAGTTATTTGCCACTTTTGGGCCACACCTGCTTTACAATGTGGAGATTAAGGGGCATGCGCTGGGAAATCAGGAACTGGAAATAGCAGTAGCCGACCGCATCGCTGCCTACCACCTGGAAAATCAGGTTTTAGTTTCCTCCTTCAGCCCGCTCTCCGTCCACCGTTCACGCCGCCACCTGACCCGTAACACGCTGGTCGGCCATATTCGTTTTGCCGGCTGGCAACAACTTTATCTTCACTTGGTCCCCGCCGCAGCCGACCACCCGCATTATCATCTGGTCAATGAAAATTATATGGCCTGGGCCTTGAAACGGAACCGACGAGTACATGTTTGGACGGTTGATGATCCTACCGATGCCCAACGTCTGGCCCGTATGGGAGTTCATGGTATCATCACGAACCGGCCGGGACTGATCCGTGACTGTCTGACCTGACGCATAATCCATCCCAGTCCAGCCGGTGACCAACAACACAATATGAAAGCCAAGGTAATTCTCAACCCATATGCTAACCGTTGGGGGGCCCGCAAGCAGCTGGTCCAGCTGGAACGCATGTTTGACGCGTACCAGATGCAATTCGACCTGCTGATAACGGAACGCCCCAAGCAGGCGACCCAATTTGCCCAGGAGGCGGCGGCTAACGGCCAGGCCGACGTGGTGGTTGCTGCCGGCGGTGACGGCACCATGAATGAGGTGGTCAACGGTCTCATTCGTGCTGCCGGCGAGGGCCCCACCATGCCGCTGGGTATTTTGCCCATCGGCACCGGCAATGATTTCAATGACATGAATAAGCTGCCGCGCAAACTGGAAAATGCGGTGCAGGTGATTACCGCCGGGCACACCCGGCAAGTGGACGCCGGCCGGGTCAATGACCATTATTTCACGAATAACTGTGCGCTGGCTATGGAGCCATTGATTACCATTGAAAACGAGAAGATGAAGCGGCTCAGCGGCAATATTCGTTATCTGGCCGCGCTAATCAAAGGATTGATGAAGCTACGCGCCTGGGACATGCAGATTCGCTGGGAGGGGGGCGAATATGAAGGGCCGGTGCTGCTTTGCTCGGTCTGTAATGGGCCGCGCACCGGTGGTGTGTTCATGATGTCCCCGGATGCCCGGTTTGACGATGGTTTGTTTGATGTGGTGTTGGCTCCGGATCTGTCTAAATTAGAAATTCTTTCCATCTTACCCCGGCTCTTTCCCGGCACGCACCTGAACCACCCCAAGGTCTCCTTTTATCGCACACGATACTTACACGCGCGCAGCAATCCAGGCACACCCGTGCATGCGGATGGAGAGGTCATCGCTGTCGAACAAGAGGAGATTAATTATCAGATTTTACCCGGCAAATTAACCTTATTGGCCCCGGCAAACACCCAACCAGGGACACAAATCAAATAGCCCCTTGTTGCCGCGGCTTATTGGTAAATGATCACCGCCGGGAGCGGATCGAGATCCATGACCCCGGCCGGGGTCATTAACGGCGCATCCCAGCCAAAAAACAGCTTGAAGCCACCATATTCAAAGCCGGGTTCAGCCGCATATTGCCGGTAATCGCCTATTTTAGCCTCCGGACTGCCGAAGCCGTCAGCATCCATCACCAATTCAACGTGGGGGAAATCTTCAATGCCGGCTTTTTCCCGCACCATCGGGGTATCAAACTGGTGGATAATTAGCACTTTGTTTAATCCTATTTCCACTGCAACCTGCTCTAATCGTCTTTGAACGGCGTTGATCTGCGTGCCATCCATATAACCTACTTCCCGGCCGGGTATGGCCCTATTGTGCATCAGGAATTCCGGGTCCACCGCCAGGTGCACATGCGGTTCATAGAGAAAGGGCTCCAGACGGTCTATTTCCAATTGCAGGTCGGCATAACCAGGCTGAATATCTAAAATAACCGCAATGTCCAGCTGGCTGGCCGTTTCCACCCATTCCGCAATTGTTTCTTCGCGCACCCAATGACTGTAACGACCATAATCACCTGGAAAAGGATCGGCAATGGTCGTGACCATGTGGAAAGCAGGTAACACCAGGCGATCATTGCCCAGCCCCTGGTACTGGGCAGCCACGCCGCGCAGTTGATCGACCATCATTTCTCGCGGCGGCGCCCCCAGCACGCCCAGTTCCGGGCCGGATGGAACGCCATAAAATGCCACCAACCGGAAACGGGATAGGTAACCTTGGGGCCGGCCGGGGACCAGCCGCAACGGCGCAACGGTAGCCAGCGCCCCCGCCGACTCCGCATGAATGGCCGTTGGCGTCGCCAGGATAATTGATGGGGATGGGGAAATCGTCGATGCCGTGCGTGGTGTGACGGAGGAAGCCAGGGTGGGCATGGGTGTAAATGTGGGCGGCAAAGGTTCCGGAGTGGCGGTGGGTATGGCTGTGGGCAGCGGTAGCGCGGTAGCAACCAGCGTGGGAGCAGAAGCGAGTTCGCCGGAGCCGGACCGATTACAGGCCGATAAAAGTAAGGAGCAACTCAGGATAACCACCACATAGAAGACTCGCTGGTGGTAATCCAACATTAAGCAGCCCCCTTCACGCTCCGGCGGTGCTGGAGACGATTTCGCAGGCGACGGCCCAATGCCCGGCTAAGCACATGAAAGGGATGCCATAATGCGTATCCGGCCAGGCGCCAACCACTTTGGGTGGCATAATAACTGGCCAGGTAAGCGCGTCCCGGAAAAAGTGAACGCAACGGGGAAATCCACAACAACCACAAACGATCAGCAGTCAGCACCCGCCAACGCCAGCGCCGGTGGGCATACAGGGCACGGGTGCGGTTCAACACATCCTGTTCCTGAATAGACCGGGTAAATAATCGGCGCTTCCACTCCGGTGGCTGGATAGGCCCCAGCGCGCCGGCCGGTAACGGGGTATCCAGCAAGGATTCCGTTAGTCGCAGGCAAAAGGCGGCGGCGTGTTGCGCGCCGGTTTGCTCAGCCAGTTCAGCAAACGAAGACCAGAAATACGGCTCACCCCCATAGAGACGAACCAGTCGGTCCAGATCCACGTAATGGCGCAATCCCAGGTCGGTGAAGCGGTGTTGCACGCCGGTATGCAGGCAGAGGTGTAACAACATGGCCGGTGGAGCCGGTTGCCAAAGATTATTTTCCTGGTCCAAGGGGATCGCGGTTTGCCAGATATGCTGCACATCCAGATATACTAGCTGGTTAATCATCACCTGCCGGCGAAGCGGCCAGTGAAATTCTAACAACATCCGCTTGCCCCAAACCGTTTTGGCTAAAATAATATGCCAACCTTCCTCGCGCATCCAGCGTTCATCATTCCGGTCCCCTGGTTCTTTTTGCCGGGCATACCCTTCGGCCTGCAGCAGGGCCAGGGCCGCCTGGGTTTGTTCCGGGGGCACGGCCACATCAAGGTCACCCATGAAGCGTAACGCCGGGTCCGGGAATACGGTTTGGGCCAGCACCCCACCCTTTAACACCAGCAAAGGAATATTATGCTGGGCCAGGCAGCGTCCCAGGCGCTTGAGTTCCTCCAGGCGGATGTGGTTGGCGGAAGCATTCTGGTAATAGCTTTTTTTCAGTGCGGAGAATATATCAGCGGGGATCAAGTCCGGCCGGTCTTTGAATTGTTGGTAAGCTATCGGGGCGAGTCCGTCACTGATCAGCCGGATGGTAATCGCCGCCCAATCCAGGTGCAGGGAAATTGCCGCCGGTAGGGGCTCTAAACGGGCGCAATTTTGTAAAAAAGCCTGCCCGGCCGGATCCAGGGGTGTATAGGGGCGTACCTGGTCGCCAATGCGATCCTTACCCATCTTGATTGTTGCTCAACTGGTGATACAGGTGCAGCAGATTGGCCTGGTGCAGGTCGGTAGCCAGGCCATTCAGGGGTAGGCGTGATTTACCGCAATGCTCAATAGTGATCGTGTTCAGGTATTCGGGCGATTTTCCTTTTGCGATTGCCTCAGCAACCAGTTGATATATGCGCTGCAAGTAACCCAGATTGCTCTGCAGGGCATCCTGCACTTCCCCGCGCAAAAGCACCTCACCATGCCCCTGCACAATGCACTCTGGTTGCAACTCCATAATCGTCTGCAATGAGTGTTGTAGATCAGCAAAATCACCGTCAAAAAGGGTCGGTACGGGCATCATATTGTCCGCTGCAAAGAGGATACGCTCGGCCGGTAAAAGGACACCGATGGTGTCCGGACTATGCCCGGGTAAATGCAGCAAACGAAAGGTTTGCCCGCCAAAGTGCAAATCCAGGTGGCCGCCGGCAAAGGTCATATCCGGCAAGACAATTTCCACCTCTTCAAATCCGGGTAGTTCCGCCTGGGTTTGGGCCAGCCCCGACCGGCCGGATACATCTAGTAATTCCAGGCAACGCGCATGGCTGATCACATAGGCATGGGGAAAAAGGTAGGTGCCCTGGGTGTGGTCGGCGTGATAATGCGTGTTGATTAAATAGCGGATGGTTAACCCCAGCCGGTCTTCAAGGAAAGACTTAATCGCTTTTGTTTCTTCGGGGAAGAAAAGGGTATCGATCAGGACCACACCCTCTTCAGTTAGAATGGCTCCAGCCGTTTCCTGAGCATAGAGGCGGCTGGTAAACACATAGATGTTTTCTGCGATCCGCTCACGCAGCATAATAATCTAAAAAAAGACCTCTGACAAGATCAGAGGCAGTGGATGGTTTCCAAATTTCGCAGCCCCACCATGCCGTGTGAACGCCTTCGTTTGAACCTGCTAAGGCAGGTGGGAAATCTGTTGACACAAGAGGATGCCTCGCCAACAGGCTACTGCATACCCTTGCCGTATGCCTATTCCCAAAAGGGTGGCGTTGGCTCAACAAGTGCAGTCCATCACGCACACAGTAGGGTTAAGTGCATATTAGCACACTCATCAAGGGCGTGCAACCAAATAATGGCGGTGCCGGTCACGCGGCCTGCCCTTGCAAGGTTTGCTGGTAAATTTCAATCGTCTGTCCGGCTGCATTTTTCCACGAGAAATATTTTGCGCGCTCCAGACCGCGCTCACGATACATCATCCGCCGTGGTTCATCGGTGAGTAGATCATGAATACTATCGGCAATTTCCTCTGCGCACTCCGGGTTAATCAGCACCGCTGCCTGGCCGCAGATTTCGGCCATAGAGGAGCGATTGCTGCTCAGGACCGGGGTGCCGCAGGCCATTGCTTCCAGCGGGGGCAGACCAAACCCCTCGTATAAGGATGGGAAAACAAACAGGGTGGCCAGCGAGTAGAGCGCGGGCAAGTCGGCCATGGGCACGTAGCCCAGGTAATGCACCGCCGCTTGTAACCCTAGCCCAGCTACATAAGCCTGAAAATCATCCATCATCCAGCCCTGCGGCCCAGCGATCACCAGTGGAACCGGAATTCCAGCATCATGTAACCGGCGGATCGCTTGCAAAAGACGTTTCAAATTTTTCCGCGGTTCCAGCGTGCCTACGTAGAGCAAATATTGATCGGGTAGATGATACTGGCGGCGAATGGTCTCTAGCTTTTGTCGGTCGATTACCGGCCGGAAATATTCCGGGGCAGCCTCATGAACCACATACAACTTATCGGCCGGTAGATTTAAGATGCGAATTAAATCCTGCCGGGAGTGTTCGGAAACCGTGATAATCGCCGAAGCGCGGCGAGCAACCAGCGGTAATATCATCCGCATCGCCAGGTGGCGGGTCCAGGGGTGGTATGCGCGGAAGAGATAAAGGGAGGCATCATGAATCGTAATCACATAAGGCTGGGACTGCCACAATGGGGCCAAAGAGTTGGGGAAATGACAGAGGTGTGGCTGGCTCCAGCGGATTGTCCAGGGCAATACCGCCTGCATCCAGAGCCAGCGGCTGGCGGGAAATGGCCGGCCCACCTGCTGAAACCCATTTAATGGAGGCTCCAGGCAACCCAGCGACCGGTTACTGTAAAGCTGATATTCCCAATCCGGCTGAATTTCGGCCATCGAACTGATAAGTCGGCTGGTATAATACCCAACCCCCGAACGGGGACCCATTAGCGGAGTTCCATCTATTCCAATTCGCACCATTTCTCAACAATCTAATTTGACCGATTCCAAATTCAGATCCGGCGTAATCAGGGCTTTATTCGCCACCCATAAACCCACCAGAAGCCAGAACAATAGCCCCGTATTATAAAACAACAAAAAGTAATCCAGCAACCCGTGAATCAGGTAGGCGAAAAGGGCCGTAGCGATGGCCAATGTCCAGATTGAGCCTGCAGCCAGACGTAAACGGCGAAAAACATCCCAGACAAGCAAGGCCAGCCAGAAGAAAAAGGGGATGCTACCCAAAATACCCAGGGAAACCACAGTTTCCATATACCAGCTGTTGGTGGTTACCGTATCATTCCAGATTTCCTGGCCATTAAAAGGACCGTAAAGCAGGCGAAAGTTATCCAGACCAACCCCGGTCAAGGGATACGTTAGCCACATCCGACCGGCTAGCGGCCACAACAGGCTGCGACCGGGAATTGGCGGCGTGACCGCGCGAGGAGCAACAAAAGCGCTAAGGGCGGCAGCACCATCGCCGGCAGACAGAGCATCCAGACGTTCCTGGCGGTTTTCCTCAACAATAACTGTGCTGGTGTAGGTAATTCCGGTTTTATCCCCAAACCAGACCACGCCCTCCTGCACCATATCCCATTCCAGTTGGTAGGGTCCCGGCCGGAAAGGAACTTGCAAAGGAACGAGCAAGGTGATCTGCTCGCCCGGCCGGACTGTATCCGGCAAAGGCCACCGCGGTTCGGCAGCCAATTGCGTATCCGCCCCAGCCTCATCCGCCATCAACGCCCACCGCGCCCCAACATTGATCGGGTTTGCCCCCGCGCTACGCCAGATGAGCAACCCGTCATTATGAATGACCAGGGTGGGTGTCACGGTTTCCCCGGCCGGGAGGGTAATGTCCGCCGGTACTGCCACGCGAATGCGGTACCATTCAGTATCTTCTTCGCTTTGTAGACGCAGGCGTAGCACCGGATTGGCCACGAAATTCACCCCCAACAACAAAACCAAACCAACCGCCAGGCCGGTCCAGAAGAAGGCTAACCGGCGCCTTCCGGACGGAGCCCGCCAACCGACCAGTGCGGCTACCAGCAGAAAAGCCAGCACAATGGTCACGTAACTGGCCCGACTATAGGTGAGAATGCTACCCTGGAGCCAGACGAGCAGGAGGAGACCGCCAACAGCCACCCAACCCCACTGCCGTTGCCGGCCGGCCTCCCAAACCAGCGCGGCCAATAGGGGGAGCGTGGCCTCAATATACATGGCGGCCTGGTTGGCATGGTTAAAGGTTGCCGAAAGACGGAGAAAGGGTCCTGCTTCGGTGGGAAAGAGACGCAGGCTGTCCAGCCAGAGAAAACGATCCTGCATGACGATCTCCAGCCAGCCAAGCAAGAGCGAGACTGCAGCCCCGGCTACCAACCCGACCGCCACGAGCCTTAAGTCCCGCTTCCGCCGAATGATTTGGGGGATGGTCAGGGCTACCAATAAGCCGCTTACAGTCCGCACCCCGGCCTTCAGGGCATTGGCCTGCTGTTCGGGAGCCAGCAAAGCAGACAGGAATAGAGCGAGCACAAACAGGATGCCCAGCACCAGCCAGGAGCGAGGAAAACCCGTCCAGCCCGGCCGGCGCCATGCTTTTCGCTGCCAGACCAGCAGCCCCCCGAAGAAGATGACCGCCGCCGCCACAATCTCCAGGTTGGTGATTCGCAGCGGACCCAGGGGCACACCCAGCCATTCAAAAGGCAGGGAGGACGCCAGCAAGATAAGCGTAGCCAGGGCCACCTTGTTTAGCGACAGCTTGGTCATCCGCTAATTATGCCTCTACCAGCTTTTGTTGCCACCCCGGCCGGGTAAACACCAGGGTAAGCAGGCAACAGACGAATAGGAGGGACTCGGCTACAATCACGGAGATCGCCGGGCCAACCGCGCCCAGCACAGGAATCAATTGCCAGGAAACAAACAGATGTATGCCCAGCATCAAAGCCACAAATAGGCTGGAATAAAGTTGCTGGCCCCGGGCAATTAAGAAATGGGTCAGGCTATAATTGATATAAGCGGGGATCACTGAAAGGCCAAGAATTTGTAATACGGGGACGGCGGCAGCAAATTCGGCCCCATAAAGCAGCGGAATGATAAACGGCGCCCCAAACCAAAAAAAGATCGCCAACCCAACAGCCAGAAAAGCCAGCAAGAAACTGCTGCGCAACCCCAGGCGCCGCGCCCGGCCGGGGGCATGGTGCAGCGCGTGAGTGAAGGCCGGGAAAACAGCAGCCAATAGCGCCGCAGGGACTATCTGGGTGGGTTCTACCAACCGATAGGCTGCGCTATAGTCGGCGACGTCGGCAGAACCCAATTGAAATTCCAGCAAAAAAACGGCCAATCTTGTGTAGCCGATGGATAAGAAGATAGCCACACCCAGCGGCAAGGCCTGGCCTAACAACGAAACCACACCCGGCCGGGTTTCCGCCTCTAGATCGGGCGACAACCATCCGGTGCGCCATATCCGCCAGCAAACGCTGATGGCCACACTACCGATGGCCAGCAGATATGCCACCGCCACCGCCAACAAATCCCCCCCCAACCATAACAGCCCGGCGCCCAGGATGGCGGTTAACAACCGGGAAAGGGTCAGAAACCAGGCTTCGGCGCGCAAATTTTGCTGGCCACGATAAATGTACACACCAAATTCGAGAAAGGTTTGCGCCAAAAGGGCCAGACCAAGACAGAAAAATATGAATCGTTCATTGTCCGGCCGGTTACTCACCAGCAGCCATAAGAGCACCACCACTGGAACGGCCAGAAACAGCTTGATCCGGAAAGCGAGCCTGACCACCGGCCGGGCGGCCCAACCGCGGGCGGCCACCTCCCGGGTCGCCAGCAATTGCAGTCCCAGATCGGCCAGTTGCGTCACCACAAACGCCAGGGCCAATCCGTAACTGAAGACACCAAAAGCATCCTGACCCAGTTGTTGAGCAATGAGCAGGGCCAGGACGAATATGGCCAGGCGCCCAATGGCCTCCGATCCCAACTTGATCAGCGCATTGCTGCGCAACTGCGAAATCAGGCCGAGAGCCTGCAATTGCTTATGGAACCAGGACATCCATCCCATTATACGGTAAAGTAAAAAGGCGTTAAGCGTTTTGTAAGCAATGAACAACGCTTATGTAACCGCCGCCGGTTACCCTTGCCGGCCGGAGGTAAAACATGAAACAAATGATTGCGGATAGTCTTGGTTATGTGGGGCTAATGGCCTTGCTATTATTGGGGGCGGCCTGTCAGTCGGCTGCCGGAGTGCCGGAGCGTGCGGATATCGCAACCATTTCTGCGGAAGATGCACCAGGCGACAACAAACCTGAACCAATAGAAACACCGGCCGGAGATAACACCACCGACAACAACCCGGGCACGTCGGTAACGGCAGGTTTATTTTTGCCCGATATGGGCCTGGCTCCTGAAATTGACAACGAAGTCTGGTTAAATAGCCCGCCGTTGCGTCTTGCCGATCAACGCGGAAAAGTGGTCCTGGTGGAGTTTTGGACTTTTGGCTGCATCAACTGCAAACGGGTCATTCCTTACATGAATGAATGGCATGCCCGGTACGCCGGAGAAGATTTTGTGATCATCAGCGTACATTATCCGGAATTTGGTTATGAAGAAAACCTGGATAATGTGCGCGCTGCGGTCCAGGAACAGGAGATCGAATTTGCGGTGGCTATTGATAATGACGGCTTAACCTGGCGTGCTTACCGGCAACGCTATTGGCCTACTCGCTACCTGATCGATAAAACCGGCCACCTACGTTACCAGCATATCGGCGAAGGCGCCTATGCGGAGACAGCCGCAGCCATTGAACAGCTTATTGCCGAATCAATACCGTAGGTAAACCAGTGCCGGACAGCTATCGGCTACGACCGGCAGCTAAATAAAGATCAGCCAATCCAGCTATACACATAATCTTCATCTTCCAGTTCGTGTGCCTGTTCGGTCAGGCGCAGGGGGCGGAAGGTATCGATCATGACGGCCAGCTCCTCCGTTTTTTCCTTCCCGATCGAGCCTTCATATGTACCGGGGTGCGGGCCATGTGGTATGCCGTTAGGATGTACGGTCAAAGAGGCCTGCTCAATCCCTTTGCGGGACATGAAATCTCCTTCCACATAGTAGAGCACTTCATCCGAATCGACATTCGAATGGTTGTAGGGGGCGGGTATGGCCTGTGGATGGTAGTCGAACAGACGGGGCACAAAAGAGCAGACCACAAATCCCGGCCCGTCAAAGGTCTGGTGCACAGGCGGCGGCTGGTGCACCCGGCCGGTAATCGGTTCAAAATCAGCAATATTGAAGGCGTAAGGCCATAAATGACCATCCCACCCCACCACATCTAACGGGTGGTGTTCATACAGAAAGCGGGATACAACGCCACGCGCCTTGACGCGAACCTCAAATTTACCCCATTCATCTTTGGTAACCAGCTGATCCGGCGGGCGTATATCCCGCTCGCAGTAAGGCGCGTGCTCCAGGAATTGACCGTAGCGATTCAAATACCGCTGGGGGGGGTCAATATGGCCGTAAGCTTCCACCACGAGCAGGCGTTGCGCCACGCCATCATCCGGTAAAAGGCGCCAGATCACGCCGGTAGGCAGCACCAGATAGTCGCCCGGCCGGTAGCGCAACGTGCCGAATTGCGTTTCCAGCGTGCCGGTGCCTTCATGGATGAAGTATAGAAAATCACCATGCGCGAATTTATACCAGTAATCCATTGGCCGGTCCGGCCGGGCCACAGAAATCAACACATCCTGATTGCCCATCAGCGGAACGGCGCCCGCTACCGCATCGTCGCGCCGACCGAATGGAACAACCAGCTCGAGGGCTGGGCGCGCGACAGCACCTCCGAGGAGGCGGTCGACAGCTTCGAAGAGCGCGTCGCGCCCTTCATGGAGGATGTGGAATTCGAGTATGA